>Ga0100402_1000405_pt1 | contig 50770 bp, 26 predicted proteins | sample CryGeyme20150102_FD_80419 | JGI IMG/M metagenome (GOLD analysis project Ga0100402, IMG submission 80419) | Groundwater microbial communities from Crystal Geyser aquifers in Utah, USA - Crystal Geyser metaG 2015-0102 | ecosystem: Environmental > Aquatic > Deep subsurface > Groundwater | place... | reverse complement strand
GTTGAAATGTGTTGAAATTTATTGACACGTGTTGAAATGTGTTGAAAGCAGTACTACTACTACTAGGAATCGAACCCCAGACCACCAGCATAATAGCACTGTGGTCCTCATAAGTCATGGGCGGGAACCGACCCAGTAGTAGTAGTAGTAGTAGTAGTAGTAGAAATTGAGTCATGTTGAAATTTGTTGAAATTTGTTGAAATTTGTTGAAATGTGTTGAAATTTGTTGACACGTGTTGAAATGTGTTGAAATAATCAAGATTTATTCATATTTCAACATATCAGTAGGGTTAAAAGTAGGGTTTTGGCGGACCTTCCAGAAGGCGGGTGTCAGCATGTGGTACCTGGTACCTGGTACCTGGTACTAGCTAGGTAATACCAGTACCTCGTACTCCGATCCAGAAGTGGAGGACAACTCTTACATAGTAGTACTACTGGTGCTACAACGAGTAGTAGTAATACGGTACTACTGCGCCTAGTGATAGTCTACCACCTAGTAGAGTGCAATGCCAATTGTTTTGATCATGAAATAATAAAATAAATTCAAGTGAGGATGATGCTCTTTCGGTCTATACCTCACGATATTACTCCAGAATTACTACTTGTCTAAAAGCGCCGCAGGGACTCTTTTTTCCACGATTCGTTTTTCTCTCTTTTTGGCAGCGCTTCGTCCACTTTCATGACAGTCGTCGCCGTGCTCTCCTCTATCGTCTACCTTCATCGTTTGTTGTTATTATTATTATGTATCTCTTGTTTCTTCTTTTTTTGATTGGTACCAAAGGCTAACATGAGTCCAACACCCAAAAATCCAGCAGCAATGGTTCCTGCTTGCAAAAGTACTCCCATGTCGGTTTGCTCTTGTGAATTTTTCTGGCTGTTATGATTATTACTAGCACTAGCATTGTGGTGTCGCTGGGATTCGTTCGTGTTGTATGTGGTACAAGGTAGGTTACTAGTACTAGCAACATCTTCTTCACTTGTTTCTTCTTGCTGTTGTTTGCTTTGAGTAAAGGTATCGGCTGCTGCTGTCGAGTCGTGGTTAGTATTGTTTATGGAGGAGGAAAGAGAATGGTGATTTGTTGTGACGTCAACAACACTACTAGGGTCGTTGTTCTTGTTCTCAATGATTACAATGGATGCATCCAATTCATCCTCTGCCACCATGGAAGGTGTAAACGACAAGTTGTCTCTATCGTAATTGCTGTCTCTACTGCTCTGATTCTGATTGGCAACCTCCTCTTCCTCTTCCTCTTCCTCATCCTCGTTGTTGCTGTCGTCGTCGTTGTCGTCATCCTCGCGCATCAGGGTACCCCAATCTGCTGATCCTACTTCATAACCATGAATGGCAGCTCTTAACTTGTCTTGGTACGTTAGCATAATGATAGTCGTTTCCGATGTTTTAAATCTATAATATTATCGATTTTATGTGCTGTCCTGTGTCCAGTCGGGAGGTTGCATTTTTTACCGCGGAGTTCAGCTATTCTCAAAATTGAACTCTACTCTTTTACTAGACTACTACTAGTAGCTAGTAGTAGTACCTACAGTAGTACTAGTATCTCATTATTTGGGCGGAGTTGAGTAGGTATCAGCAGTACTAGTCTACTAGACCTAGTGTATCTAGTCTAGTCTCATCAATCTGTTCAGACAGATCATCGCCACGAATGAAATTAAATCGTGGAGTTAAATCGGGTTTGATGAACGGGATTGAATCTTATTACAGTATTATTATTATTATCTTTATCATCTGGTGTGCGTCGAAATTACTCGAGGTACTATCGGTGCTACTATTACTACTACTAGTAGTATTACTACTAGTACAGCTACTTTACTACTGCTACTACTAGAGTAGCTACTAGCTAGTAGAGAATAATAAATCAAACTACTAAAGATGGGTAAAAATGAAAGCCATCGGAGGATGTTTTTGACTGATTGACGAAAACTAGAGACACCTAGTGGGCCAAGAGAATAATGCGTGATGCCATGACGTTATCCGCAGTTTTCCCAGGACGAGACTAAAAAACTGAGAGAGTAGACTACAACATGATTGTTATGCGCTTAAGAAGAAGTTCTTCTTATTGTGGCTGTCTGCGGACAGACTCGTATGCAGCCATTGCTGGCTCACCTACTTATTTTAGCATACAAAGATATGCTGGAAAGAAAAATCGTCATCTCTACCTTCTCATTACAGCCTCGGGCTCGGCTGCCAACCCGCCCCTTTACGCTCGCCTACATAAGACAAGGTGAGCGAGCGCTATTGTTTGGTTTGGACGGGTCAACCAGTACTGACTGGGTTAAGTTTATTGGTCTGTCATTTGTACGAAATATTTTTTTCTTGATACCACGTGTTTTTTGATATTTCAATATCCGATTGCATCATCCCACTTGACAACGATCAACCCTTGCCATTTCAAGCTAGCTAGCTACTGTACGTATAGAGCTCCAGTCAGCAATCTTTCTTGCAATCATAGTTTTCCCAACAACCCCTTTAAGTATGGGTCATGAAGAGAATGTAACAAATCCATCACTTACTCCTACAATGAGTAATGTTGATAATGATGTGAATACCGCCATCTCTTTCTCTCCTGCTAGTAGCCACCATCAACCCGATGATGACGATGATGATGATGATGTCTATCATGTTTTGGCCGTTTACAAATTTGTGTCCACCAAATTTGACGATTCACACTTACCAGAACTCAAGCGCCAAATGGAATCATTTCTTTTAGCTCGCAGTGTTCGCGGAACATTACTGCTTGCACCCGAAGGAATCAATGGTACCATATCGTATCCTAGACCCAATACTGCGAATACTATTCATGATGAAGAACATAGCAAAAGAAATACAGATCCCGTTTTGGAATATTTACAATCTCTCCTTTCTTCTGGTTTACGGTTTCGTCTTTCCTTTAGCAACAAGCACGTGTTTTACAGGTTCAAAATCAAAATTAAACCTGCCATTCTAAGCTGCCATCCCGAAACACCCTGTCGACCAAAGAATCCTACTACTAAAGATGATGCAACAGAAAAAGAGGAAGAAAAAGTGGAGAACACTTCTACTACTACTACTACTACCACCACCACCACTAGCACAACCTCGACCAATACTTCTACTACTACTACGGGTATTCACAATCGCGTTTGTTTGGATCCGACACAACAGGTGGGAACCTACGTCAAACCAGGATCAGAATGGAATGCATTGTTACAAGATCCAGATTGTTTGGTCATTGATGCACGTAATGATTATGAAGTACGAGTGGGTACTTTTCGCAATGCTAAAAATCCACGTACCAAGGTATTTAGTGAACTCATACCCTGGATGGAAGATCAGATTGAAACATATCAACCCAAAAAGGTGGCCATGTTTTGTACCGGTGGTATTCGTTGTGAAAAGGCCAGTGCAGCATGTTTAGATTTGGTAGCTCAACACCAAATTCCTGTGTATCATTTGGAGGGTGGTATATTGGCATATCTGGATGAAGTCCCTTGTGAACAATCCTTGTTTGAAGGATCCTGTTACGTCTTTGATCAACGTGTGGCTGTTACACATGGACTTCGACCAACACCCGGGATGACCATGTGTCATGCGTGTCGTGCACCACTCCTTGTAGAAGAACAAGATGGACATGTTGATTTTGTACACGGACAACAGTGTACCTACTGTAAGGGCACGACCAGTGCCAAACAACGTGAACGGTACGAAGCGCGCGAACGACAAATCAAATTAGCCAAAACAAAGGGTATATTACACATTCATGATCCAAAATTATTATTGCTAGTGACGATTTGCATGATATCATCTTTGTTGATGAATGAGACGACGGCATTTACTTTATCTGTTCCAACAAGAACAAGTACGCTTACACCACGAACACCTTCAACAGTGACCTTCATCGACAGGATCATTGGAAGAAGCAGCACAACCCGTTTGTTTTCTGCCACCACGACGTTTCATCCCAACTTGGAATCAACGGATCCTTTTCAAGTTTTAGGATTAGATCCCAATGATCCTAATGCATTGGATAAGAACACGATTAAACGTGCCTACAAGAGATTGGCCGTACAGTACCATCCGGATGTTGTTTGTACGCAATCCAGTACAGACACCGAACGAAAAAAGGCTTCGGATGTGTTCGCCAAAATTAATGCTGCCTACGAAACTTTATCGGGTAAAAATGGTGCGGATCCAAGAAAAGCTGGTGCTGCGGGATCCAGTAGTTACACTAATGGTTGGACACCACCACACCGAAGACAATCATCTTCTTATTCTACCAGCAGCAGCAGCAGCAGTAACAATGACTACAAGAGTGATGTAAGATCGTCGAATTGGGAAGATTACATGCCCAAATATGATGATGCCGATTACGATGCTGGCGGTGATTCCTTTGGTGCCATCTTTTCGGATTTGTTGGCCGGAGCAGCCGGAGCAGCAGCTGGATACAGCAGTAGCAGCAGTGGTGGTGGCATCTTTACAGATTTTGTGGAATTCTTGGAACAAAATTTAGATGGTTATTCCAATATTGGTGGTAGTGCTGCTGCAGGAGGTGGTGTTGGTCGCAGTAATAGTCGCAGCAACGATGCTGATCTCCAATTGTTGTTGCAAACAGGATCCGTTGATGAGATTGGAGAAGAAATGGATGACACTGATTTGGTTGTGAAACAACTAACAACCAAGTTACAGAATTTGGAAACGGATATCATTGACATGAAAGCCAATCTGGCCAATGCAGTTCGTTTTTCGGAAAAGATTGAATGGGAGCAACAGCTTGACGAAGCCACGGCACGTCAAAAGGTTGTGGAAAATTATTTGAAAAGAGCACGGAAGCGTCTGTTGGCACTGCAATCACGTTACAAAGAATTGATTGTGCGAGGAGGAAATGATGGCAAGGCAGGTGGTCGGAGTCGCGGTGGTAGCGGTACCGGTGACTCTTACGCTTCCTCTAGAAGTACAAGCAGTAGTGCGAATGAGACCTATAATAGCGCGCGAAGTAGAACCAGTGAAAGTACGAGTACCAGTACGAATCCAGAAGATGCTTGGAAAACAGAGGGATTTGGTTCTAGCGGTAGAAGCCGAGGAAGTGGTAGACGGCGTTCCTCCTCCTCTCGATCAACAACTGCAGATGCAAGTGATCGTGCGGAAGAATCTCAGACATCCAGAGCATCCTCTTCAACGTCAGCATCCAGTGATAATTTTCAGCGGACCAGTAGTCCTGCATCATCCCCCAGCACCACAACATCATCATCGTCGTCGTCATCATCATCATCCACTGACTACGTACCACCACACCGACGAACGCGAACGTCGACCCAAGCAGCACAAGCAGACAAACAGCGACTGCGTGATTTGAAAGTGGATGATGAATTCGAAAAGCTCAAAAAAGAAATGGGTCTGTGAAACAAACAAAATGAATAATAGAAAAAAGAAGGAGTCGTCGAGAGTATTTATTACAGTTTACTTTACAGCACAGTAGTATCTTATTGTGTGTATCAAATTCGTAGAACAATTTTTCAAGAACCACTAGAAGATTTCGATGCAACGATGCGATTATGAGACTTCGTATATAAGTTAGTATGCTTCCATTATTAACTTTTGAACTACTAGACTAGTAGTGGTGCGTAGTAAATTGGTTTCAGCAGGCGTAGTAGGTGTCGTCGGAAGTTTATTATTGTTGTTGTTGAGTGTGTTCGTGAAGGGCTTCGCATAAACTTACTTGTGCAGCAATGATGTCTTTTGGAAAGATGATTAATTTTCATACAGTAAAGGTCACCAATGACGCGCGCGCGCACGCTTGGATTGGTTTACTGTGTTGTTGTGTCTTGTTGCGTATAAACATTATTAGAATGACCTCTCTTCATCCAGCACGGCCAAAAGCAAGACACGGATGTCTTGGTTTCGTTAAGTAACGATTTCCCTTGATGTGAGCTGATCTTGCTCAGATCTCTCGTCCTACCAGGGTATTCATGTAGCAACGTAGTACCTGGATACTGCAGTCGACTAATAGTAGTAGTAGTAGAGCAGCAGCACCAGTCGACTACTAGCTAGTACTACTAGCAGGAATAGTGTACTGGCAGTCTGGATTACAGTACCGGTATTGCATCTATTTGACGGTAATAATAATACCAGTATTGAAAGACTCCGTCGCATCATTATTAGTACCACTACTAGTAGTACCAGTTCAATTTTTATGAAAACTTCATGAAAACAAAAACGACAACCACATCTTTTCATAAAAATCATTAGCTAGCATTCTACTCTCTACCATTAGAGCCCTCTCCCAACAACCACAACAACAATCATATTAATAAAAATATGGATTACTGCTATAGTAAATCACCCAAGTCCGTGGCTACTTGTTGTTTCACACCTGTCGATATTTCGGGAACTGAATTTCCCAAACTTCCCGACGGTAAAGCCAAGTACAATAAAAATAACAACGGTATGATCAATAACCATGATTCGGTCCGTCATTTGCGTCGCATGAGTGGAATTGTCAGTATTTGGCAACAATATGCATTGCAACAACGAAACGAACAACAAAAACAACGTCGTCGTCGTCATCGTACTACTACTACTACTAGTAGTAGTAGTAGTAGTAGTAGTAGTACTAGTAGTAAACAACGCGAAGGAAAGATCGTGCAATGGAAACTTTCCAAAAATGAAACAAAAGAATTTGATCAAGACGCGTGTGTTCTGTGCTTGAGTCGTCCCAGCATGACGGTTACTAAAGAAGACGATATGGAAGATGCTTTGCAATTGCGTTGGTACGAACAAGATTATCAAGAACTACAATGGTGGGAATATCCTGATTTGGATGAAGAAGATGAAATAACGGCCATGGTACGCAACTGTTGTTCTCAGCGGCCACAACAAAAACTAGAATTGCGTTATGTTGAACATGTTGAAGGCATTGTATGGACGGCAGCGTTGCGTTTATTGAATTTGGCCCAGTTTGTTGCTCACAAGACTAGTAACAACAACAAGAGTAGTACTACGAGTAAGAATGCTACTCCTTCTACAAGAGGACAACCACATCCACCTCCCAAACGAGCCACGGTTCCAGCCATTTTCGAAGGATTGCCCAAGGAAGTTCAAGCGGAAAAACGTCGTTTTCAAAAGAGTCATCGTGCACGCAGCAGCAATAGTGCTGACAACAATAACAATAACGATGAGGACGACGAAAACAACGGACAGATTGAATCAAGAAACGTTGATTCAAAAAAACAGGAAACGTCTGCTACTGCTGCTACTGCTACTGCTGAACCCGTCAAGAAACGCATTGTGATTCGTCACAAACCGTCGGTCGTCGATTATGAAACACCTGCCGCATGGACTCGTTCCACGACGACAAGGGCCGTTCAATTTCCCACATGTATTGTTACTGCTCCTCCCAAAGTCATGAAAGCTCCATCCCGTACTGCTGCTACTGCTACCAAAACAAAAATCAAGAGTATTGTGGCGCCTGATCCAGTTGTTCGTCCTCCTCCTACGACAGCTACTGCTACTGCTTCTAGTACTACTAGTAGTAGTAGTGCAAAGTCCAGAATTCAAGCTCTCAAATTGAAACATGCCAAAGTCAAAGCCGAACAGGAACGACAAGAACTTGAAAATGCTGAAAAATTGGCTGTACAGCAGCGATTGGAACAACAGCGCAAACGATTGGAACGATTGCGGCAAAAACAACAAATGTAAAAATACAGTAATTAATAGTAATACTACGGAAAATAATGGAAAAGCAAATAATGATAAAGAAAACGGCGCGCACTGTATTGTAATGTTTTATCTCTAACACAGTAGGTCTACGACTGGCTACTAAGTAGTGGTATCATCATCTTATTAAGATTTATTTGTACAGTTCTGACGGAACGCTCTCTCACCGCAGTTGAGGGTGGTTAAATGGAATGCGTATTTTTGTCGTCAGTTCATTAGCAAGTACACTCTAGTAGATAGTAGCTAGTACGAAAGGTGGGTAGGTCCCAACCTTTTGGGCCCCAGGAACGGTAACCAATAGTAGCAGTGGTGAAAGTAGTAGCTTTTAGTAGCAGTAGCATTGTTTCAAAAGAACCACATTCGATCGGGTGAACGGTCATTCTGGAAGAATGCTTTCCCTTTTTTGCCTTGTTGTTGTTCATCCCTTTGTGCTCTCTCGGCTCGTCGAGATGAGCGAGATGATGCAGCATCAAAAGGAGATACTGGTGTTGTACAATCGTCGGCACTTATTGGTGCTGTCCTTGTTGCTGTTGCTGCGGCGTCAACATTCCATATTTTAGTTTTACGACCATGAAGATGATGATGGTGATGACGACGACGAGAAAATGTCGATATGGTTTCAGATTTTTGATTTTGATCAGAAGGAACAACCACAACGTGATCACCGAGATGTGTTTTTAATCGATAATTCTTTTGAGGACTACGAAGTTTGTTCAAGGCTCGTGCTTCCAACGTGCGAACCTTTTCCCGACTCAATCCTAAATCTTGTGACGTTTCCTGGAGTGATTTGGATCGTCCATCGTCTAATCCGTACCGTGCTGTCATGACGGTTCGTTCAATAGCAGTCAAGGCATCGTTTAACAATTTGTCCAAATCTTGTCGCAATGCGTGTCGTTGGGCATCTTCCAAAGGAGTGGGTGCATCGGATGCAATGGTATCTGCCAATGTCCTAGTGTCGACATGATCTTTTCCATTGCCAGTCGATCGTAATGGATTTTCAAGTGAAATCACGTTGCGACTAGATTGAGTGTATTGCTGCAATTTCTCCACAGGAATTTCCATGTAGTGTGCCAGTTCGGGCGTGGACGGTTCTCGACCTATTTCAAGTTGCATGCGCTTCTTGGCCTTTCGAATTTTCATGAGCATGGAGTGTACTGTTGAATCAAAAAGACAGAAAGAGGGAGAAAAGATCGTTAGTTTTTGTCAATCATATTATTCAGTTGTTGTTTGCTACAGTGGTGGTGTACTGTAAACAAGTACTGTACACAAATAGAAAAAAGTATTCCGTACGACGTACCGTGTGCAGGAAGTCGTATGGTCCGACTGGAATCGCTAATACTGCGCAATATACGTTGTCGAATCCACCACGTTGCGTACGTACTGAATCGTACATTCCGTGATGCATCAAATTTTTCGGCAGCAGCAATCAATCCAATCTGTCCCTCCTGTAAACAATCTTGCAGTGTCAGTATCGTTCCTACACCATTCCCAGCCTCTGTGGCCTGTCGCAACGTATATTGATGTCGTTTCGCAATAGACATTACCAGTCCCATATTGGCTTGAACGAGTCGTGCTCGTGCTTCTTGTCCCCGTCGGACGACTTTCCGGAGTTCTACGGGACTTTTTAATTGACATGCCATGGCCCATTCCACTTCCGTTAATCGTTGATTTTGTGACAGTGCATCATCTCGAATATTTTCAGCGTTTCGAAGATTCTTTATCTGTTGTGTCAGTTCAATTTCTTCTTCCCTCGTTAACAGTTGATTTTTTTCTCCTGATACTACTTCTACTCCTGTAACTTTTGACGTGGGCGATTGTTTTCGTCGCTGTTGCTGTTGCTGCTTCTTGTGGTGTGCCACTACGATATTGGTAGTAATAACTGAGGAAGAGGTAGAGGCAGCATACGTCCTAGATACAGATGATGATGAATTCTGGATAATTTGTTTGGTACTCGTAATAGGCTTAATAAGCCGGGCTGCACTCTTTGTTTTAGGGACGACGACGACGCTGCTATTTTTGCTCTTTAGTTTCTGGGAAAGACTTGTTCTTGTCCTTGTGGTAGGAAGAGGCGAAGTGGTAGCAGTAGCAGTAGCAGTAGTAGTAGTAGTAGCAGTAGCAGGTGCTGTTGTGCTTAGCTTGTGAGGTAGTATCATGTTTCTTCGATTTGTACTTTTACTAGTAGTAGCAGTACTAGTAGTACTAGCAGTAGTAGTGGTGGTTGCCGTCAGCTTGAACGTCCGAGGATGTTTGGGTAGAATATTGGTCATCATGGTAAGTCCTAATTTGGATGGCCGTTTCTTTTCCATGACCAATTGTAGCTCTAATATCTGGTTTAACTTCGTTGCATTTTCATTACTATTACTGGTCCTCCTCCTGCTGCTGCTGCTACTGCTGCTGCTGCTGCCGCTGCTACTACTACTGGTGGTAGTCATAGAATCAGAAGTACTGTCAGAAGACAGAACGTATTCAAGAGCTGTTGATGTCTTGCTGCTGCTGCTACTACTACTGCTGCTGGTGGTAGTGCTACTGCTGCTGCTGGTGGTAGGATTAGCAATGGGTAAACGTTGAGGTTGCAAGGCACCAACATGGACCGTTGAAGAAATAATGGTTAGAAAGGCAGTTGTTGTTACTGCTGCTACCGTCGCGAGAAAAATAACACGACAAGAAGAAGATTGCCATCGTATTGCTGTTGTTGCTGTTCTTCTTCTTCTTGTTGTTGTTGTTCTTTGGGGGCGATGACAACTCAATGGAGTAGAGGATACCGACGCCATGATCTTGTAGAGTACACTCCAATACTATTTATTTATAGAAAGAATAACGATCAACCTGATACCTGATACCCTCCCTTACTTGATATTACAACAGTAATCTTTTTTACTCAGTAGCAAATTTCTTGAGAGAAATTACAGTAAATAATAATATTATTATTATTATGTTGTTTCTGTGTGTGTGGTGATGGGATGATGATGTTGTTGGGTACCAGTAGTCTAGTAGTAGTCTAGTTCCTATAGCTAGAGTGGTACGAGTGGTAGTCTTTTTGGTACTGGCACTGGCAGTCTAGTTGTTCGCCTTGAAGGTCGTCGTACTTTTCTACCGTACTTAGACTACTACTAGACTACTAGCTAGTACTAGTAGTACATCATGATTTGATGTGCTTGCAGGCAGACGCGTGCGTAATGGTTAGTTGTGTAGTCAAACTTTGGATACTACTACTGTCTATTATTCAGTAGCTAGAGTAGACTAGTACTGTACAGTACTCTTTCTGAATAACACGCCGGAAGCAGAAGGAATATTGGTATTCTCGTGTCAAACCTCGTGTCTTTTGTGTGTGGCGTGTGTGGCGTGTGCGCCTCTCTGCCTTTAACTGCCTGCCTGTCTGCCCTTCTGTTTCCCCTGATTAATATTCATGTGATATCTTTTTCATTGGTGTTGTGGTATCTACTAGAGTCTTTACGTGCGTATGATAAACTTTTTTAGCTTGAAACCTGTTGCACTTTCCCATCAAACGGTAAACCTGTCATCGTACGTTCCTTATAATACTACTAGTAGACTACCGGTAGTACCATACTCTACTACCAGGTAGTCTAGTTGTACGAGTGGTACGTATCAACGTTACTAAGCAAGAATGCAATCACGTTTTTTTTCTCTCGTATGCCGTTTCGCGGTATGGCCCTTTCACCATTATTCTCATCAGTAGTCTCTAGAGCAGTGCTACCTGGTAGACCACTACTACTCCGTACCGCGTACTACTACTACTAGCTAGTAGGAAGATGGTAGACTATCGTGATTAAAATAGTGGTAGGTGGTGGCAGCGCCCACGACGTTGACCGAGCAGGTTCTGGATTCGGGGAATTTGCTTGTGGTACCAGACTTTAAGACTTTGTGTACCGAGAGAGATGCTTGCCCCAAGTAGCTAAGGAGTGAGTTTCGTACTGCTACTAGCTACGGTTGCTACTACTAGCTAGCTACTAGTGCTAGTGAAGCAGCTCCAGGCAGAGAGAACTTGTGAGCACCAATTCCCCTCGTCTCCTTCCCCCTACCCGACATGGGATCATTACGTTTGTAGAATTTTATGGCCAATCCCTCGTGGTGCTCTTGCCAGGCTACAACGCGAAAATTATTGCTGTCGTTGAGCCTATTCACGCAAATAGCTGGTGTTTTTTAATCTCGCTCTCTCGCTCTGATCCCGCCCAAGCCATGCGGAGATGTGGATTGTGGGTTGCTTGTTTGAAGCTTCTCGAGAGGTACTCTGATGCTGTGCACACATGTAGGATAGCAGCAGTGTGTGCACAGTAGGGTCAAAAGGAAAAAAACACCGCGACGCTGAAACAAAAAGACGAGCAAAATTCCGAGTTAGCTAATAAACCCAGAGTCGTAGAAGACTGCGAAATAATCCAGCCAAGAGACGACAGGCATGCGGCAAACGGATTTTATTATTATTTACTTCTGCAGAGGGTCGTAATTAGTTATTGTGCAACCGTACTCAATGTCAAAGTTTGAGTGATGATGTGATCGACTTCGTCGCTTCATGCGTCCACGCATGTTTTTCCTCTTCGTTTTTCAATTGCCGGCCACTGTCATCTGAGGTGCGATGGTCATTGTCGTCGTCTACAACCAAGTGTATAGAAGAGGCTGGTGATTCTGTTGCTTCGACAGCAACTGTTGCAACGGCATCAGAACTGCGTGCTGCGCCACTACCGTTTCCGTGCTGCTCGTCATCAAACTCATCCCAGAATCTGACGTAGAATAACGGTCGTCGAGGGGCCATCATGAGCAATGCCAAGATACGAGAGAGAAACAAGAGCAGGACATTTACCATGGCAACCCGGCTACCTGCTGCCGGTTTGCAGCCAGTTTCGGGAAGGTTTCCACTGCATGCGTCCATACCAAACGCTAGAAAGATCAAGATGGAACAGACGAAGGATACAGTAATGAGAATACCTCCCAGTGACCACAACATTCTGGCTCTGGCCTTTTGGCGAACAAATAGTTCCACGCATAGTATATTAATGAGAGCCAGAGAGTGCAGTGCAAATCCCAGTGCACCACAAGAGCGAGCAGCTTTAAAGAAAATGCCCATGTCATCGAGCTCGTCCGGATGAATGGCTTGACATCCGTAAAAGTCATTTGTATCATCGGTGTAGGATCCTTCGGAGAATAATCCATATTCACTTTCGAACACGTGCTCATAGTCCGGTCGGAATTTCATGAACCGACAGCTAAAGACCGCAGTAATCCAAAAGGTCCAGGACAGGACCAAGAGGAGCAGGAGTACATACCTGCGTGGGCCGTTGGACAGGTAATCTCGGAGGTTCTTCATATGATTGTGTATGGTAGATAAAGAGACGCAATCTTATTATTGCAAGCAGACTGTTGTGCATCCGACTATTGTTTATTATTAATTATTAGATCTTGTGGATTTGCTTGCTTCGCGTCTATAGCTCGTATTTTATACTATAAAATGCTCTCTTGTCTAATTTTATGCACTTTGCATGTCGGCAATCAACTAGAGTTGTACCTAATAGATAATGGATCGAAGCTATCTCAATGTTGATGCTGAAGTGGGGAAATTGTTGTGGTGCTTTACCGAACCATGGTAAAGCACAAAGGGATTATTACAGTAGACCTACTACGAGTAGTAGGTAATGGTAGTACTATGGTAGTAGTATTTCTTAATAGGAGTGGCTGGTATCGAGAACAATGAAAGAGTTGGTTCACAAAAGAAACTGAATTCTGCCATTCTTCTTCGATCCTGGAGACTCTCGGAAATAAATTATTTTGTACTACTGTACTATGACCGCGTATGCATGACTAAAACCAGAGGGTCGCGGCAACTCTTTCATTAAAGTACCAGTAAACACTTCAGGCCTAAATTTGAATTAAAAATAATACCGTAGTTTAAAAACCTACCAGTACTGCAACAACGGCAACAACCAGCAAGGGAAAGACAGCAGATGTTGTTTCCACCAACTTGAAGCAGTGAAGTAGTCTACTAGAACAAACAGGTGCAGTGGTACTTGTTACAATATTCAAATCTTCAGCATTGGCTGCAGTCTCGCCTTACCAGCCTTCTTATTCTCTGTTGCACATAGCTCACTAGACTACTACTATACGATTCTTTAATAGAGGCAGCCGACGCAACAGCCGTTGGCATTCGATTCAATGCAACCACTGAGTACTGAGTGCATTTCAACTTTCACTTGTTGTACTTGGTGCTGGTGATGGCGGTGGTTCCTTTGCGCGAGACTCGTACTTCTATGTTCCGATTTGGAGCCTTCTCGTGATTGTATCATCTGAACTGTTCCACGTCATGGACAAAACTCGAGTCGACAGGAAAGAGTTTTGCCGTGTCGTTTTGGTACCCTCGTCCATCCATGCTCCCGAGCTAACAATACTACATGGGTGTTACCGATCAAAACAAGTACTGAATAGGGTTCACAAACAAATAATCGTATTATATTCTGAAAGCAAATATTCCTTGCGTGTGTATCTCTTGGCAACTGGCAAAACCTTGCAAATGCAATCTCAACTCCTGCGACGAGAGATTTACATCTGCGGTTGCATTCCCATGTTCATGCCCATCATGCCAGGATTCATTCCACCATTCATCTGGGGATTACCAAAGCCACTCATATCAATGTTGCCTTGGCCTCCGCCGGGAGTTCCGGGCATTGGGATTCCACCCGGAATTCCCATGCTCATCGGATCTCCATTTCCAATCATCAACGTTCCTCCAAATCCACCCAAGTTTCCATAGGTTCCCGCAACAGTGTCTTGCATATTCTCGTCTTCCTTGGGAGGAGCAGTACGTTCTTCCAAGGCCTTAAGACGAACATGAGTTCTTCGGAATGTTTGAATGAGGAATGGCATGACAAAGTTGTGATAGCCGTTGACCCATCCAAGCTCCAACGCAAGATCGGGGCTGATGTGAGAGAAGCAAGTATACAAACAGGCGGCAAAGCACTCTTTCTCGGAGGAATCGCAAAAGAACCGAAGCAAACCCTCGATAATCTCGGCATCTTGAGATTCGTTGGCGGTATCGATACAGTCCTTCCACATACGGTCGTTCTTGGAAAGTTCAATCGACTGGTTCCACTTCTTGTTGTTGCGGTAAACATAAGCAGAGATACGACGGAACTCTAACAACTCGTGAGTGGCAAGCTTGGAGGCAAGCGCAATCATGTTAAAATTCTGGTAACTATCAACAGACTTATTGAGAGACTCGTAGTCTTCCTCCTCGACATAAAGCTGATAAAAATAGAAGCATAAAGGTGAGAGCACGAAATTAAAAAATGCTTGAGTATTCAACGCAGAACACAAGCATACCTCGTTGAGAGCCTCGTTGACAGAGCTGAGGTTGTTCTTTTGGACCGCCTTCAAGTATTGCTGTCCCAATTGTAGGGCCCAGTCTCCAGTTCGTCGAAGCTGACTGACAACACGCGCATGGTCAATATTGTCATCCATAACTTCCATCAATCGAGTAAACAACATGGGATGCGTGGTAAGGTAGTAATTGACAGCCTTGTACATGAGTTCAGCGTTGCGGACCTTGGTAACGGCATCAAGAAACAAGTCATTCTCCCAGGCAGTCGCTCGCTCGATCATAATCTTGACGGCATTATCGTGTTGCTTATCGTGCATGTATAAGTATACAGCAGGAGAAAAGAGACGAGCACGTTCGCATGCTCGAACAACTTTCGACACATTGAGTTTGTTGAAAAATACCTTGCAATGCTCCATGACCTTTTCGGGAACGTGCTTGGTGTACAAGATACCCAACTCGGTAAAGATTCCGACGTGAGCATCGTCCAAACCCAAGCCTTGCTCAAAGAGCGAGACAAGGTGATCGAAGTGTCCAAGATCAGAATAGTAGTTGACCACTTCGTCAACATGGTCAGGATATTTGATGACTTGGAGACCACAAGTGGCAGCCAAGCGGAATTCGTCGGCACGCAAACAGGCGAAACACACAGCCTTCCAAGTGGAGACATTGTTGGCCTTGGTCGCGGCAGCAACAGCTTCGCGGTATTCTTCCAAGTTGATATGACATAAAGCCAGCTTCGAATTGTTGTTGATGCTAATGAACAAGATCTTGGCAGCTTGATAAAGCCCTTCCGAGAAACATCTGTCTCCAATGGTTTGAATGTTGGCAACGTTGGGTCCGTTGACAAAAACTTCCATTTCAGAAAGATTGTTGATCTTGGCATAAGCGTAAATCAACTCAGTATCAACAAGGTTCTCTTGCATGGATTTGCGGGCCATCTTGAGGTACGGGATGAGATCGGTCCAGATCTCAGCCTCGTTGGCTTCACTGCACACAAGAACGTATTCGCTGGGATCTTCCGCGGCAATGAAACTCTCGATGGCATCAGCAGGGAACTTCTCTTCGAGTTGAGCCTTACCAAGCTTGGACCAAACAGGCTTCTCGTCGCACTGAGTAGCGTAAGCCTTCGCACGATCCAAATCCTTCATGTAATCAACAAGGACCCCAATGGCAAGGACTTGCATCTCCACCTGTTCTTCTTTGTCGGGTGTGCGCTCAGGTCGAGAAAACTTGACATAAATGTTGAAACCTTCCTCGTACAACATGTGACTCTCAGAGACACAAATCAGAGCAATATCCTTGGCGTCAAAGTTGTCGAGCTGGTCGATGTATCCGGCAACACGAGTGGCATCGGCACGGATGGCAGTGAGAATGAGTAGATTTTGCAAATTCTTATTGTCCGAAAAGTCCGATCCCTGCAAAATAATACGCTCGAGAAGACTGATGAGCTCTCCTGGAAGATCTGCAGCCATGAAAGCCTTTACAGTGCAGGACACTTCGTCGGCATTCGTGCTCTCAGGCAAGGCCCACTCAACGACCTGGTCGATGAGAGAGCGACGTTGAGTTTCATTCTTTTCGTCGCTATCTTCTCCCTTGGTCAAAACCTTGGCCCATAATTCTAAATCTTGGCGTTCCACCAAGTACTGGGCAAGGTCGCGGTAGAGTCCATGCGTATGTCCAACTTGGATAAGTTGGTCGTCGCACTCGCCAGCGCCCTTCTTGTAGGCAATGAAGGCCAGTTGAGGATCCAGGGCTTCGCAATATGGTCCCAAAACTTTTGGGTCGTAAAACATGTTGTTCGTCAAGAACGACTTGGGATCACGGTTCAACGTGATGTAAATCTTTCCAATGGCATTGTGCGTAGCAGGTTCGGTGGATCCAGTGGCAACGCGAGCTTCAAGCCAGGGCTGAAGAAGGCGGAGACGATTACGTGTTTCGGCAATCTCGACCAATTCATCGACAGGGCATGCAGTTCCAACGGCCATTAAGATGCGCTTGATAAAATCTTCATTAGCACCAAGATCAAATAGCTTGCCAACAACCATGGGTGTCTTGGGCGGAGAAACCTTGGTGACGTAAACCTCAATGTACTGAAGCAAACTGTTGGTGTACAGGTACTCCGTCAGCTCGTCCACAAAGTCGAATCTGTCGCAAACGTGAATCAATGGACGAGGATCGGGAAGCTTGGCGCCCTTCAAGTATTCCTTGACCTCCTCAGGGACATAAATGTTAGAGTCACGGCAGACACGCTCGGCCTCCTTGAATTGTCCGAGCATACAAGACGCTTGGATGTACTTGAAGTGAACGAAAGGATCCTCCGAAATGTTGACAATGGCCCCAAGGTAGTAGTAAAGACCTTCAGTGGCACGGTTGTTTTCGAAGACCTCGACGAGTTGTTCGGAGCCAAGCTCCTCGTGGTACTTCTTGGCAACTTCGACACAAACTTGCATGTTCTGTTGTCCTCGCGACATCATGTCCTTCAGAAGAGAGATACTCTGGTCACGGTTGAGCTTGCCGAAGAAGCTAACAACAAACTCAGAGTTCATCTGGTGGCTGTTCTTGAAGACACGCTTAATGTCGGCAATCTCAGTGTAGTGCTCGGCAGCTCGTTGCCACATACCGGCCTTCTCGCAAAGCTTGGCAACGTGAGGACGATCGTAGTGCGTCAAGATACCCTGTTGCATAATGGCATCAGCTACTTGAGGAGCGCCTCCAATCAAGTTAATTTCCAAAAGCTTGGTCTGCAAGTAAGCATGTTCCTGCTTGTTGTCTTTCAGGGCTTCCAGCAAAAAGGCGGTTGTTTCTTGGACACGATTACTGCTCAAGAAAGCTTCAGCGGTGGCTTGGATGTCGATCAGTGGACCACCATCGGCATTCACAAGTCCTTTGGCCAATTCCAGTGCTCCTTGGGGGTTGCTGAAAAGAAGTTGGTTCAACATCTGCGAGTAGTCCATTTTAAATCCAACGCTGTTGGCATACGGAACAATCTTTTCGTACTCTCCGCGAGTGGCAAAGCATTGAATGGCCTTGGCGTGGCATTCAGCGCGCAAGTAAACACTGAGCGCCATTCCAGCATCGTGCGGCATGATAAGATCTCCCAACTGCTCGGAGCATTCAAGCTTGTCATCTTTCAACCATTTCTCCATGAGGGGCAGACGGCGCTGTTGCAAGACAGGCTTGGCAACCTCGATACTTTCCTGTTGGTTGAGGCGTCCAGATTCCAACAAAGTCGAAAAGTACTGCAAAAGGGGAGGGACCTGACCGGGTTCGGCGGGAATTTGCTGAAAGCGTGCAATCGTAGCAGGAGTTCGCAAAACATTTCCACTGGCAGCCACAATCTTGGCGGCTTCGGCTACCTGACCGGATGCCATGAGACGTTCAAACTCGGCAGTCATGAGACTCTCGGCTCCAGGCAAATTCAAACGTCCAGCCAGCTTGAGGGCCAAGTCATTGTCACGGAGAGTGGACATGATATAGGGCACCAAGGCTTGTCTATTCAAGCCGAGTTGATAGACGGCTCCCTTGCGAACAGTAATTCCGAAAATGGATCCTGTCGATTCTTGAGGACAAGTGACAAAGACAGTATCCGCGGTAAACTTGGCACGGTAGATCGTCTTTCCACTGTGACAGTCGAACATGTAGCAGTATCCCATCTTGGTCAGCAAGTAGGCAATTTCGCTCTTTTGGTCAATGGCCATACTCACGGGAAAATCGGCAGCAGCATCGGCGGGAATGGGAATAATGGCAGGCTGAATACCAAATGCAGCGCCCTTGGCAGGATCGCGTCCCACCTCGCGAATGTACAACTTGGGTGGCTCGGCTGGATTGTCTGCCCTCTTTTCGTGAAAAACGATACAGTGGGCAGGATCGTCGCGTCCTGGAAGCTTGAGGGTAGCAAACGCGGCCGCGTGACCTTGCAACGGTTGCGACAGTTTCTTATCAATGTTGTACAATTGCATGTTACCATTGACAGCTCCACCTGCCCCGGCAGAGATCCCTCCGAGCAGGCACCACTTATCATCGGGAGAGACGCGGTAGTTGATAATCTGGGTGTTGGCACCGAGGGTGGCGTGACGATCAAAAATCTTGGTCGGTGGAGATTGAGGATCAAGATTCCAGTGGTAAACAGCCGTGCCTGTAACGAGTGCCAGGTTGATAGGGGATGTCCACTTCCAGAAAACCAGAGGCTCCGGCATATTGTGTGACTTGATCTTGGCCTTGGCATCCAGATCGAAAATTTGAAGTGTCGTTGCGGACCGCAGAGCCAGAATGTTTTTTGATGGATTCATAATGGCAGCTTCGGCCTGAATGGGACGACGAGTGACAGTTGCACCATTGTGCAAATCTATCATGGCCACTTGTGTGGGTTCGACGCAGACGATCCACCTGTCGGATTCCATGGTAGTGAGACCATGTTTGATGGAAGCCTCGGGCACGGCGAGTGCTTGAAGCTGAGAACAAATAATAAGCATTAATAATAGCATCATAATGGTTGGTAATTTTTACAGATGCAACAGATAACAAGCAATAGGTGAGATGGTGCATAAAGTCATTTCAAAACACATTTTTGAGGCCTCTAGTACTGATGTATTTCAGCTACCCAACCAGCGAAATGCGGGTCATTGGCGCTTGATGGATGTTATCCTCCATCGGCCTGAATGGTGGAAGCTGCTTGGTTGAACATGTTGGCGGTGGTAGGGGCAGTAATAGTATTTTTCAATGGTTTCTCGGCTTGGATATTGCAGCTAATCCTTTTTTGTATACCACGGCAAGATTTATCGGGACTTGGCGGGTTGGCACTTTCGTCATTTTCTCCCTGACACGTAGATAAGCTCTTCCTTTCGTGTTGGCCAGCCAGCTAGCCACTCTGATCTCAACCATTGCAGCTCGTTTTCACCAGAAATGGATACAGTGCAGATAGTATCAACCATGGTTGGTGTCGCACTGCCAAGTCTTGGGTATCGTGTGAAGTTTCCAAAATAAAATCCAATCCATCCGTTACGCAGTACTGGATCTTACGTAGAATTCTACGCAGATCGTCACTCGTAGGAGATCCAATGCCTCTTGCTCTTTCCCGCACCAAATCCATGAGCAGCAGGACGCTAACACAAGAGGTTATACTATTAACTTACATTTAAAGCTTCTTGGCACAAGAGGGGTACCGGAGCCGCCATCTTTACGAATTCTTGTTTTTTGTTTTTGTTGTTGTTGGCAACAGCTAGAGAGAGTTGAACAGATAGATCAAACTCTTTGTCACGGTTGTGCTACTTACTAACAGTGCTACAGTATTTAGTACTTGGGCTATGAGAGTAGTGTGTGGGTTGCGTTGTGAGGTCGCGAAGCCAGAGAGGCATTGCTCTCCTCCCCTACTAGTAGTAGTCTAGTAGGGTCGTCTACTACTTCTAGCTACTACTACTACTACTAGACTACCTGGTAGACTACGGTACATACACACACGTCGGATCGTGGAGAGCTTCTTGGCAGCAAAACACGCCTGACGCACTACCGTGCGTGCTTGTTTGTGCGTCGGTTTTCGTAGAAAATCATACCATAACATTCAAAAATTCACGTGATGGCATACTCTTCCCAAAAAGAGAGGCTAGCTTTTTGGCTGACGAATCACGAATATTTATTTTGTTTCCCACTAGCTACTAGTAGACTACTACCGCTTCAAAATTGAGTCACGTAATAGGAGGCCCCCCTGTAGGTTCCTTAACTTTCGTTGTGCATCCTGAATATTCCTAGCACTAGACCTAGAGCCTTCCAATGATTGACGAGTAGATTGTTGACTTTTTTTGCTGAAGCAAGCTGAGGATTATTACAAGACAAGCTGGCATAAGTTTATATTAGTCTTCAGACAAGTAGAAATAAAAAATTATCCTCAACGGTCACTTTTCAGATCCTCAACTCTACTGAAGGATTATTTTGTTGTCCGTCATTGCATGCCCGGGGTTTTGAGTTGTTTTTCATGAATAAACAGAACGCCGCGAATCTATGGTGGTGGGATGCAAAATTTCAACATTACTTCTTGTTCAATCTCACAGGAAAACTACGATTAATCATCACCGGTGATCATGACTTCCCCTTCTTCCCCCCCTTTGTTACGCTTGTTTGAAACTTGTTATTATATAAATTTAATAGTAGACTACCTGGTAGTAGACGGTGGTCAGCAAGGAATTAAGTGAAGCTACAGTACGTAGTAAAGTTTGGCCAGCTAACATAAGGCGAGAAAGGTTCCTAAAACGTTTTTTTGCCACTGACGTCGTCGGTCGTCGTTGTGTGATGGACAGAGGAATAATAATAAAATAGTATACTGTATACTGCATGTAGTAGTTGAGGAGAAACGAAATCGATTTTCATTTATACGGTCAACGGTCAACAAGCAGAGCATTTTTTCGTTTAGAATTACTATTTTTTATTTATTTTGCAATTACCATGATGGCGGCCGCTGCAGAAAGCATTCGACGTCAAACAGAATTGGCTAAAATATGTATCAAGGAAAGAAAGGATACCTCGACAGTCAACACTCCATCAACTACTCCAAACAATAGTAGTAGTAATAGTAGTAGTAGCAATAGCAATAGCAGCAGCAGACAGGATGAGATAGATACCTTGCTTTCTTCAACGGCAATGACAACCACTTCGATGCGAGAATATCTGGCACACAGTTCCAGACTGCATCGAGTCGATCAAAGCGTCAATCCTTACATGGATGTCGAAACTGGAAATCACAAAGAAGAAGAATTGTTGGATGACTATAGCCGCAGTTCGGCCTTCAAATATGGTGATGCCTATGAGGGCGACGAACCTCTGGCGGATGACAGCAGCAGCAGCAGCAGCAGTAGGAGAATTAGGCCTCCTCGACGAGATTCTCTTGAACGAATTCACAATGGTTTGCAAGCCTTGCGACAAGGCCGATTGCCCCGCACAAATTCATTGCCAGGGTTGCATCCTGCTGGACAAGCGCAGCCGCAGCCGCTGCTTGAAATGAAACGAAGCAAGTCCTTGAACAATGACGACAGCAGTAGTAGCAATAGCAATAGCAGTAACAGTGACGACTTTGCACGGGCTGTCAATGAATTTGAACAAAGCATGCGACGCTACTTGTGTCAACGTCGTTTGAGTGTTTGGTGGAAGCGGGTGTTGTTGGGATTCTTGGTCTTAGGTGCCGTAGCTGTCACAGGAGCAGCTTGTATGGGATATAGGACTTTCGTCAACAACGGAGGAAGGGCAACAAAAGAAATAAAAAGTGCACCCACGGGAAAGATCTTTATCATGGGATCCAATTGGTCCACAGAGCTAGAAGAATCCAGGACAAGAACTCGTTCTGCTCCTGGTGCCAAGGTGCCAACAAAGGCAGCTGTTCCCATTCTCGGCATAGAAGCGATTGAGCGCCGTACAAAGGTCTTGCAATACCTTTTGCTGAATGCAGGACATAAAGATCATCGCTTGGATTTGATGGCGAAAGACGGCGGAAACATTTCCGCTCTGAAAGCTGAACAGTGGATGACTACACATGACCAGCAGTCCATGATAATGATCGATACCTTTTATGCTGCACACACAAGAGACTTTGAAGGAGCACGACGAAAACTGATAACACGACTTTCTCATCGCTTTGATGTGAATCAAGATGGAGCTCACATTGTGAATCGATTCCTTCATGCAGTGTTGTACTTTGATCGACATCCGCAAGCCTCTCCCAGTACTACTTCCGCCATCATGATTCTTGAGCCACAAAAGTGAGCCAAGTGAAGGAGGGAGAAGCATCGACGGGCTACATGCATCGATGGCATACATACACCATAAACATTTAGTAGATTTATGCAAAAACATTCATTAGATAAATCTTAAACTGTGTGCACAGCAGCGAGCATTGTTTGTTCGACAAAAACCATCCATAGTTTATTGTTCCTGCTCGCCAGCATCTGAGGAACAAGCCAACAAAGACTCCAAGGCTGCTTGCGTAAGATCTCTCTCCGTTCCACCGAGCTCGGCACTGCTGCTGCTCTTACCGGCACTGAACGCGGGAGCTCGGTAGAGGGTAACACCTCCTACTGTTCCAGCAGGCTCTTTCGTGACATCACGGAAAATATTGACGTGCTCCTTTTCGGACAATTTTCGGTCCGCATTGATGCTTGCCATCAATTCACTATCATCGCCGCCCCAAGCACTGGCTGCGTAAGAGTCCTGTCCGTTAACAACGGATTCCGGAATATCAAATTCCATTTTGGTGTGTCGTTGCAATACAAACTCTGCAATGCGTCGTTGCTCGGCATCACCCCTTACGCTCAGAAGGCCGTGAATTTGGCTCATGAAATCACCGGTGGCAGCAGTTTCTGTTGCGGCTAACTCGTCAACAGATTTAGCAATTCTCACCTCGTCGTTGCTCTGCTTCGCCAATTTCTTCGCCTCTTGCACCATTTTCAAGGCATCCTCAATCATGCTTTGACCCTCCGAAATGTCCTGTGCAATTTTTGTGGGAGCAGAAGAAATGTCTGCCTGTAGTTGCTCAGCAGTGCTTCGTCCGTGCTCAGTGTCGTCTCTGGCCATGGTGATGTCATCCGAAGTGTCGAGATCACTTGGGTCAGATTTACAACAGATTGCAGCCTTTTGTTCTTGAATGTCATCGTAGCACAAAAACATGTTATCAATGATCTTGATTAGAAAAGGATCGGTGTATTCTTCGGCTTCTTCGGCGTCCTCTTCTTCCTTTTTCTGCGCTGGAGATTCCTGTCTGGGTTCTTCCGTGGACTTGGACATACCAAGATCCTCACGCAGGTTGATTTCTGACTCAAGCTCGGAGGTCGCAGCTACAGAAGCTTCGGGAGCTTCAGTCTCAAGGATTTCTGTCATGATCGGAACACTCACAGACGATGCTGGCTCTTCCTCAATTGATAGTGTGGCAAGCGGAACCTCCGGGGCCGTACCCTTTTCGATTCCAACGTTAAATCTAGACATGGAAGATGGTGAACCGGTGCTGCCTTCATCGGCTTCTGGAATAGGCGTCAAAGTGGCAGAATGACTTCGGCCAAGAACGATCATTTGTTCCTCTGGTTCCACAGGTTCCTCGTCAAACTTCTGAACAGACTTTTCCGACTCGTCGGTACTCAACATGCTTCTAGCTTCCAGAATGGCTTGTTCGGCATCTGCCATCAGCTCGCGTAAAAGCATCTCCTCGGTCTTGTATTCGCCTTCCGAGAAAGAATCATCTTGCTCGGCCATAATCTTCTCGACTGCTCGTTGGTGGAGCTCCTCCTTGCTGTATTTCATCAAATCCTCCTCAGGAGCATTTTCGGATAAAATGTGTGCCGCGGATTCAAGTGCTTCAGCGTACTTATTAGGTGGCATAGCAGCGGAAGCTGGCTTGATCTTTTTACCTTTGGATCTCTTGCCTGCTGCTTCCATCGCTTCCTTTTCAAAAGCACCGGCAATAGCCTCTGCTGTGACATACTCGACAGTCTCGCATTTGGCGGTGGTAGCTGCGGCATGGCCACACTCCGTCACAGCTTCTTCCAATTGCTTGATCCAGACATCCTTCCTTTCCAAAAAAATGACTTTTTGTTCTTCAAGACTCTCGGAGAAATCATCAAATGCCAAAATAAGGGCATCAACAGTGTCCACAAAGGGATCACCCGAGCCAACAATATCATCACCTTCCTTGGATTCTTCGTCTGTCGTCTTGGCATCTCCGTATTGCTCGGCAAATTTATCGATCATCTGCTGCAAAATATCTTGGGCAGCTGCCATTCGCAACTTGTCCATAATGGCATCCACTTCAGCGCACTCAGGAATGAGGAACTCCTTCTCGGGTGGTACTTCCTCCTCCTCCTCCTCTTCCTCCTTGGTTTCCTCGACACCTTCGCTCGCTGGCTCTGGTTCATCCGAAAAGTCCTTGACTGAGTTCTCCTTGCTCAATAGAAAGGAGACACTCTTTTTGGCCGACTCCACCGATACTTTATCGGCAGAGACAGCCTTGAAAGTAGATACAGCTTCCTCGACGACATTTTCAGTGGTCGTCTTCGAAGATGCAGTGCTTTCCTTGTTGACATCATTCTTTGAATTCTTGTCTTCGACAGGTTGGTGCTCCTTAGCCTTGACCTTGTCATCGTCGTCGTCGTCATCATCATGAATATCTTCCACCTTCAACAGCAAGTCTGCTGGTGGTGACATGCTCAAGTCAGTACAAGCATCATCGCAGAGGTTGCGACAGAGAAGTCCATCCGTGACACACTCGAACGCCAGTCGTTCACCACATCCGGTACCGGTACCATCTTCACGGAGCGTACTGGAGGCCTCGCGAACATCGTCGTAAAACAAAAAGATGGAATCAAAAGCCTTTTCAATAGGATCGTGCGATTCTTCGACCTCAGTTTCCTGTTGAGGTTGATCAGTAGCAGCAGCATCCTGGGCATATTGTTCAAATCCTTCAAAACGAACCGTTTTCTTGGTAGACGCCGAAGAAATCATGGTACTAGCATCCTCCTTCCTGTTGTTATTTCTGCTGGTGTTGAAAGGACCAAAGGTTTGATTGGCAAATGAGTTACTGCCTTCCTCCAGTGGCGTTCCAGCCACCTTGGGAATACCAGCATCACGATACGCCTCCGGATTGGTAATAACCGCCGTAGCCACAGCATTAGGAGATCTCATGTCCACCATTATTTGCTGAAAGGAACTGCTGGTTTATTTTCTTTTGGGGTGGTGGTATGATCGTTCCCTTCAATGTGCAAGTCGATAAAGGTGAATTTCTCGTATTGATGCAAAACTAAAAAAATGAAAGGATATTGTACTGTTTGAAGGACCTTGTGCTGTTGAGCTGTACTATTCTATCCTATTTCGGCTCTCAAGATTGCTATGTATCCATCTTGAACGGAATTGTTGGTCCGTTGAAGTCACTGTGATTAGATATGCTCCGTCCTAATCGATCTTCACGTCAACGCTTGGATGGAAGATATGTTGCAGGAAGGAAGAATCTGACCTCTGTCAGATTCTCGGTCGGTTAGTAGAAACTATACATTATGGTAATTAGAGGAGTTGAATTCAATTGTGATCGCCAGTGTAGCGATTTCAGTAGTGCAAGCAAGGAGAGCATTAGTACTTCACATTTTCGTTAGAATGTAAGTCTGTCCCTTGCCCGTCTACTATGATATGACAACTAATACTTTACTTTTACCAATCAATTATTTATTTTGCTGATGTGCTTCATTAATGACATTTATTATTTATTACCATATTTTTTATTTATTTGCAGCCACACTCTTCTGTCATCATTCTCCTTGCACCTGCTGAGAATACACGCATATACTTAAAATGCGGACAAGAGCCCGAATAAATCCTCTTATTGGTATTTTTTTTCTACTACTCTCTACACTGCTGCAAAATGTCCCAGCTTTCCACGTCGAATCCTCGCTAGTGCATACAAGAATATCCGATTACACTGCTAGCAGCAGAGGTAGACCAAGACTTCCACCACCATTATTTGCTTCGCCTGCATCGGAATCTTCCCAAAATAATGAATTCAAGTCGGAAACAACAACAGCAAACGACGCTTATACAGAACAACGAAAACTCTTTGAAAGTTTGGACAGTTCGTTCGACTACGAGGGTCGCGTTCAGTCGTCTCATCAAGGCAACAACAACACCAGCAACAATAAAAACTCCATTGATTATAATCAATTTCACAGCGGTTACGTCAGCGTGATTGGAGCAGCGAATATGGGAAAAAGTACTCTCGTGAACAGTCTGCTGGAAGAATCGCTGTGTATTGCCACGAGACGTCCACAAACGACACGACACGCCATTTTGGGAATTTTGACCACCAATGCTTGTCAACTGTGCTTACTGGATACTCCTGGCATTATAGAAACACCGGCTTACAAATTGCAAGAGGGAATGATGGAAGCAGTACAGGGAGCTCTGAAGGATGCTGATGTACTATTGGTTGTGACGGATATTTTTAGTACTCCCATCCCGAATGATGAATTATTTGCCAGAGTGCAAAAATTACACGCCTTTAAACCTACCATTGTAGTCATCAATAAAACTGATTTGCAACCACACAAAGTCAATTCCAACAGCGATGCAACTGATAAAACATCTGATCAAAACAGTGATGATGACGACGACGACGACAACAACTACTACACAGCTGCCGAAGATGGCGACGAGAGACTCGAGAAGACTGCAACAATCCCAGATGCTGTCAGTCGATGGCGACAATATCTTCCTGACGCATTGGCGATATTACCGATATCTGCCGTCGATGGTCCAACCAATCCAGGTGTCGTACTTTTGCGTCGAATATTATTGGGAGGACCTGATGTAGCTGCAGCCATTCGAGATCTGGGACGACCTATTCCCGGCATGTTCCGACCTGGTGTTGCCTTTATTGGGGACGACGAGGCACGCGCCCTATTGCCCCTAGGTCCACCGTTGTACGATGAAGATATGTACACAGATCGTTCGGAACGGTAAGCTGCTGGGCATATTTTTAAAAAGGCGATTTCTTTTTGAGTATCGTAGAAGTTATATTTTGTTTTCAATCTTACAATCCATTTTGTTTGTTTGCAAAACCAAACCATAACCCGCACAGCTTTCTAGCCTCGGAAATGATTCGAGCCGCATTGCTGGAGACATTCAAGAAGGAATTGCCGTATTGTTGTGAGGTTCAAGTTACGTCGTTCAAAGAGCAACCAAAAGGTAGTCTGAATCCAAAACTTATTAAAATAGAGGCCAACATTTTTGTTGAGCGTGACAGTCAAAAAGTTATTGTCATTGGCAAACAGGGGTCCAAAATCAAAGAAGTCGGCATACTGGCTCGGACGTCACTGGAACATTTCTTTCAGACCAAAGTCTATCTTGCTCTGCAAGTCAAGGTCGATAAAGATTGGAGAAAGAAGGATGACAAATTGAAAAAATTTGGTTACCTCAAATGAATTTTTAAATATAATGAGCTCTCTCACGGTAGCTTGGGAGTTTGGAGGTAGGCAGGGGCGCCTCGGTGGGTGAAATGCTGATACTCAACGTCCCGCGAAACAATAAGTCAATGCTCCAGCAATTGGCACAAATGCAAGTCGTGCGGCACAACTTACGACACTACATCTTAGTACATCATTTTTGAAAATTATCTTCGATCTCTATATTCTTTATTGCTCTCATATGAGCTTCTATAATTTAAATTTTACGATTCCCAAGCCCCGTTATTTGCCATTGTTGTTAGCCTGTATAATGATTGCAAAATTGTTTTTTAGGGTGCGCTCCAAGAAGTTGTTGACTTGTCGGAAGGGATCATTCGGACGAGCAAAATAAGTCGATTTTCCTTCTTTGACTGCAGCAAACATATGTACACGCTCCTGCAAAAGCAAGCTTGACACCGCGAAGATACTCCGTCTATTTATTTAGACGCCGTCGTTTGGCTGCCATCTCTCCTGCTGTCATCGGCCGTTCAGTCTCTGCGGCTTCGGACTGTTCTGTTGGAGGATTCGACGTATGAGTGCGCTGTTGTTGCAGATGCTGAGCTGGAGACAGGTGTTGGTATTGCTGGCTCCTAGCGTCGGCTGGACTGCCATGATTTGGAGGTGGAGAAGGTTGTCCGCCCTGCATGGGCTGATAATGGGCAGCATAATAGCCGTGTACATGAGGTGGCGTATGTTGCTGTGGTTGCCCACCATGTTGAGAAACTCCATGCTGAGGTGGAGCTGGAGCGAGTGGATGGTGCCCGTACATCTGAGGTTGGTATGCAGCCCACTGCTGTTGTTGAGGTGGGTGTTGCCGTAGGGCGTGTTGTTTGGGCTGCTCCTGCTGCTGAGACCCATTCTCAGGGGAGCCTGCTGATTCAGATGCCGACGGTTGAGTACCTTGTCGCTTTCGTCGCCGCTGAGCGGCCATTTCTCCTGCCGTCAAAGATGGAGTTTCTGAGGCTTCACCGCCAGGACCTCTCTGTGCGTCTGCTTGCGGCGGTTTTGGCTGTACTGGCTGAAGGGCGGCAGTTTGAGGGTTTTGTGATTGAACCTGGTGCGAGTGGTGCGAAGGATTTTCTTGATCATCAAGTGGAGGCATTTCTTGCGGTGGTCCAGGATAAGGTTGTCCAGACCATGTATATGGCTGTTGATTTCGTTGTTGCATTTGGAAAAAATATTGCTGGTGCGACTTGAGTTGATGCTGATGCGCATAATAGTACTGATTCGGGTCGGCCATGGCAGGATTTGCCGGCATCGTAGCTGCTACTGGAGCACTAGCCTCAGCACCAGCATAGCCAACGTGAAAAGTTGGGTCATTCGCATCATATTCGGGATGATCAAGCCAGTGAATTGTTGTTGACTTCCCCGAAACCTTTGCTAGAAAAGTGCGACTTTCCGCGATGTCATTGATATTGTCGCCGTTTTCATCGCCGGATTTTTTGCGTTCAGACTCGTCGGAAGTAGGCACTGTGGTAGCTGTGGAATCAAAGCTAGCGTTCGCAGCAGGAGTCCCTTGAGCAGCATCTGTTGTCTTTACCCCACCCCCCAATTTTGCTGGTGTTGATTCCGTGCCTGTAGCTGAACCACCACTCTCACTCTTGACAAGAGTACTGGGCGCGGCCACTACAGAATTTGGGTCAGCGCGATCCAAAGCACTGAGCAGTACGTAGACCGTACACCACGGCAATTGTCTGTGCTTATGACGTTCCCGACAGAAAGATCGCGTACGATTAGTTTTCTTACAAGCGGCACATACAGGAGTTTTGGATTCAAAAGGGGTTTTGACACAGTAAGGTTGCCATTGAACCATTCGCACAGTCATGGGTTTGTCAATGTACTTTCCATTTTCGTCAGTGCAAGTGTCGTCCAGAGTGACGCAAATGTAGGCTGTCGTCCACGGAGCTGTGGCGTGGGCGTTACGGACGCGGCACATGTCTCTTGTTTTGAAATTTTTTTTGCATTTCTCGCAGACGGGAAGTCTCGAGTCAGGGAATTTGACGTTCAGAGAATGCTGAAATCCCGGCGGTGTAAAATTCAAAATATTTCCATGGGACGTAGCCTGCGGGTACATCATTTGCTGCAATTAAAAACCGGGCAAGAAATAGGAAATGAACGCACAAAAATATTAGAAACTGTTTTGCATTTTTTGTCAACTACGGAGTAGTCTAGTTCAATATTTAGAATTCGGTTGCAGCCACCACAAGAGATCAAGTGCCAGGGTTAATCTTGCAACCTATTAGCGTTCGAGTCCGGGGCAAACGCAGAAAGATTTTGCTCAACGCCGCTGCTCATTCGTGCAAAAGTCATCGTTTGGCCAATGAAAGGCTTCCCGGAGTGGTGCTGGGACATCAAATACATTGGCCACGTATGAAAATCAGAACGAAGGACAGACCAAAAATGGAATTTATTTTTGTTGAATGAAAACCTTTCGCAATGGCGTTGGTTTCTATCTGGCCAAAGCAAAGATACGGAAATTTTCAGCCGTCTACACCAAGAAAAAACCGGATCTCTGCCACTTCCATGTCTTATCTCGTGGAGGGATAGATGCCGAATTTCTGGGCTATTGTCGCCTTCTCTTGGCGAAAAAATCTCTTGCTTCCGACTTGGAAGAATCCCAGCGGCGTTGCCACTAATAGTTACTAGAACACTGGTTAACCAAAAGCAAAACGTACCTTGCTATCCGTCCGAAAGGTCGAATAGGGCGGAAGGTTCGACATGACCCAGTCTTCTTGTTATCCCTTTCCCAGATTTTTAACGACCTGTGGTGCCTCCTTCCTGAGGCTCCTTCAATTTTGTTAATTGCCTCTTGCGTTGTTTGTACGAGTATGTTGCTATTCTTGGTGGTGTGGTTATTAATTTTGTGAAGTAGACCCCTACTCTTACTACTCTATTGTTACAGTGGTCTTTTAGAAGGATAGATGGAGACTTGAAAATTGTATGTGACGCTTCGAAAGATTTCGCTCTGTCGTCGATTTTTGTAGCCAACCAAAGTTGTTCAGCAAGCACGGCGAGATGTTGAGGTGCAAGATCGTCACTCCTGAAAGGAAAAAAGAGAACAGATTTAGCTCTTTAGGGTCAGGGGGAATATGGAACCAAGTACTCGTAGTAGTATTACCAGGTTGCATACTGCAGTAACAAAATACTATGAAACTCAGCGTGGGAAACATTCCCATAGCTAGCGTCCTGCAGATACAGTACAAGGTCATGTCATTGTCACACATCCAAAGCACCTCTGTCGTTCCATCCAGTTTAAAACAATTCGAAAGCTGCATAGATAATGCGTTGACCGTGTCTTTGTTGACGCGAGCGCCACCTTATTTTCAAGAAACGAAGGTTCTCCCCTCGCTGCGACCAACGCCCAGCGAAATAATGAAAAATGATGTAGTTCAAACAATAAAGACATATATCATTCACTATTTTTCGCCAGCTTGAAACTGAACGAGAAGAAAAATCAAATGACGCTGCCCGCTCAGAAGAAAAATCTTCGTCTTCTTCAAGTATTTGGCGGGAACTCTGAACTTCCTGCTACCACCTTGTTCCCTGTGTGCGTTTCCTTCCAAATAGAAAACCAGCTACCTCTACCGCCCCTTTCAGATGCATCTATTGTGTCATCTACGTCTTTCGAAAAGAATCAATCATATTCAGGAGATTCATTTTCTTGCCGTGGAGCTCTCGTAAAAATGGCTGACCGCGACGATAATAGCAGGTGGGACGAGCACTCGCTAGAAGATCGCAACCATACCGGAAACGCTGTCAAGAATGAAAGCACCGACAGTACCCCCGGTAGCGACGTGGGGACTAATGTCAGTATGATACCATTTTTCAAAGAAGAAGAAACTGGCGAGTCGCCACAAAATGATCCGCTGGTAGACAATACCTTCAAGACAGAAGACGCACCAAGCTTTGACTCTCCACTTCCAACATCCCTCGCCACGTTAGAGGAAGAAGATCGGCAACCAACTACACGACGAACAACTTTGACAATGGAGTCAGAAATCTTCACGAATAATCTAACTGCCTCCTCCACAGACTTTGAAGATGGCAAGCCTGGAGCCCATCCGTCTCAAAGGCCTACAAACGAAAATGACGTGGACAGCGAAGAAGACAAGAAGATCCCTGCACGCTCCAAAATAGCACACCCCTACGATGATGAAATTGAGGTATTTGGTGATCTTGAACGTGTTTCTAAACGAGCTAGAGGTCCTACTGGAAGCATATCACGAACACCCAGCCGTGACCGAACCGATGCTTACGGGGCACGACGCTTAACAATGTCGTTGAATTTTGATGGAACTTCTCCTTCGCCACACTCCTACTCTAGATATTACGACCAGCCAGCGTCTGACTACTTTCATCCTGGTGCACATTTAGCGCCTCCGGCTACACAACTGTACAACAGCCACGAATACTATCAGTACCAGCCATCGATGTATGCGCATCAGGAATCTATGCAATCAATGTATGCAAGTCAAGGCATGCCGTACGGACAAACCTATCAAAGTCAATCACATCCGGATGAAGCATCCTACATGCCCCCATTACAGTCAGCTGCGTATGCACCGTACCAGGTAGCTGCTGTGCACCCTGATCACTTTCACACACAACAACAGCAGTCGATGGAAGAGTATCAAGCTGCTGTTGCCCGACAAGAATACAACCAGTGCCACGTACCAGGGTATGCAACGGCAGCTATCCACGCTATAGACCGTCCGCGTACTAGAGGATCCACTGCTGCGACGCCTTTGAGAATACAGCGTACCCAGTCGTCACCTGAAGAGTACGCGACGTCCGGTGGTGAGTTCTCCAGCCAGTTCCGTCGAGGCCCATCTCAAGAAGAACTTGAAGAGGCAAGAACCCAAAGAGCTCGAGGAGCTCTAACTACGTGGTACCAACGATTGGAGGACTTGTATAGGTACAAAATGAAGCACGGCCACTGTAGGTATTGTGCTACAATGATTGCCTTGATTGCCTTCCTTGACCACTGCTCACCATTCTTCTTCTTTCTTTTCTCCTATGACCTTTCGCATACAGGTAACGTCCCGCAGAAGTTTTCTCCCAACCACGCCCTGGGTATTTGGGTAAACAAACAGCGAATGGAGAAAAAATCATTTGACGAGGGCAACGAGAGATCTTCCATGACCCAACGCAAAATTGACAGTCTAAATGCCATTGGCTTTGTTTGGGCCAAACGCAAGGGAGATGCTTCTTGGAATGAAAAGTATCGAGAGCTGCAGGAGTACAAGGAAAGATTTGGCAACTGTGAAGTTCCCACAAAATATCCAGCCAATCCAGCTCTGGGAAGGTGGGTCAGCACTCAGAGATCCAACTACAAGGACGCTTTGGCTACAGGTGACCGTCGACGAATGAGTTTGGAGAAGCAGCAGCTGCTCGAGTCGATTGGATTCCGGTGGAAGATGATGCAGTCAGGATGTAATTCATAAAGAAGCTACCAAATAAGTGAAGTGAAAGTTTCCCTGGTTGTCGTGCTTTTCATTAATTGGAGACTGACGAATACAATAAGTACACGCATAGTAGTGCTGCAAACATGAAGCACGCTTCGTACCGGTCAGAAATTTTTGTTCCAAAACTATTACCAGTATTCTACAAGTTTATTTTTCTTCCTAGGAGTCCCCATTGTCTAAAACAATGAATTGTAATTCAAGTTCCATTCTTAGCAGCATCCATGGCTAACAGACTGTCGACTGCACCCGCAATTTCTCCCTCTGGATTGGCCATATAGGTTTGATAGATCCAATAACATCGTTGTCGCATGCGACACTGCTGTTCTTCGGTAATGTTTTGTATAAAATCCAGAGTTCGAATCGTATCCTTTTCGGGTACGATAATGGCACATTCCGACCAATCGATAAGTTCCTTACGAAACGGCAGAACCCAGTTGTCGGCCTGAACGATCGGAATGGCACCAGCACTGAGGGCTTCTGTAAATCGGTACGAGAACAGACTGTGCCCTCGTGGTGCCGCTGCGTATCGCGATTGTCGCATAACCGAATCGTACGTGTGCTTTCCCTGGTACTTCGCATGAAAGGCATCGGTTGGCATAACAATAATATCCTTGTCGTTGTGAAGCTTAAACAGTTCTTCGCGCTTACTAAATCCCTTGCGATCGTGACCAATAAATGACAGTAAAAAGGGACGACTCTGTAGTGATTCGCTGGCACAGGTTTCAATGTCGAGTCGTTCCTGGTAGGTGAGAGTCAAAGCATTGATGGACGGTGGAGGAAATCCCATATCGGCTTCTGGTAGCAGTTCGTGTGGTTCCGCGGAAATGGAGAGTAGCGAGACTTGGGGCGATATCAACTGCTTTTTGCGCGTCTCTTCCGGAAAACCAAATCCTACATAGATCAAATGGGTAGATGTGGGCAGTTGTCGAAACAACGGCGACTCTACAACGCTCTTGAAATGACGCTCACAAGTATGAAATTGTCCACAATCTTGATTGTTTCCAATACCGAGACCAATAACAAAAAAAAAAAGAATAGAATTAGCGTCGGGTCAGGTGTGGCAATGCCACAAAAAAAACCCAATATGCAATCGCAATTGCAACAAACAAACGTACCTTCTTGTTCGTGTCGTTTCCACTTTCGTCCTTGCAATAAATCGCTGTTCACTTGAATGTCTTGAGAAGGTCTATAATGTGGATAATTACTTTCAAATGTAGTTTCTAAATCGAACATGACTATATAGGTAACGGATGGATCAAAGTACTGGTACTCGTTCTGATTGTTGTTGGACGCAGACGCAGACGCAGCAGCAGCATGTTCCATTTGTTCCGACCATCGAAAGGTTGGATCGAAATAGGGATGATCAATAAAGGCTTGCAATAATTCTCGGGATCGCAAAGTTCTTGAAAATTTGATACCATGAATGGGATGGTTCCATCCAAAGTCTGTCAGTATCAGTTTGACTTTGGGTTCAGGAATAGTTGAAGTAGTAGCAGAAGCAGTCGTCGAAGATTGATTCCTTTGTTCGGCAAAGACGTTCGAATTGAGGCGCAACCATGAACGATCAACGTACGGACTCAACCGTATTGTTCGATCATTGAGATAGTACTGCGTTTCTGTAATGAGTGTTGTCGTTGCTGCTGAAACTGGAGATGGCATTTCATTCTTTGTGGCTGTCGTTGAACCCTCCTTTGCGACATTTTCGATGATACCAACTGATTCTGTCGTCGTACTAGTAGTAGTAGCAAAGGACCTCGAAAGACATGAAGAAGAAGAACAACTACTATTCTGGGAACAGAAAAATCGTGCCACCATCAACATTGCAGATGCTGTAAAGAGTAGTACCAGAAGTAGACCACAACAAAACAAACGTTGCCTCTGCGAAGCAGCTGTGAGTCGCATAATTATTGTGTGCAAGGCACAATAATACGGACGATGGTCGTTCTCTTTTACCATCCTAATACAGATAACTGGGACAGTCCAGCCTGGTGTGGTGGTATCTGAAGTCTGAAGGTCTTTTATTCCTTGAATATTGTGTATTGTGTGTGATAGACATTACTGTACACGTACACATCTTTGATTAAGTAGCAATGCAATATATTTCTTTCGTGTCACACGTGCACTAAGCATTTTCTCTTTTAGTAGCCGGTATTTTTGGTGCCGTACCACTACACTGTACCAGTCCCGATATTATTAAAGACGCACACTACTAATAGGTCTCGATGAGCTCATGAGTCGTCCCAAGATTTGATCCATCTTGCTGCTGATGTTATGATGACGTGAACATTTCTCGGTGTGGGATAGAGTTAGATCGTAGTGAATGTGATGATGTCACACTTCTTGTCAGTCCTAAAACTAATTTAGTAACCATAGTATACACGTATCTTTTAGAGACTGCCGAGGAAGTTCTATCGTACCACCGCACAGCACGCAATATTACTCGTAATACATACACACAGGTAATAATCTTCGAATAACATCATCAAACAAATAACCAGAGACGATTCTTCATTGCTGTCGCATTCATTCACAGAAACATACTATTACTACTGCAAACAACAAAACAGTAATAACAGCAAAACAATACGACAACGAAGTAATAATCATGTATTCTCTCTTAGCTTCCACTACGGCTCGTGCTGCAACTCGTTCCTTGGCACCCTCTTCGTCACTCATCATCAATAGTAGAGTGCCTCTGGCGGCTACTACTACCGCTGCATCCTCCGTGATCAAGCGCAGTTATCACGAAAACATTGTGGAACACTACGAAAATCCACGCAACGTGGGTTCTCTGGACAAGAATGATCGAAATGTTGGAACGGTAAGTGCATGGACTTTTGTACACATGGATATGCATGTTTTTTTTTGGTCGTAGCTCCACTGCTACTAGAAGTAGGAGTTGTCATAGTAGCCTACAACTACTAGTAGTAGAGCTATCGTGTCTTATATCAGTACTACAGGTGGTATTACCTCTACTATTCTTTGCTTTGCCTCTCACGCTACAACACATTTACCATATCATCGTACTTTTACCTTTTTTTACCGCAAAAAATAGGGTCTCGTTGGTGCTCCTGCTTGTGGTGATGTCATGAAGCTGCAAATAAAGGTTGACGATAATGGCAATATTATTGAATCCAAGTTCAAAACCTTTGGTTGTGGATCAGCTATTGCTTCGAGCAGTGTTGCTACCGAATGGGTCAAGGGAAAATCGGTGGACGAGATTTCCGGTATTAAAAATGCTGACATTGCCGCTCATTTGAAATTGCCTCCCGTCAAATTGCACTGCAGCATGTTGGCCGAAGATGCCATCAAGGCAGCCGTTCAAGATTGGAAGAACAAACAGCAGCAGGATGTTTCTGTAAAGGAACAAGCAGCCACACAAACTGCTGCTGCTTAAGCTTGTATGAAAAAGAAGAAGAAGCTGTTGATAGCTTTTCAATTGATGAATGCGTGCATGTTCAATGTTCGATACACAGTCTCTCTTTCTCTTTAGTAGTATTTCGATACACAACCAAACCCCGACGACATAAATACGATGAAATATTTAAGGAAATACATGATTTTCTATCCTCCTTCGTTTTTGACTTGTAAAAGAGTCTGTTTTCCACTTGATTTCAAGCTTTTTTCCAAAGTGGCGCACACTAGACTTATTGTACACTTGTTTTTGTCTGCGGCAATCCCCGAGTTCCGCGCACACAACATCATGTTCTCGTGTACTCATATGTGTATAGTACCATAAGTTCTATCGTTACAATCTGCGGGACCATTGCTACTTTCTCAACTTGATTCTAACATGACTCTCCACTGCTTACGGTTGTACCGATCACTCTAACATCAAATGCTCACACTCTAACATCAAATGCTCACCTATCTCCGCTGTTTTTTCTTCTTCTTCTTCTTCTTCTCTTTCTACTTGCAATCAAATCTCGCTCGTTTTTGTAACATCAAACCAAACGCAATCAGAACCTTTGTTCTTGCTCCCGCACGCACATGACCACACACACCAAGAACCTTTTTTTCAAGCCAAGCACGACGACGACGACAAAAAGTTACACACACATGTCATATACCAAGTGCAATCGCTGCATCCAAGCTCGGGGTTGTGACAGGATCCGATACGGGTCGGTGTGCATTCCCTTATTTTTCTACAAACAACAATTTGTTCATTCAACACGTTTTTTTGTGTGAAAATAATGTATCCAATCTGTTGTACTGGATTGTACGGAGAGTAGAGGACGAGAGAAGTCTTGTCATTTCAGGACAGTTTTGTCAAAGAAGATTGCGTACTGCAGTATGAGTACTGCTGGAGTAGATGACAAAAAGAATTGGTGACAGATACTCAATAGTGCATACTACTGTATCTACCCCCGGGAGTAGACTACGCTATCTACTACACCCTCCTCCTCCTCCTCCTCCTCCAGTGCTACTACTAGCTAGAGTACTCTAGTACTGTATTCAATTAATTGCCCGGGTAGTTTGTTTTCTTTCATTCCTATTTTTTTATCATTCAGGTTTTATGTAGAATTTAACGCTTTCAACTGTACCAATCGCGCGCGACTCCTCTAGCTAGTCTAGTAGTAATAGTAATTGTGAATGGTTAATATTCAAAAAAATAGAGCAATAAAAATATAGCTACTCTCCTCGACACAAAACAACGACAACAATAACAACAACGATAACAAAAATAAAAATAAAAAAATAATAATAAGAATAATCAGAACACCACCATGAAGCGAAGAATCCGAGCTACCGCTACTACACTGGTTCTGTCCGCTATTACTGTATCCGATAGCTGTACTGTTGCTATTCAGGAATCTACCAGTAGCAGTAGTAGCTTAAGAGGTAGTAGCAGCAGCAACATTTTTCAACAGAATCGCAATTTTGTTGTTGGTGGTGAATCCAAGCAACAATGGGAACAACCATGGGAACAAAAAGAAGGGAAAGAAAGATCGTTTCGTCATTTTTGTTCGAGTCAAGAACCACCCACAGCTCTTGATAAAGAAATTTTACCGGGTTGGACTTGCCAAAATGTAGCAGATCTGTACGAACAGCAGCAGCAGCAGCAGCAGCAGCAGCAGCAGCAGCAACAAGAAGAAGACGTGCCTCTACTCGTCGCAAAGTCGTCATTTACTACAAATACTTCTAGTAGTAGTACTCCCGCCGTTCATCAAGACACTGTCTCAGATTTTCATGCACCCGAAAGCACCATGAAGACGACAGTATCTTCTTCCATTGTATTGCCAAAACAATATAGTAGTAGTAGTACTACTACTACTACTTTATTATCATCATCACTTATTCCACTGCACTACATAGAGTGCATGATGCAATTCTTGGATTTGCCAAACTATTGTCAGTGTCCAGAACAACAAACAACAACAGAAGAAGAAAATGATAGCAGCAGTAGTAGTAATACCAGCACCACTTCTACTACTATGGGGACAACCTGCGGCTACAATAATGATGACGATGATGATGACAATAATCAACCACAAATACTTCTATGCAGCACTGGGAATAGCAGCAGCATTTTAGTACCCGATCGATTGTTAGACTTTGAAAGTGGTATTACTTGTCAACATATTCAGCAATTGATACCGTACTTGAGGAATCCACAACTTTGTCCTTTATTGGCAGCTCTAGACCCTTTGTGTTGCCAAGATGCGACCGTCAATGTAACAGGACCTACCAACACTAACACCACCAACAACATCAGCAATGCCATATCTACACCATCACCACCACCGCCACCACTAATAATACCAATTCCATCATCATCAATATCATCTGTACTTCAAATACCAGTGATCTTTTTCCTTTCCCGAAAATCGGAACAACAGCAGCAAGAACAAGCAACAACAACAACAATGGATGTTAATCTCACTACTACCACACTTCAGACAGCCTATGTTCAATTTGTACGAGACATTTCGACGGATTTTTTCGGATCCATTCGCCAAACAGATTTTACTACGCTCGACTATAGTCATACGAACAGTCATATTATTTGGAACACTACAACTACTACGAATGCCACGACGACGACGACGAATGAATTGTCCAAATTGGTTTCTTACATGGATGATACAGCTCAAATTGGTACTATCGAGCCAATAGATTGCCCTTTTATTGCACACGACAACGAAATTGCTACCGAGAACAACAACGAGGAGGAAGGTGATGAGGAGGAGAACATTGTTTTATGGAACCGCCAGAAAAGTGCAACAACATGTTTTAAGGTAATGGCAAGTTTCAATGTAACGGTAAAGGATCCGTCGTTGTACGTTCCCACCGATCAACGGGAATCTCTGGAACGATACATTTTTCATCAACTTGTCATTCGTACAAGAAGATTGGCAATGGTCGATTCTACGGATGGCTATGACGACAATTTTTCCTCTCACAACAACAACAACAACAGCAACAACAATTTAATGCAAGAGATTTTGAATGCCAATAATATGACAGAATGGACTGTCGAGGATCCGACCATGTTTTACGATATAATAAACGACAAGAAGAACACTCTTGTTACAGTAGCAGCAAGTGAGTCCTACCAGGCGGGTTGTGATTTTTGTTCCTTCAACACTGGACGAATCTACCTGATACCGCTGCTGGCTATCGACGACAATGATAATCATTCCCACTCTTCCAGCACATTCTTTTGTCAAGCCATGCGTGATCTCTACCGGATAAAACCGATGGTACAACCGGTAGTATCATCGTCATTGTCATCATCACCATCATCATTAGTGCTGTCCAACAATGACACTACTTGTACGGATTATGATGACGCATTCTATCCCAACATGATGACCCTCATGGAAAACTTACGTGATAGATACGTTGTGGTTCCTGTTGATATTGGAAGTTATTGTGGTTGTTCCTTTGCCAGTGGTATGGTGGCAGAAGGTGATAACTTTGAAGGAGACACGCAAGAGTTTATCCCCGAGGGGGTGGAAGAGGGCGCCTCCCAATCTTGTGGATTAGTATCAATATGTCAAGATGGGATGTACGTTTCCGAAGAAAGTATTCGAAAACGGATTGAGTGGACCTGGAAGTGGCAGCGGCTCAATATTACATTACCACCCACCACAACATGTGGAGCACTTGAACAAATGGCGCCATATATTGCTTTTGAAAATGGTAACATGGACGTTTGCAATGCCATGACGAGCCATGCACCGGATTGCTGTACACCATTTCCACCAAGCCCTAGCAGCACTGCTCCGGCCTCTCTTCCCCCTTTACCGTCAGAGTCTGTTCTTAGAATTGATTCCGAAATTATGTTACGAACTGAAAATGATGTAATCACCGAGAAAGAAATACAAGAATTGAAGCAAGCATACATGTTGATGGTTGAGGAACTACATGGTACGCCCATACAACGGGAACATCGCCAACTACGACCTTCACGACGGTTGCTTGATGCTGTAGTTGATAGCGACAGCATTGGTCTTACTATGACACTTGACTCGATAACTTGTCTTGGAGTAGCGGATGGAGGAGGAGGACTTTGCTGGGTAGCGTACGGGTTTTACAATCTTCGATTGATCGGGGTTACGTTTAGTGATTTGAAAACTATTGCTGAAGAGTATACTCGATTAACAAACGATGCCATTGATGATGGCATGCTGGCACACCTGCTACTGGAGATCGAACCCGAAACGCCGCTCACAATCCTTTTGTCTCGGCGAACAGACGGTCCCTCTGCCTACGACGATACCGTCGTTCGTGCACCGTCGTCGGATGAAAACAACGTTCACCGGAGTCTTGCCATTGGATTTGGTATTACATTGGCCATCATCGTTGTTCTTGCCGCTGGCGTTTGTTATGTTTACCTTTATCTTCGACGAAATAATCCTTGTAGTGACACCGAGAGTGAAGGAGATGCTTACCTAAAAAACAACGACGAGAACAACGTCCGAGATGGCGCTGATGAGGAAAATGAGGAGCTTTCTGATGCTACGTCGAATCCAGAAATACCAAAGAGTGTTGTTTCAGCATTCAAGAATCTTCCCGACCAGCAGCAGCTTGGATCGCCGAAACTTTCAAACAGTGTCATTGCGGCGTTCGAACCATCACCTGTACTTGATAAAAAGCGCAGTCCTACAATGATTGGGACCGGAACCAAGATGACGAGCAACTTCATCGAAGGATTGGTAAGCCCTAAACGTGCCATGGATCATCCCACAAGCCCTTCCTCCCCCGGCGGAGAGTCCATTACCAAGAATTTGTTTGCACAAGAAGAGCTTGTTGTTATTGACGACCACGACGACGACGACGGCGATAACCCTGGTCGTAGCGTTGATTGCTTCGCAGGAGGTGATTCTCTGAACGTGAGTAGTACTGACTATGCGGTTACTAATATTGACGAAAGAGGTTCCCAACTACCAGTTACTCCGACGATCATGATTACCAAGCTCCACAGCAGTTCGCGAAGTCAGCAAAGTCAAGGATCGATGGAAGAACGTACCGGAAGCCTTTCATCATCTGATCGTAGAACAAGTCCAACCGACTCAATCACTTCACCACCACCTCACTTACAGGCAGATGAGGAAATTCGAAATGCTGACCCCATAATAGCCACAACTCCACCAGACCGGAAGAAGAACGATAAGGCTTTGTTCATAAAGACGCCTATTTCTTCAGCAGAAGAAAGTGGATCATCCAATGCCAGTAGTTTTTCCAGCAATGAAAGTTGTGGTGACGAAATTTTGTTTGAAACGTTAGCCTCTGGATCTTTTCGAGACGACGATGATAACACCAACACCAGCAACAATATGGACTGGGAGGGTGGTTGCGACAAGAAGAGTTCCATCAGTTCTTTGGAAGACGATCTAGCCAAGAAATTATGCTTTGAGGGACAGACGGGTCTAACTGGATTTCCAAGTCCATAATAATCATGCATGATTTTTATGGTTTTTATATCAGCACGTTTCTGTCCCCACCCCCACCCCCACCCCACCCCATCACACAAGGATCAATCTAGTATGAGTAGTGATGAGTAGTGAACGAATCGGCAGGCTGTCGTCCCAGAGGTGATTTCGCGCATCCTGCGCTCGCGAAGCCATATGACTAGACTACCACGGCTTTTAATCTGTAGTATAATTATAATAGCACAAGCAAATCCGCCAGACTAAATTTTGTCTGCAATTTCAGTAAGATATTTGAAATCACTCACTATCTTGCGATTATATTAGCAAAAAACCCAACGTGCTGATCGAATGTGTACTTAGCCTACACAGTGTGTGCACTTGCTTTGCTTCTTTGTTTGTTAGTTTGCAATCCTTCTGCACTTCTGTTTACATTCTTCGACCATCGATCCATTTTAAATTTTAGGCCGTACGAAGTTTTGGTTTTTTCTTTGTTTTATCGGTTGGTGGCGTCTGACCCAAACATTCCAAGACAATCGGCCATCCTTTTTTCACGAGGGCTGGATAGGCCAATATTGGTCCTAATACGCCATTCACGACCATGATAAGTACAAGCATACCTTGTAACCAAACTGGTATTGTAGCATCGGCATTGTGTTGATTATATTGTTGATTATTTTGTTGTTGTTGTTGTTGTTGTTGTTGTTGTTCGCCTGGTCTTGCAAGAAGGAATACTTGATAGGCACCAAAAAATTCACTAAAAGCACCAATAGGAAACGTAAGAAGTGGTACTACCATGCGAATGGATCGTACCAATGAATTGGTAGGGAACATGTACATGGGATATCGTGCAACTTCAGTTACAGCCCATGATGCCAACACTGCTGGTACTATCCATGTGCACATCATTATGATTGTACTATTAGAATTCGAATCATTGTCCATGTTCTTGCCATGAATGCCTTTAGCAGCAGCAGCAGCACGGGGTAGTACTTCCACTATGGTAGTGATACGTATCGTGTGTAATATAATACCCAAAATCAAATTTCCTGGCAAATCTCCGACCAATATTCTCAGTACTTCAATGACACAAATTCCTTCCAACACCATAATGATACAGCGTGTAGAATCCAATAATGACATAATGAGACGAATACTGTCATCGTTCTCCTCCTGCTCCTTTTCCTGGTACGGCAGACGACGACCCAGCAGCAGTGTTGTACTGATATTATTATTATTATTATTATTATTATAACTGCTGTAGTACTCGTAGTAACTAGTTATTATGAGCATCAATACCCAACACCATCCCACAAAGGCTATCCAATTCAAGACGTCAAAAAGATGATTCAAAAAATGGCTTTTTTTCTTTCCATCACTATTACTAGTAGTAGTAGCAGTAGCAACAGCATGGTGGTGGTGGTGGTGGTGCTGTGAACGTGATGATGTTGCCGTCATAATGTTTATGATTCAAAAATGCTGCTTCACTTGTTTCCTTTTTGTTGTTGATGGGGAATATGTTTTTGGTTGGGAAATAGAAGCGTCACAGTTGTCTACTATTAGGAGTAGCTACTAGTAGTAGCTACTACTACTAGCTAGATAGAGTATACTACTACTAGTACATGTAGCAGTAGTATTCTACTTCCAGTACTAGAGTACTATTCGTAACTACTACTACTAGCTACTACCAGTGGTAGCTAGTAGTAGTAGTAGCTAGAGTAGTAGTAGTGTCTCAACTAGTAGTACCAGGTACCAGGTACTGTAGTAGAGTAGTAGACCTTCTACTAGTACTAGTCCTTGTCCGTTAACTGTTGTATTTTAGTACCTGTACTATTCGAGCACCACCAGTGGTCACCAGTCTACTTTAAATGGCATTGCAAATGACTCTCAAACCTGAAACGCACGTACGGTATCCAAGAAAAACTGAAAACTGAAAACACACACTTTTATCCACATACCACATAGAACATACAGTAGAATAATAATCACGAGCATTATTTATCAACTACACACATCAGAGTATCGCTAGCTATTACTAGCTGGTACAAGTAGCAAGTACTGGCTAGTATATATATTTATTGGGATTGTTTGCTTGTCGTGGTGGTACTAAATCAGTACTAGTAAATCGCTGTACAAATCGCACACCATGAATTCGTCCTTTATCTTGTCGTCCGAGAACCAGAACGTCCCGGTGGCATCAACATTGACTAGTACATCAACAACAACATTATCAGGCATCTGTGGAGGATTTTCCAAGGATTCGAAACGATACAAAGCAACACGATTTGTTCCTGTGATTATGCTGTTTCTTTTGGTGATTCTTGGCACATGTTTGGATCTTACAGAAATCCGAAATGTCGTCCATCAGAAGTTAGTACTGTCCAGCAACGTTAATGGAATCAACAACAACAACAGCAACAAAACGTCTTGTTCCACCAACAATCACGACACCAGTCACCAACCATCACCCCCACCACAGCAGCAGCAACAACAACAGCAACAACAACAATGGAGAAACCAGATAGGTACCTGGCAGGGCAACAGTTGGATTCCACCATCCGAATGGAAGCTTTATTCGACAAGAGAATTGCAAGACTTTTACACTACTACTTCCACTTCTACGACTACTACTACTACTACTACTACTGCTACTACTACTACTACGACTAGTAGTAGTAGTAGTAGTAGTAAACCGAACAACATACATCTTGTTTGGATTGGTGATAGTTTGGGACGACGGACTGCCATGACGATGCTACAGTTGTTGGATATTCCAAACGACCAGTCAGAGCATTTTGATGCCAACAGGAGGAACGAGTCGGCCGTTCCGTCATCCATTTCGTCTAGCAGCAGCAGCAGCAGCAGCAGCAGCAGTCAAAAGGCCGTTTCGGTGAGCGATCTTGTGACACCAAAACTGATTGATATTAACAAGAAATATCAAGAACATCCCTGTACCAAATGGCCGTCGGCATCTCTTCGAACCAAGTACAATCAAACACATTATACAGTACTGACAAGGGAATCACCATTGTATTGTACCTTTATGCCAGTTCAATCTGCTGGCGGTGCTGGTGCTGGCGGTGCTGGTGCTGCTGGCGGTGCTGGTGCTGCTACATCTAGTGCTGGTAGAAATACTACTACTACTACTACTACTACTACTACTACTACTACTACTACTACTACTACTACTACTACTACTGCTGCTGCTGCTGCTGCTGCTGCTGCTACAACAGCAGCAATAATATCATTGGAGGAAGAGCATCAACGCAAGAACGATTTTGTCATTGTACGACAAAATTGTGCCAAGGATGTGGATCGATTTTTACAATTCGAATTGGAATTACAAAAGCAATTACAATTACAACAACAAGAAGAAGAAGGAGTAAGAGGAGGAGGAGACCTGAAAAACGACAATACAACCACAGGATCTACTGTACTTCCTATTTTATCGCATCCATCCAACAATAGCAACAACAACAACAACAACAGTATTGTTGTTGTTATTGTAAGTTTTGGAATATGGGAAGCAGTACGACCTTGGGATTGTCGTGAAAATGAGCACGACCATGATCTACTTACACTTAATAATAATGACCATCAGCAGGAAGATACTACCAGAAATCGAACGACAATTCTCTTGTCCGTGCTGGAACGATGTAATCAATTACAACGACTAAATCCGAATATGATAATACTATGGAGAACGTCAGGATTTGTAGATGATGACAGCACTAACTACAACAACAACAACAACAACAACAACAACGATTATCATCACAGTGGTCAAGTAAAGCTGTCCAAAGCCAATATGATTGTACAAGAAATGAATAATTTTGTAATGGATTACATTGATCAAAGGAATCAACAATTATTACTATCCTCTTTGCTATTGACGCAACAAGAACAAAATCAAACTACTAGTAGTAGTGCGTTGGGAAGATTCATTCAAAAAAACAACAACAACTGTCATCATACTACTACTACTAATAATTATTTGACCTACGTCGATTGGGGTGGTGCCATTCAATCGCGGTCCTTTGGAAAGGAACGAATTCAAGGTGATTTGAAACCACATTACGGATTAGAACCACGATTGGTTTTGATTCAAATGATTACCAATCGATTGAAGGAATACCTGCTTTAAAAAGGAGCAGTAAAAAGAACTTTAGTACTTTCTACTGCCTACATCGGGTAATCATAGCTACCAGTAGTACTAGCTATTAGTTGCTTGAGTTCCGCTATTACAGTAGCTAGAGTGGTAGACGACTCCTACAACTGTACTAGAGTACGTACCAATTATTTAAAAGAATGATTTGGCTGATCCACCCGGCTATTTTATTTGCGTATGACGTGGTGCAAATTCAAATAAATCGAATAATACAGTAATGCGTTCGATCCTTGTTTTGTCATTCTTTACTACTGGTACTACTACTACTAGTAGTACGGTAGTTTACTAGTAGTAGCTACTGTAGTAGAGAATAGTTCCATACTACTACTCTAGCAAAGTATCTCCTGGAAGGCAATAGGTCGGAGGTCCGAGGCGACCATGATTGATGGCTGAATTCTGTCGTCTTTTGATGTTCCACTCTGTCCAATCTTTCTTATATTATTATTTTAATACGAGTATTCGGTACTACTCTAGTAGAGCACTGTATTGTGTTTGGAGATAAAGAGGCGGGGAAAGCAGTTAGAGTACACAACAACACCATCATACCACACTGCACACACTGCACACACACACATACCCTATCCCATCGTGATGAAGTACCTTACTCGTGCACGCCTACTTTTCGTTTCGTGTTCATTATTCGTGGTTCTCGTTGAGGGATTTTGTTGTCAGTCTCCACATATACAAGAACAACATTACAGAACAAGTCGACGACGACGACAACGACAACGACAACCGTTGTTATACGTTAACAATGATCCTGTAGAAGGGTTTCAAGGATGGCATACCGATTATGATGATGACGAATCTGATGATGAATCTGTTAGAACGATGACCAACAACAACAACAACAACAACAACAACAACAACAAATCGGTTGTACTGATGAAAGAAGATTATGAACCTCTTCAAGAGAATCGACAATTGATCGATACGACCAATACTGTACTACGAACGTTCCATCGGTCTTTCAAAAATGTGGAGACTATGGCCAATGATCTGTTAAACGAAAATCCAATACTGTCCATTGTTGTCTTTGTTGGTTGTGGTCTGTTCGTGGCCTACACTATGGGATTTTTCTTACTGGATGGAGAAATGGAAAGCATATTGCCAACAGAAAATGGACAGGTACCCTACTGGGATGAAGAAATACTTGTCATTGAACGCAAAATTCCTTCTCACAACAACTATCCTTAGAAATGAATGGATGGTTGGATCGGATGGATCGGATGGATGGTTGGATGGAAAATGTTCTGTTGTCATTGTTTCATTTTTATTAAACGTTCCCAAAAATCCACCCACCCACCCACTCCAAAAAAGACGACGACCCTCTGGCCAAGACTGCGAGCATTTCTTTAGGAAAATATATGTAGAAATTATATATAGAATTGTTCATGTAGTAGTAGTTACAGCAATGAAAAAATTTCAACTAGTAAATGCTCGTACTACGAACCATATTTATAATATACCTTAAAAATGATTCGGTCGAAGAGGGCGCATTTTTTTAATCGAAAGAAACCGAACCTTGTCTTTTTTGAGAAGCAGATGTTGTCGTCTCGAATGCTTTCAGCACCATTAACAGCAACGGTATATTATAATAATACTCGTATATGATATTGCGCCTACCGTACGAATAAGAACGAGTCATAAAAATTGCACACACACAACCCAAATAAATCGTGTACTCTACTCTACTCGTCAAGATGGGAAAGAAGATAAATAATCTCTTGTAGCTAGTGTGTAGCACTCTAGAGTCAAAGACTGCTTCTAGGAGTAATAGTAGTCTAGTAGTCGGTGGAATGTGGTGTTGGAGTTGCCTACTATACTGGCTACCAGGTAGTAGCTGCAAGAGCTGGCATTATTACTACTACTAGCTAGACTATTAGAGATCTATCAACCAATGTGCATCGGAGTACCATACAGAAAAGGATTAGACCTACTAGTAGTACCAGGTACTTGCTATCTAGTACCTGCTGGAGCTATTGCTGTCACTAGTAGTCAAAATTGATCTGTTTAGTAAATTATTTTTTCAAGGACAAAAATAATGCTGGTAGTACCGACAAACAAAAATAATAATGAAAAAAAAAAAGAGAATAAAATACTACTACGTAGTAGACTACTACGTAGTAGATACTATTCTTGAATTATAATAGTATCTCCACGTGCGTCTACACTGCATTGGCAGTGTCGAGCATTATAGAAAACTTGAACACGCGGGTAGGATCGAATTTCATCTGCGATGACAGCAACTGTACAGTAATTAACTTTGTTCATGATCTCTCGCAAAAGAAGTTTTTTCTATCCAAGTCTCGCGATTCAATTTTCATCAAACAAATTTCAATGATAACAACAAAAATAAAACGAGAACACAACATAAATAATTCTGAAAATAATATTATTACACTGTTAACATACCTTTCCAGCAATAGCAATACCATTTTTTTTTAAAATTACACTTAACTACCAGGTATCGACCAACGAAGCAAACAAACAAGAAGCATCTTTCGACGTTCAACAACCTGCAGAATCATGCAGACGTCTATCATCCTTCTCATTTCATTGACCCTTTCCTTTATCGCCGTCGTTAACGCCACTGTTACGTCGACTTGTTACTCGAAAGATTACGGATCCAGTAAAGGCGTCATTAACAATGGAGAATTGCAATTTCCTCTGACTCCCGGTACAACCAAAATTACGTGTACCAATATGTGTACCAAAGCGGAACGGACTTTTATCTCGTTAGCTGCTGCCGGTAGGGTTCCTTCCGTAGATGGGTGCGGAAATTCCGTTTCGGTCAAAGACATTCCCTCTGCTTCTACGACTGCATCCATTGCGAGCACGGGTGTGAACATTGAAGATTTTAAAGTAGAATGTTTTTGTGATGTTCCTACACCTGCACCGACAGCATCTCCGACCAAGGATCCGGGACCAATCCCACCGAGTCCACCTCCTACACCGTACCCTACAGTTGCTCCTGATGAATCAACAGATGTTGGTCTTTGTTTTTCCGAGGTAGCAACTGTAATGGTACAAGGAATGGAGGACACGCCTGTGAAAATCAAAGATTTAAAGGTGGGTCAATCTGTGTGGACCGGAAACGAATATTCGCCCGTGTACGCTTTTGGCCATTACCATCCTACCCGATCAGCCGAATTTTATCAATTCGATACAGATATGGATCGAACAGAATCGTCTTTATCATCCATTCCACTAGAAATGACGGCCGAACATTTGGTGTGGTTGAAAGACCAACCTGATCCTGTTCGGGCTGATTCGGTCAAAGTGGGAGATGTGCTTTGGTGTCGTCCTTTCAAGACTTCGTCCAAACAAAAACAACAGCCACAACCAAAAGAGGACTACTGTAGTGGTACGGTGAGTCATATAGCCAAGATCACGCGCAACGGTTTGTACGCACCGTTAACTGCCAATGGCAAGCTGGTTGTGGACGGGATTCAAGTTTCGTCGTATATTTCTCTGGAATCCAACAAGGAACAACAGCATTTCCAATCAACCAACGTGAGAATAGCGTCCACCACTACCACCTCCATCATCAGCATGATCATGTCGCAGCACGAGTACGTGCATTTGACACTCGCACCCATGCGATTGCTTTGCATTGGTGCAAGTACTGCATTTTGTTCTACCAATAGTGCATCCGGTATTCCTTGGTATGCGAATTTGGGAATGAAGGTAAACGTCTGGATTCAAAATCAGCAGCAGCAGAGTTATAGTGGGGTGGTGGTACAGATGGTATGCTACTTTGTAATTGTCTTATTGACCGGAATCTGCTTTACATTGGAATCTGCGTTTGGTCCTACAATCGGACTTTATGTCCTCGTTGTGCTGTTTTTGGTGGTATTAGTAGCGTTGATTGCTGGTTGCGCGACTAGAAGAAAGGCAAAAAAGACTGACAGCAAGAAGTTGTCATTGTTGTAAACATGGAAGTCTTTTCACCATTACTATTGCAATGGTTAGAAAGTTACTTTGTTTGAAGTACATGAAGTACTCTATTAATCTACTACTATTAGTAGTACATGTATTCGTGAGAGTATAATGATATGGAAATCAACAAATACAAACCCTCAGTTCCAACAAGCAAGCTAACCCGTCTGCATGTCAATAACACAGTAGTTTCAATTTTGTCTTTTTACTGTTTTTATGCCGTAGCTACTGTGTCGCGGCGATTTGGAATGTTGTCCTTGTCAAGTTTCTCCCCCCCCCCCCTCTTTTCTTTTTTTTCTCTTCTGTTTGGGGTGGGGGGGGGGTTGTGCGG
>Ga0100402_1000401_pt1 | contig 51093 bp, 52 predicted proteins | sample CryGeyme20150102_FD_80419 | JGI IMG/M metagenome (GOLD analysis project Ga0100402, IMG submission 80419) | Groundwater microbial communities from Crystal Geyser aquifers in Utah, USA - Crystal Geyser metaG 2015-0102 | ecosystem: Environmental > Aquatic > Deep subsurface > Groundwater | place... | reverse complement strand
TTTCATATTTGTATTTAATTATTTGATTTAAAATTAGACATAAGATAGAATACTACAAAAGCTCAAAAAAATCAAGTCAGATTCACCCTTTCACCCAATCACCTTATCACTTAATCACTTTTAATCAGTATAAATCTGTTTAAATCAATGCTATATGAAAACCCCCCAACCAACATTCACAGAGCTAAACAAAGCTCTCGGAATAGACATCTATCTCAAACGTGAAGATGAACACAAATATTCTTCACATAAAGGTCGTTCTATCCCACTAATGGTCAAAAAATATAACAAAGAAGAAGACATCACAAACTTTGTAATTTCTTCTTCCGGCAATGCAGCCATCGCCGCTATACATACCATCCAAGCTCATAATAAAAATAATGACAATAATCTGACATTGAAAGTTTTTGTTGGCAAAAATATTGATAAACAAAAACTAAAAATTTTGGAAACTATTATCGAAGACAAAAATATTTCTCTCGAACAAGTAGAAAAACCAAAACAATCAGCTTTTGCTCTCGACAAAGAAGGTCAAGTAAAAAACCTAAGACAATCAACTGACGACACAGCTCTCATGGGTTATTACGAACTAGCAGAAGAAGTAAATAATATCCCAAACTTGCAAGCAATATTTGTACCGACTTCTTCTGGTACTACTGCCCAAGGACTTGGAATAGCTTTTGACGCCATTCCTGCTTCCAAATTTGGCGGACAACAACATCCCCAAATTCATATTGTCCAAACAACCAGCTGTCATCCTATGGCTGAAGAATTTGATAAAGATTTTGAACCTACAGAAACTTCTCTAGCAGGAGCCATAGTCGATAAAGTAGCTCACCGTAAAACACAAGTACTAGAACAAATAAAAAAATCCAGTGGTTCTGGCTGGATAGTAACTGACGAAGAATTGAAAAATGTTGTAAATATGCTAGAAGAAAATTGTAAAATAAAAATCTCTTACAACTCAGCTTTATCCGTTGCTGGTCTTCTAAAAGCAATGAATAATGGCTGGAAATTTGATGGGGCGGTAGTTTGTCTTATTACAGGAATGTAAAAAACTATTCATCAACAAAAACTTCCTCAACAAGATATTTTGTAAAACTTTCGTTTAGACCATCCATTCCAAAACGTTTCAACCAAACAGGATTACTAGAATATTTATAATAAAAAGCCTCTTCCAAATTGAAAACCAATCCATGTTTGAAGGGGTTTTTTATTATATAATTGAAATGCTTCCAAAAGTCAGTTTTGTTTCTGATACAATAATCGAAGTATTGATACCAGATTTTTCGACCTTGAGTATTATTTTGTTTATTTAAAATACGTGCAGTATCTTTATGTAATTTTCTTACAAATTCAACAATCTTTTTCTTTTGCAATGTATAACGAAATTCGCTTTCGCTCATTTCGTCATTCCACTCATTAACCTTAGGAGTGACGAATTGAACAGAGTGAAATTCGTCAAGCGCTTGCACAGTAAACATTACATGATAATGATTATTCAATAATACCCAAGAAAATAATTTTATATTAAATTTTTCAATTGAATCTTTCAATATTTTTCTAAACATTTCTTTCTTACTATTTTCCTTAAAATAATCAATTCCATTATAACACCTTCCCGTCACAAAATAAGTATGCCCATCATAAATATGAAATGGACGATGTTTATTTAATTTTCTTCCCTCCATATAAAAGATTTAATTTTTCCTCAAAATCGTCACCACATTATTACCTTTCTTCACATCGCTTTTCGTACCTTTCTTCGAATAATAATTTTCTTCTACAACGAAACCTGCTTCACTACAAATTTTATCTAAATATTCTGGTGTAAAACCATAGTAATATCTTTCACCCAAAGTCTTACCTTCTGGATTCATCCAAGGTACAACAAACTCTCCTTCATTTTGTTGCCACTTACCTTTTTCTACTGTTTTTTGAGCTGAATCTGAATAAAGATTCCAGTTGGTCATGAATACTCTACCTCCTGGTTGCAAAATTCTCTTCATTTCAGACAAAGCATGACGCCTAGTCTCTTCGTCTGGCAAATGATGCAAAGTCGCAATACAAAAAATTAGGTCAAAACTAGCATCTTCAAACGGTAATTGTGTCATTTCAGCCTGAACATATTTGTTGTTCGGGAATTCTTTCTTAGACTGCGCCAATTGCCCAGCACTTTGATCAAGACCCACATAATCGATAGAGTCTTGAAATTTTGCGAATATCTGGTATAATCTGCCAGTACCACAACCCAAATCTAAAACTCTGAGATTTGGCTCAATATATTTATCAAAAGGCTTCAAATCGTCCCAAATATATTGTCTGGTACTAGCAAAAAGAGGTGCTATGATATCATACACTTCCCTATTTTGCTCAATTATTTTCTTTGTCCTTGACATAAAGAAATATTACAAAAATTTAATAAATAATACTTGTCCGGCGTAGCGGACGCGAAGACGGAAATGGAAGAAGAATTAGAAAAAATTTTATTAGAAATAATATCTCACCATCCCAAAACTAAGGATGATTTTAATGATGCCCGCCGTAAAATCTGCGGTAAAATGAAAACGAGACAACCTTCCAACATGAAGCTTTTTACAGCTTACCAGAATTTGCTAAAAAAGAAAAGTAGTTATCTAAAAAATAATAAACTTTCAAAAAATAACAAAAAATATTTTAAAAACATAAAAGATCAAAACAAAAATACTCGTCCCGATTTTATCTGGATCAAACCTGATAAAAACCTTGAATTACTATTACGCAAAGCTGACATCCGCTCTATGTCTGGAGTCGCTATTATTACTTCTCTAATCAAGCCATACAATTGTCCTGGCAAATGTATCTACTGTCCGACAGAAGTAAAAATGCCAAAGAGTTATATTGCTACCGAACCAGCCGCTGCTCGTGCCCTGGCTCTCGCTTTTAGTCCATACAGACAAATGCAAATGCGTCTCGAGATGCTCGAAAAAACTGGACACCCAACTGACAAAATAGAATATATTCTAAAAGGTGGAACTTGGAATGCCTATCCACTACGCTATCAATATTGGTTTATCTTGGAATCTTTCAAAGCTTGCAATGACCTGACGAGAAAAAAACCAACCAAAGCTACGTTGGAAAAAGATTGGAAAGAAAAAACTCTCGAAGATTTACAAAATGCTTTAGCAATTGAACAAGAATACAACGACAAAAAAGCTAAACACAAAATCATTGGTCTAACTCTAGAAACACGTCCTGATGCAATTTCTCCAAAAACTATTTGGCATATGCGAGAACAAGGTTGTACTCGTATTGAACTTGGTCTCCAAGCTCCCGATGACAAAATTCTTGAGCTCGTCAAACGTGGTCACACAGTTGAGCAATTTCGCCAAGCAATTTTACTTTTGCGCCAAGCCGGTTTCAAAGTAGATTTGCATTTCATGCCAGATCTACCAGGCACCACTGCCAAACACGATGTTGAAATGTATGACAGTCTTTTTACTGATGAAGGACTAAAACCTGACATGGTAAAAATCTATCCTTGTACTGTGATCAAAAGTGCTGAGCTTTACGGTTGGTTTGAGTCCGGCAAATACAAACCTTATGATAGCCAAGAATTATTTGATGCCTTGCTTGAAATGAAAAAACTGACACCTTACTACTGTCGTATCTCTCGTCTAATTCGTGACATCCCAAGCAATGAAATAGAAGGTGGTAATGCTATCACCAATCTTCGTGAAGCTCTAGAAAAAGAATTACACAAACAAGGTAAATTTTGTAAATGTCTACGTTGTCGTGAAGTCGGACATGCAGAAAAAATTCATAAAATAAAAGCTGAGAAATTAACTCCTCAACTTTTTGTCGAAGAATTCCAAACAAGAGGCGGACGAGAATTTTTCCTCACTTTTGAAGATAAAGAACGCCGTGTTGTTTTTGCATTCCTTCGTCTTCGCTTACCAGAATACAATGACAAAATAAAAAAATCTGAAATCTTAGAAAAATATCTTGGTCTAGGTGATCTAAAAAAATTAGCTTACGTCCGAGAACTTCATACCTACGGGCAACTCGTCAACGTTGGTGATACCAACAAATCTGCGTCCCAACACAAAGGTCTAGGAACCAAACTAGTCGCTGAAGCTGACAAAATTGCTAAAGAAAATGGTTATGAAAAAATTGCTGTTATTTCTGGTGTTGGTGTCCGCTCTTACTACCGAAAATTTGGCTATAAAAAAATTGGCACATACATGGCCAAAAATCTAAAATAGTCTATTACAAAGTTCACGGGGTCTGTCTAGATAGAACATACCCCGTTTATTTCTTACTCTCTAGCTCAACTTGAGGGTCTTCCTCTTTTTTCAGTTGAACATAGAACCTGAGCAAGAGTTGATAAGCCAGCATGTGCAGTTCCTTTACAGATCCGTGAATACTTTCACCAACTTCTTCTTCATCTTTGAATGTCAATCGTATGAATTCAAACAAAATTTGACTGTCTTTTTTTTCATCATACATGAGTCTCCTCCTCTCTGGATTGCTGCTTAATCTTATTAGACCATATATTTGATATTTTGTAAAATTTTTTGACGGGGCGACACGATTGTCGCCCCTTTTCCTCCCTATAAAAAGAGCCTAACCATCACAGAACTCGGCTCTTTCATCCACGCGACTTCCACTCTTGAACTTCTTGCTCTTCTTTTTGAGATGCTCGGCCAGCCTAATCAGGCTAGTCAAACAAATCTGCGAACTCAAGAGACCTTTTGCGAGCTTGTTCTCCTTCCACCAATGATGAACTTCTTCCTCTGTCTGTTTACAAAAGTGACACATACAGCTCTACCCCGAAGTCAGGTGAACTAATAAAATATACTAAAAATAAATACATTGGTCAATTTATTTGCTTACTGTTTATAAAAATGATAGAATTTAATTGATTAAAAATTAATATATGAATATGATTCTACCTCCAAACTCAATTATTGCCTCTGGCCCTGTCATCATTGAAGATGACAAAGTATTACTCAATAAAGAAATAAAAGAATCGGGTATCACACCTTGGTTTTTTCCTGGTGGTGAAGTAGAAGATTTCGATATAAATCTAGAAGAAGCTTGCAAACGAGAAGCAAAAGAAGAAATTGGTATTGATGTTGAAATTATCAAACCACTAGACACATTGCTACATAAAAAATCTGATGGCCGTGTTGTTGTGCTTGTTCACTATTTAGCCAACAGAATTGGTGAAATAAAAAAGGGAGAAAATATTACTGAGTGTGAATGGTTGAATATTTATAACCTACCAGAAGACGTCGCTCCAAACGTCCGAGAAATAATTGAACGTTATCTAAAAACTTTATGATTTTTGAAACTCTTGAATTCAAATAAATAGAGCACGAATTAGACTCCTGCCCGCTCGGCAGGCGGGAATAAAACGAATCAGAACAAATTCGTTTTTATTCGTTAAATTCGTCTAATTCGCGTTCCATTATTTTTATAATCTAAATATATTTAACATATGAATAAAAAAACATTACAAAACTTTGACCCACAAATCCATCAAGCAATCAAAGATGAATTAAAACGCCAAGAAGAAGGCTTAGAAATGATCCCATCTGAAAATTTCGTTTCTTACGCAGTACTTGAAGCACTTGGCTCTGTGACAACTAACAAATATTCTGAAGGTTATCCAGGCAAAAGATATTATGGTGGTTGTGAATATATTGATATCATAGAACAATTAGCCATTGACCGCGCCAAACAAATTTTCGGAGCTGAACATGTCAATGTCCAACCTCTTTCTGGTGCACCTGCCAATATCGCTGTTTATTTTGCTTTGTTAAAACCAGGAGATACTATTCTTGGCATGGATTTGTCACATGGTGGACATCTGACTCACGGACATCCTGTCACCCATATGACCAAAGTTTTCAACTTTATCAGATACAAAACGAATGCTGAAGGAAAAATTGATTTGGACAACTTGCGCCAGATGGCACAAGAACACAAACCAAAACTTATCTTAGTTGGTTACAGTGCCTACTCTCGTGAAATCGAATATGAAAAAATAAAAGAAATTGCTGACGAAGTTGGTGCTATGACTATGGCTGACATTGCTCACATCGCAGGACTGATTGCCGGTGGACAGATGAATAATCCAGTCCCAATTTTCGATGTAGTCACAACTACTACGCATAAAACTCTGCGTGGACCACGTGGCGGTATGATTATGTGTAAAGAAAAATTTGCCAAACAAATTGATAAATCTGTTTTTCCAGGTTTTCAAGGTGGACCTCACGAAAATAATATTGCTGGCAAAGCGATTGCTTTCAAAGAAGCACTCGAACCAGAATTCAAAGAATACGCTATTCAAATAAAAAAGAACGCCAAAGTACTTGAACACCAATTTGACTCAATGGGCTACAAGCTAATGTTTGGAGGTACTGACAATCATTTATTACTAATTGACGTCACACCAAAAGGTGTCACTGGTGCAGAAGCAGAAAAAGCACTAGACAAAGCTGGTATCACAGTCAACAAAAATATGATCCCCGATGATCCTCGTAGTCCGATGGATCCAAGTGGAATTCGTCTTGGCACACCAGCTCTAACTACTCGTGGTTTCAAAGAAGCTGAAATGGAAATTGTCGCTGTTATGATTGACCGCGCAATTACTAATTTCCAAAATGATGAAGAACTGGCTAAAATAAAAATGGAAGTTAAGGAACTAACAGCTAAGTTTCCACTTTATCCAGAATTAAATGACTGATAAATTTACTACCAACTAGTTTATGAGTGATATTAATAAATTTCATCTAAAAAAAATTGATATTTTTTTTGTTATAATTTTGTTTGTCTTTAGTCTTTTCATAATATTTTCAAAAATAAATCTATCGCAATTAGATGACTGGGATGAAGGAATATATGCCAACATATCTGGAGATATTGTTGAAAACAACAATTGGTTTACACAAAAATTACAAGGGTTAGACTGGTATGAAAAAGAACCTTTGCCTTATTGGTTGATGGCTATTTCTATAAAAACACTTGGCTTCAATGTTTTTGCAGTGAGATTTCCTTTCGCTATTTTGTCAGCTTTTATAGCACCCCTTATTTATCTTATCAGCAATTACTATACTGATAAAAAAATATATTCTTTTTTATTAAGCATAGTTTTTTTTGTTAACCCTATACTTTGGAATAAACATTCCCCTGAAACAGGAAACTTTGACACAATGAATCTATCATTGTTTTTGTTATCGATAACTTTATATTTGTACTTAAGAGATAGTAAAAAATTTTGGATTAGTGCATTATTTATATCTTTAACACTCATGACTCGTGGAGTAATGGGCTTTTTATTTTTTTCTATTATAATTTTATCTGAGTTAACAAGACCTTTGTTTAATTTAAAAAGATGGAGTACAAAAAAAATTATATTATTCTTATTCATATCCATAACTCCTTGGATATTTTGGCATACTTATAGCCTTATATATGGTGGAAAAGAGTACATAAATATCTACTGGAAGGAACAATTTTTTAGTAGGATAGATTCTCCATTACAAGGACACCATGGCACTTATCGTTATTATATAGATTTTGTAAACTGGCTTAGTCCAGATTTATTAAAAATATTTTTTTTGTCATTAATCACAGCATTGTACCTAATTATAAAAAAGCAATGGCAATATTTCATATTTTTAATTTGGTTTATATTTATAATAGTACCTATACAAATCATGCAGACCAAATTGGCTTGGTATATAATACCAGCTTTACCTATTTTTTATCTTATGCCAATGTTATCATTTCTTGATATATTTAAAAAAACATTACAAAAATATAAAGCATTTTATATATTATTTACAATATTAATTATTTTTTATGCTACAAAAGTTTCTATAATAAATACTAAAAAAATTTTCTTAGAACAAAATAATTCTGATAAAAATTTTATAGAAATATCTATTTCCTACCTTCCAGAAGATAAACCGAATATTTTATTGTATGAAACTGAAGGTTGGATAAAAGGTCGAACACTACCTACCTTTTATTGGTATCTATATTTTGAAAATCAAAAGAAACCACTGTATACAGACAGAAATGTATTAAAAAATAAACGAATAGATTTATCCTTATATAATTATATAATAGTTGAAAATGACAATTTAAAAACACTAGATGAACTTTCCAAAATATTTACTTATAAAAAAATATATAATGATGACAAATTTACATTAATTCATATTGAAAAAATATAACTTATGAACTACACAACAAACACAACTGAAGAAATGATTGCACTTGGCGAAAAAATTGCTAGCAAATTAACTGGTGGTGATATCATTTTACTTCAAGGTGAATTAGGTGCTGGCAAGACTACTATGTCCAAAGGTATTGCCAAAGGCCTTGGAATTACTGACGAAATTGTTAGTCCAACTTTTACACTCATGAATGTTTATGAAGATGGAAAATTAGTTCATATCGATACTTACCGACTTGAAGATGAAAATGGTCTTATTGAAATTGGCGTAGAAGATTATCTAGGTCAACCAGAAACTATTACAATTGTTGAGTGGCCGGAAAAAATAGCAGATTTGCTTGCCGACAAAAAAACAATAGAAATTTCTATTGTTAAACAAAGTGATAATAATCGTGAAATAACTATTACACCAGACATCTTCTAAATATGTATGGCAAAAATTATTATGTTTATATCATGAGTAATAGTCATTGTACTGTTTTTTATGTTGGAATAACGAATAATCTTGATAGGAGATCAATAGAACATGTACATAAATTACACAAAAATAGTTTTACAGCCAAATACAATATTGAAAAACTATTGTACTACGAAACTTATGATAATCCAGATGATGCAATTAGACGTGAAAAACAATTGAAAAAGTGGGGACGTTCAAAAAAATTAATGCTTATAAAAAAAGAAAATCCTGAAATGAGAAATCTTTTGGAAGAATAAATTTTAAAATAAAAAAGTCATCCCGAGCGACTGAAAGGAGTCGAGGGATCCCCTCGCTGTCTAAATCTTCCAAACAATTGTATGGGATCTCTCGACTACGTTCGTTCGTACCTCACTCACTCCGCTCGAGATGACGACTTTTGGGAAAGTTTCTTATCCCTCAGAGAATAAGCACAACCACAATAATCTTGGCGATAAATATTCATATCACAAACAAGCTGATTACTGCGTTCTTGTCTCCCCTTTTTCTTCCAATCTTCCACATAATATTCTACACCATATTTTTCTTGTAAAGACAAACCAATCGGACTAATCACGTCCGATTTTTTGTTACGTCCAAAAGTAAGACTACTAGACCAAATGTCAAAATTATTTTCCTTAGCGTATTTTACAGCCACATCCATACGCATACGAAAACAAAGAGGACAACGCTTTCCTGACTCTGGTTCATTTTCTAATCCTTTGGTAATATCAAACCAACGCTCTGCATCATAATCAGCATCGACCATCGTGATATTCCACTCAGTACAAACTTTTATGACTTGTTCTTTGCGTTTCAAATATTCTGCTTGTGGATGAATATTTGGATTATAAAAAAAGACCGTCACATCAAACTGCGATTTCAATTCTTCAATAACAGCGATGCTACATGGAGCACAGCAAGTGTGGAGTAAAAACCTTTTCATAACACTGATTACATTCCTGCCTACCGGCAGGCAAGGATTTAAAAAATATTACACAGAAATAAAGCTTAAAATTTTTATAAATTTAACACAAAACGCAAATCTTGACAACTAAGTGTTAAATATGATAATTTGCGTAAACAATGGAGTGCCATGGAGGCCAACTCGTGAAAAAAAAGAAGAAACAGACGAAGACAAAGAAAAGACCGGTAAGAACGGCTTTTCTTTACCTTCTTTCGAACATTTATATTTGTCACTCGTGTGGAAGACTCTTTGGTGGTTGTGGAGGTTCACTCATCTCGGTTACTTCGGAAGAAGGACGGGGAGAGCTCGAATACCGCAAGCCAAAGGGCATCCTCACCAGAATGGTTCGGTGGGCAACTGCTTACGAAAAGAAGAAGTAACTAACTTCTTAGTCTGTTCAACCCAAGGAGATCCCCTGATGACATCGTCAGGGGCAACAAAAAACAACTTAATAAATAGGTTGTTTTTTATTTCTTAAAATAATCTCTACCCTTAAGTTTATCCGGCAAATAGTCCTGCTTCACTTCTCCTTCAAAATCAGGATTTCCTGCCCGCAATGCTGAGCCTAGCGATGCAGGCGGGTATTTATAATCTTTACCATAACCAATATTCTTCATAAATTTTGTTGGTGCATTTCGTAAATGAATCGGCACTCCCAAATGTGAAGTTTCTCGAGCATCTTTGGCCGCTTTACCATAAGCAGTGTAGAGCAAATTGGATTTTTTGGATTTCGCACAATATACCACAGCTTGAGCCAAGTGTACAGCACACTCCGGCATACCAAGCTTGTGACAAGCGTCATAAGCCGTGTTGGCTTGAATCATCGCTTCACTATTCCCCATACCAATATCTTCACTGGCAAAACGCAAAACTCGACGTGCGACATAAAGTGGATCCACACCACCTTCAAGCATCCGAGCCATCCAGTACAAAGCAGCATTGGCGTCACTACCACGCATAGATTTGTGCAAAGCGGAAATAATATTATAAAATTCTTCACCATTTTTGTCGAACACCAAATGTGTTCTTTGTAGTGCTTCTTTAACTTCTGTTTTCTTTATTTTTATTTTCATTCCTCTTTCCACATTCCTCGTTCCTCTTACAGCCAGTTCAAGAGCATTCAAAGCTGACCTCGCATCACCCTGACACAAATCAGCCAGCAGATCCAAAGTCTCTTCTTCAATCTCAATTTGAAAATTTCCCAATCCCCTGTCTTTGTCAGACAAAGCATGCTTCAGCAATTTCTTCACATCTTCATTTTCCAACTTTTTTAAAATAAAAACACGTGAACGTGAAAGTAAAGGTCCAATAATCTCAAAACTAGGATTCTCTGTTGTCGCACCTATCATTACAATACTCCCTTTTTCTACATAAGGAAGTAATGTATCTTGTTGGGCCTTACTCCAACGATGAATCTCATCTACAAACAAAACAGTTTTTTTGTTTTCAGCCAATAACCTTTTTTCAGCTTCTTTGAATTCTCTCATCAAATCTTTTTTTCCACTTTCAACAGCTGACAAGGCTACAAAATGAGAATTGGTAGATTCTGCTATGATATGCGCCAAACTAGTCTTACCAACACCCGGAGGACCCCAAAAGACAAGCGAAGACAGCTGATCTATTTCAATCAACTTACGAAGTAGCTTACCTTCTCCCACGATTTCTTCTTGTCCGAAGAATTCATCGAAGTTGGCAGGTCGCATTTTGTCAGCGAGGGGTCTGGTTTCCATATAGTTATTACAATATCCTGAGCCGGCGAAGCACGGCGTGAGGATCCCTGCCTGTCGGCAGACAGGTTTCTTTAAGAGTAACATTTTGAAAGGTAATTTTCAAGTCTTAAAAAGTTTGCTTTTTATTGTATTTTTGGTATTATTCAAGTAACAAAGTTTATATAAAAATAATTTTAAAAAATGAACCAAATACCTTGCTTAGGACTTAATTTTTTAGCTAAATGTTCAGAGTCACATATTACAGAACATTTTTTATTTAACCTAGAAACAGCCATATCTGGTTTAGCAGTTTTTATAGCTATCTACGCTCTTGTTTTAGAAAAACGCTTTCAAGTAAGGATTGCTCTTAAAAAACATACACAAAAAAAAATTATTGGAATGATAATAGTAATTTTTATATTAACCTTCATAGGTGCAATCCTGCCATTTATACCTGGATATGCACCACCCCTTCTTGGTTACCCAATTTTTTGGGAAATGTTGGCTAGTTTTTTATTATTTTTCGGAATTTATTTTTCATTTAGGTTATTCAAACCTATATATAAACTCACAAAAAAAGAAGCAAAAAATCTAAATATATATGCCCCACACACCACTTCAAAATACCAAGATTCTTTGAACTTGATTTTAAAAGAATCAGAATATTTTTGGAACGACTTTCTCAAAAAAACAATTAATGATGAAGAACTTAGAGAAACATTTATAATTTACTTTTCACAATTAGATTTTTTAAAAATGGCAACAAAATCACATAAGATTTTAATAGGCACTATTAATTTTGTAAGCAAAAATAGGGTAAAAAATATCACCCACATTGAAGATTTTCTCAGAAAGTTAATTCTGTCAAGCTTAGATCAGAGTGAATCCATCTTAAGCGATGATTTAATTTCAAGCTATAAACCAATAACGCAATATATATTAAGAGAATGTAAATTAGACTTAATCATTTTTGGAGATACAAGAGAATTGTTTTTTCTAAAAACAAACTCTAAAAATCTAAATCAACTTTGTGAATATCTCATAGAAATATTTCATATGTATTTGGGTAGAAAATATCATTATCAAGATGACGAAATTAATTATACAGATTTAATTAATATAAAAATATTAGAAAATATGCTAGATTTTTTCAAAGATAGCATAAATTTAGTAGAGGATGAAAAAAGAAGAAAATTACTAAATAAATTATCACACCATTATACAAATTTACAAAAATTAGATGAAGAAAAAAGTACAGTATTGGCAAACGGTATTTATGACTTATTAGAAAATTATGCATCAGAAAAAGATTGGTCAAAAAAGCCAGAAATAGAGAGGCTTTCATTAATTGATCTACACAGAAATTATATAGAATGTAATGAATTTACAAAAAAAATTTTTAAAGAAAGATTACTAAAAAAGATAGTTGGTTCCACAGACACTGAAGAAAAAGAAAAATATTTTTATAATTTAATTGGTTATTATCCCATGATGGTTCCTATATATTTTTATATATATGGTAATGAGCTTTTTTCAGAAAAAACTAGACAAGATAATTTGATTTTTCATCTAACAATTTTAAAAACAATGCAAGAAAATTTACCAAAATTAGCAGTTGGAAAAATACAAGAATATTTTGATGAAATCAATTTACCACAAAATGAAGATGATATTAAAATCGTAAAAAATAGAGCACAAAAAATCATGTCAGATATTTTTCCTCTGTCAGTTTTTTATGATAAAGATAAAAATTCAATAACATATTTTTATTCTGGTAAAGAGAATCATGATACAATATTACTAAATGAAACAAAAGAGCAAAATAAAATTGTTTTCGAAAAAAAATAAATACCTAAACAAAAAAAACAGTCACTCCCCGTGACTGTTTTTATTTACTCTATGAACTAAGAACTAAGAACTCCGAACTATTACTTAATCGCCGCCTTCACAAACTCTCTAAACAAAGGATGTGGTTTCATCGGACGACTTTTGAACTCTGGATGAAATTGAGTACCCACGAAAAATGGATGATCTTTGAGTTCTACTATCTCAACAAGACAAGATTCTGGATTGACCCCGACTACTTGCAAACCAGCCTTGTCCATCTCATCTCTATAATCATTGTTGAACTCATAACGGTGTCTGTGACGCTCGCTGATAACATCTTGCTTGTAAGCCTCATAAGTCTTGGTATCGTAGCGTAGAGCGCAATCATAGGCCCCTAGACGCATGGTACCACCGTACCTGTGATTCTTGACGTTACTTTCTTGATTTGGGTTGATATGGATGACTGGTTCAGTAGTTTTTGGATCCATTTCTACAGTATTGGCTTTTGTCTTACCGAGGACATGACGAACAAATTCAATACTTGCAAGTTGCATACCATAGCATAGTCCCAAATATGGAATCTTGTTTTCACGCACAAACTGAATGGCATTGATAATACCTTCTACTCCCCTAGTTCCAAAACCACCCGGCACAATCACACCATCAAAATTTTTCAAATCTTTTACTTTGTTTTTGTCTTTTTCGTATTCTTCTGAATCTACCCAAGTCAAAACTGGTTTGACATTACTAAACCAACTAGCGTGTTTGATAGCTTCTATAACTGAAATATATGAATCAGACAAAGTAAATTTGCCAGTACCAAAATATTTTCCAATGACCGCAATTTTGACTTCTTTTTTAGAGTTTTCAATTTTATTAACAAAAGCTTTCCACTTAGTCAAATCTGTTTTGACACTTTTCATTTTTAACGCTTTGAGTAATTTGTTGCCAATATCTTGAGCTTCCATTTTAAGAGGTAATTCATAAATTGATGCTACATCAGGTGCGGAAATACAATTTTCTCTATGCACTCCACAAAATACAGCCAGCTTTTCGCTACGAGGCTTGTCTAGTTCCATCGAACCACGGGCTACAATGATATCCGCTTGAAGTCCTGCAGTATTCAAAGTTCTCGAAGCATATTGTGTTGGCTTAGTCTTCATCTCACCCAAATGTGAAGGAACTGGTAAATAACTAACCATAACAACAGCAATACTCTCTGGATTTTTCATTTTCATCATACGAGCCGCTTCAAGGAAAATAAGATTTTGATATTCTCCCAAAGTTCCACCAACTTCGATTAAAGTAATGTCGGCATCTTTTTCTTTGGCAGCCGCTTCAATTCTTCTAATCACTTCTTCCGGCACATGAGGCACGACTTCCACACATTTGCCTTTGTACTTCATGGCACGTTCATTTTCAATTACTGACAGGTAAATACGACCAGTAGTCATATAATTGTTGGAATAAAGATCGGTATCCAAAAAACGTTCATAGTTACCCATGTCTTGATCTGTCTCATCGCCATCATCAGTCACAAAGACTTCGCCATGTTCAATCGGATTCATCGTACCAGCGTCAACATTGACATAAGGATCAATCTTGAGAGCTGTAACCGAAAATCCCTTAGCTTTGAAAATCGCACCAAGAGAAGCTGTCGTCACACCTTTACCAACTCCACTAAGTACCCCACCAACCACAAAGATAAATTTACGTTTTTTGAGTTTTGACATATTTTTTTAATTATTTAATATATTTTTTATGTTATTCCTTATTTTTAAACAAATTCAAATAAGCTATAGCCTTTTCTTCCAAAGCTTTAAAACCTCCATTATATTTTCTTTGAGCCCACAAGTATAATCCTCTATAACCATTTTCTCTTAACCATGTAGAACCAAAATCAGAACGACTACTTTCATCTAATTGTGACCATTCCCCATAAGCCCCTAATAACTCATTTACAGCTGACATTTCAGTTCTTTGATCTGTACGTTTTGTTCTTTCTTCTACATTAAAATCATTTTTAAAATTTCCTAAATCCAATTCTTCATGTCTATCTATATAATCTAATGTTATATCAAAAAGATGTCTTATTCCACCTTTGTCAGTAAATTCTTCACTTGCCCATCTATACAACTCTCTAAAACCATTAGCTATCAACCAACTAGGATTAAAATTTTCTCTAGTATTTTCATCTTGACCTAGCCATTTTTTATATGCTTCAAAAAATAATTTTATTTTTCTAATATTATTATCAAAAAGAATATCTTGACCAAGCTCTATTTCACGTCTGAGAGATTGTGTATATTTTTTTTTACGATTATCAACATTCGTATCACTAACAAAACCAATACCTTTCAAAACTAAGCCAACACAATTCTTTAATTCTTCTTTGTTCAAATTTGCCAAAACTTCTACTTCTTCTTTTTTTGTTATATCTAAAACATGACCGTGTTCTTCTTCAAAACCGTGAATTACAAATGTTGCGTTATCAGGACTATCAGTTACAAAAATTAATTTTTTTTCTCCTTCTAAGACAAATACAATGTAAGACTTTTTTCCAACATTTTCTTTTTTCTCGCTATCTTTTCCAATAGCCAACTTAAATTTTATTCCCAAATCAGACAAAACCTGTCTAACTAAAGCAACTTTTGAGATATCTTCTACCACAGATTCACTTTCTTCGGTAGTCTCATTAATATTTTGATTTTCAGAAGATATATCACCCAAATCCAACTTACCTGAAGACTCACATATTTCAAAATCAAAATCCCAAATTTCAGTAGGTAAAATAGATTCTCTAGACAATAAGTCATCCAACAATTTAGAAAAATTCAACTGTATAACATCTTTTTTTTTGCCTCCAAACTTAAGAATATCAATATAATCATTCCAACCCAAAGCTTGAGCAATCTTCAATAATTTGTCTCCCTTATTATCTACAGATACTAATTTTTTTAATTGTTCAGACAAAATTGCTCTCCTTGATCCCTCAGAGTCTATATTAGTCATAAAAAATTAAATAATAAAACAATTTTATTAATACGTTAACATGCCGAATATTATACCAAATAATTTTGATTTAAACCACTATGATAATCACTTCGACAGCAAAAATTTTTTATTTAAAATTCACAGAGTCTACAGATCCCTTTTCCTCGTTCCTCGGAAATGGGAGATACTACAATTAAAAAACCACCGGCAGTCGGTGGTACTCTATTATTATTCTTCGCAGATGTTGACTCTAATGTCTGCTTCTAGACCATGATTAAACGCAATATGTACATCATGTTCACCAATATCTTTTATAGGTTCTTTCAATTTGATCTGTTCTGGTTTGACAGTCACACCTATTTGTTTCTTGATAGCTTGTGCTAATTTGGCAGAGTTGATAGCTGCATACAATGTACCAGAATTACTCACCTTGGCTAGTATCTCTATTTCTCCACCATCTAATCTACCAGCGACTTTTTGTTGAGATTCCAACTCAGATTCCATTTGTTTGGTTTTTTTCTTAGCTTGAGATGCAAGTTTTTTCAATTCACCATCGGTCGCCATCGTAGCTAGACCTTGTTTCATCAAAAAATTACGAGCATAGCCGTCAGACACCTCTTTTATTTCCCCCTTTTTAGCTGTGCCTTTGACATCTTTTAGAAATATGACTTTCATAAGCAAAAACAGATAAAAATGAAATACTATCTATAGTATAGGACAATCTTGATTTTTATGCAAGAATATGGTAGCATTGAAGTGTTGGTTTCAAAAGTTAAAGAAAATTCTCAATAAAAACCAAACTTAAACTTTCAAAAAAGAGCTTACGAAGCTTACAAGGCTTACGAGGCTCACACAATCTCATTAAAAATGTTCATCTAAGAATAACAGGCCTTGTAAGCCCTGTAAGCCTTGTGAGCATTGTAAGCCTCGTTTATGAAATCAGGATTCGCTGTCCTCATCGGACGCTCAAACGTTGGGAAATCTACACTTATGAATACTATGGTCGGCACCAAGATTGCGGCTACTTCTTTTCGTGCCCAAATGACCAGACAAGTCATCCACGGAGCTGTAAATACCGAAGAAGGCCAAATCGTTTTCTTGGACACTCCAGGTATCTTCAAAGATAAGAAAAACAGACTAACAGGCAAACTTATTGAAAAAGCCAAAGAAGCTCTCGATGGTGTGGATGTTATCCTCTATGTAGTCGATCCTAGCCGAGAAATTGGTGATGAAGAAAAATATACCTATGGGCTAATCCGCCATCTAGATATTCCAAAAATTTTGGTAATAAATAAGAGTGATCTACACAGAGAAGAAAAAAAATATTTACAAAGTTATCTAGAATGGGGTCAAGATTTTGAGGGAGTTTTCGAGCTTTCAGCTCTTCGTGCGAGTCACATCCAACCTCTTGTACAAAAAGTGATGGAAATTGTTCCTGAAGGTGAAGCTATGTACGACGATATGCAAATGACAAATATTAGTGACAAATTCTGGGTAGCAGAAATTATCCGTGAAAAAGTTTTTTCTGTGTTTGATAAAGAAGTTCCTTATTCTATCACTGTTGAAGTAGATGATATGGAAGATAAACCAGAAAAATTTGTGATAGCAGCCAGAATTCTCACAGATGCCGAAAGATACAAAAAAATGATTATTGGTAAAGGTGGCCTCAAAATAAAAGAAATAGGCAAAATGGCTCGTCGTGAACTAGAACAAGCTCTCAACAAAAAAATATTCCTTGATTTGGAAGTAGAAGTAGACAAACATTGGGTAGATCGTGTCTAACGACACATGTCAAAAGTCGAAAGTCTTTAAAGTCCATAAAGTCAAAAATAAAAAATCCGTGAATAAATCACGGATTTTTATTTTATTAAGAACTAAGAACTCTGAACAAAGAACTATTATTTTACATACCCATCAAACTCAATTTGAGAAATAGCTTGAGGTTTATAAGTAGCACCTTCAGCTACAAGCAAATCATTCAATACTTTCATATTTTTTGCAGAAGCTTCTCTAAGAGCTTCAAAAGTTGTCTTAGACAAACCATCAATTCCTCTTTCTAAATATGTATTTATATTTTTGATGATACTTTCTTCAAGAAGAAGACCTGATGTATAAGCTTTGACACGCATTTCATCTCCAATTGGTAGTAATTTGTCATGTAGAGCTTGTACTGTAGCATCCTTAAAATTTCCATCTTCCAAAGCTGCCACTGACAAATCAACTTGTAAACTTCCCATTACAGCGGCAAGATTTTCTCTTTGTGCAGCATGTGATTCTGATAAACTTGCGAAAACTGGCAAATCATAAGTTTCGTCCCAAGCAAAAAACAAATCTTCAGCCATTTTTTCTGATTCATACATATAAGGCAAAGACATTATATCACCTTGTGTTGCTTTGTCCCCTACATGCTTACCCATTTCTTTATAAAAAGGATCATTGTTCATAATAGCAACACCATCTTCTCCAACCAAAACCAAATTACTCGCTGACCCGACCATACTAGTACTAGTGTCAGATTTTATGTTATCTGAAGAATCAGAAGGTACGGTAGTATCATCAGATACATTACTACAACCTGCTCCTAATAGAAGAACTACTGAAAAAACAGATAAAGCCAAAATACTTTTTTTCATAGACTATTTTATTACGACAAATTAAATTTTGTCTTTTTGTTAAATAAAAATTATTTTCTAGAAGAAAAAACTTCTTTCACCATTTCAACATCATGTCTTATTTTTTCTAATAGTTCTTCTTCTGAATCATAACGTTCTATTTCACTCACTTTTTGTACCAAATCAACTTCCAAATACTTACCATATAGATCACCTACAAAATCTAAAAAATGAATTTCAAATTTGTATGAGTCACCTTTTGGTAGAATTATCAAAGTACTATTATATTTTTTCTTCTCAACAGTAGAAATAGCAGCAAAAACTCCTGTAGCCACTTTTGTACTTTTTTTTAATTGACAATCAATATTTGCTGTAGGGAAACCAAATTTTTTGGCAACACCTTCACCTTTTACAACAATTCCTGAATACATAATCTTTATTTTTGTTTTAAAATTTCTAAAGCTTTTTCCATGCCTTTGTCGTCATAATCTTCAACCTTTTCACCTTTGGTATCTTCTTTTTGAACAAACATATCAGTATCAATAGTTACATCTGGATCTAAACCTACTTTGTTTATTTGTCTCTGTTTTGGTGTATACCACTCAGCTACAGTAATCTTGAGAGCTGATCCATCTGGCAAAAGTTCAAATTCTTGAACAGAACCCTTACCATAAGTAGTTTTACCAACTACAGTCGCGACTTCATAATCTTGCAAAGCACCTGTCACAATCTCAGAACCAGAGGCAGTCCCTTCATCTACCAAAATAACAGTTTTTATACCAACAAATCTGTGTTTACCTTCTTTGGCTGTATACTCTTTGGTACTAGCATCTTTAAATTTTTCTGAAACGACAACACCTTCATTTTCTTTAAGCCATTCCGCTGCGACTTTTACAGATGTATCGAGATAACCACCTGGATTACCACGTAAATCAAGCACAATACTTTTTGGATTTTTAAGTAAAATATCTTTGACAGCTTTGTCAAACTCTGACCAAGTATTATCATTAAAAGAATTTATACGTAAATAAATCACACCATTACCCTTGTCTTCCCATTTTACAGAAGGCAAATCAATTTTCTCACGAGTAATTTTGATATCTTTTTTATCCAAATTTTCACCATGCAATACAGTCAAAGTAACAATACTACCTTTTGGTCCACGAATTTTGAGTACTACTTCATCTACAGACAAATTACTAATATCTTCTCCATCTACAGAGATAATAATATCTCCTGCTTTCAAACCAGCACTCTCAGCAGGTGATCCTTCCAAAGGAGCTACCACAATAATACGATTTTCTTTCATTCCAATTTGTGCTCCTATACCTTCAAAATTACCTGATAAATCTGTTACAAATTCTTTGGCTTTTACTGGTGGAAAATAAATAGAGTAAGGATCATCCAAACCTTTTACTAATCCTTCCAAAGAAGCATAAAACAAATCCACATCGCTGACAGGTTGTTTGACATAATTCTTTTTTATTTTGTCCCAAACCTCCCAATACTGATCAAAATTTACTTTATCAGAACGACTATTACTATATAGATTTACAACTTTAGTAATATCTACAGCACCATTGGAATTCACCAAATTATTACCAACATCTTTGCCAACTCCTACAACAACACCAAGAAAAAATATAGCTAGACTAAAAACTGTAAATAAGACAATGTTTAAAATTTTTCTTTTTGTCATAATTTATTCTTCGTAAGTTATATTAGCTCCCACCATAGAAAGACGCCCAGCCAAATCTTCATAACCACGCTCAATAGTATAAGAATTACGCATAACAGATTTGCCAGAAGCAGCAATCATAGCTACCAGCAAGGCTACAGCAGGTCTAATAGCAGGTGGACACATCAGTTCATTACCTTTCAACTTACTTGGACCTTCGACGAAAACACGATGAGGATCGAGTAAAGTGAGATTAGCTCCTAATTTTTGAAAATCAAGAAAATAAATTGCTCTGTTTTCATAGACCCAATCATGTACAAGAGTTCTACCCTTGGCTTGAGTCAAAATTGGTACAAACAAAGGTAAGTTATCAATATTGAGTCCAGGGAAAGGACGTCCATAAATTTTGTCAGGCAATGCTATCAACTCAGATGGACTAAATTTGATATCTACAATATCAAACTTTCCATTTTTTGACTTACGTTTATTTTTTATTTGCATTTTTTGTCCCATCACACGAAGTTTTTCCAATTCTAATTCAAGAAAATCTAGAGGACAATTTTTAATAGTCATTTCCGATTTGGTAGTAACAGCCAAAGAAATAAAAGTCATAGCTTCGATAGGATCTGGAATAATATGATATTTTCTAACTGAATTCAATTTTTTAACACCAGTAATCTTTAGAGTCGTACTGCCAATTCCTTCAATCTTAGCTCCAGCCTCTTGCAAAAAATAACACAAATCTTGCACCATATAGTTGGAAGAAGCAAACTTGATAGTAGTCACACCAGGAGCGAGTACTGCGGCCATTATAGCATTTTCAGTTGGAGTATCTCCTGATTCATACATCACGATATCCGCTGATTTCAATGGTTTGTTTCTGACATCATAATATTTATTTTTTGATTCTACACTCACACCAAATTGTTCCAAAGCAAATAAGTGTGGTTTGACAGTACGCTCACCTAGACGACAACCACCAGATTTATAAATTTTGAATTCTTTTTCACGAGCCGCTAGAGCACCTAGAAGCATCAGAGAAGATCTTGTAATCTCAGTAGCCTTTTTGTCCATATTTTCCATCTGTAACTTAGCAGAAGTGTCCAAAGACAATGTATGTTCATCAGTCCATTCTACTTTGACATCAATACTACTCAGAATTTCCAAAATACGATATACTTCTTCTATACGAGGAACATCATACAAGATAGTCTTACCTTTTATCATCAAACTAGCACAAAGTATAGCTACCGTAGAATTTTTAGCTGTATTGACATTCAAAGAACCTGCCAACTTATTACCTCCTTCAATGATAAATTTAGCCATATAAAAAATTTGATAAATTTATAAAAATACGCTATGATTATACCGTAAAATCATCTTAAAAGCAAACATGGATAAACCTCATCAAAAAATACTAAAAACTCATCTAACAAGACCTATACGATTAGTAATAATGTGTACATTAATTACTTCTTTTTTTGTTATATCTCCTTTACTCATTGCCTATGCTTCTGGTTATCGCTATAATTTTTCCAAACATAGAATTGTCCAAACAGGGGTACTAAATATAGATATAGAACCAAAAGATGCTAAAGTATTTTTAAACAATGAAAAAATTGAACATAGGATTCCTTTCAATATTTCGCTTTACCCAGATACTTATCTTCTAACTATAAAAAAAGATGGTTATAAAACTTGGGAAAAAAGTATTACCATCAATAGTAAACAAACTACTTATATAAATTATTTTAATCTTTTCAAAGATTCTTTACCAACTTTTACTAATATATCTGGAATAGATCAAATAATTGGAACTCCCAATGCTAATAATTTACTGCTACTTTCCGAAGCACCAAACAATAAAACCAAAATTAGTTCTTTATCTATCAAAGAAAATATACAAAACATTTTGCTAGACAATGTAAATATATTAGAATATTCTTTTTCTCCTTATTATGATTTTGTTTATTTTATAATATCCGAAAATAATGAAGAAAAATTACTATTGTATGATTTGAATAATTTAACAAGTGCTACCACACTAAATACAGGCATTAAAGATACTACAAAAATTCAATGGCACAAAAACAAATCTTTTCCTCTAATAATTGAAGAAAATGGAAATCTAGAAATGTTGTCTTTGACTGGTAACAAAAAAACTATTACAGAGATAAGTACAACTACTCTATGGTATGTCGACCAGAATGAAAAAGTATGGCAATACCAAAACAACATTTTAAATTCTAGTGATAAAGAATATAATTTGCAATATCAGCTTTCACAAATTATTGACATAAACAAAACAAGAATACTAGCCAAAACCAACAATGAATTTGTGGTCTACAATATTGATACCAAAAATTTAAATGTAATAAATGGTGATAACATCCTATTTAATAATTTCAACAACTCTTGGATAATCTTTTCCAAATCTGACATTACTGAAATTACCGAAAAAGGAACAATAAATTTACAATATCGTGGTGAAGAAAAAATAAAAAACCTTCAACTCATGGATGAAGGTAAAATGTATCTGATAGCTACTGATAATGAATTAAAAATTCTTGATGTCGATAAATATTTGCAATTCCCAGTATTATCCAAAACAGAAAATAATATTTACTTTAATCAAAAAAATCTACAACTATTTTATATAGACGAAGAAGAAAACAACAATCTATATAATTTAGAATTCTAAATTTCAACAATCGTTTTATCTCCTATTACCATATTCCCACCTTCATTGGTAGGTTTTTTTATAATCCTCACGTTTTTTCCAATCAAACTCTCACGAATATCTAAATCAACATCAATCAAAGTATTATCCAAAATAATAGAATCTTTTATTTTAGCTTGTTTTATTTCACAACCAGGACCAATAGTAGTATTAGGACCTATTTCACAATTTTCAAGTAAACAATTTTCTCCAATTATCACAGGACCTTTTAGAACAACACCTTTAGCTATTCTTGATCCAATACCCACATGCACCTTGCCCATAATTTCAATATCGACATCCGCAGTACCATAATTTATAAATTCTTCTTCTGGCATTTCTTCCAACAATAATCTATTTGCGATAAGCATATCATTTATTTTACCAGTATCTTTCCACCAACCTGTAATTTCTTTATAACCAACATTTTTATTATTTTTGAGAAAATGTGAATGAATACTAGATATTTCATATTCTCCCCTATTACTCTTTTCAATTTTTTCAAAAGTTTCAAAAAATAATTTTGGACCATAAAGATAAATACCTGTAACGGCAAAATTATTCTGTGGATTAGCTGGTTTTTCCAAAACATCTATAAGCTTATTATTTTCATCAAAGATAGGCACTCCAAAACGTTGCGGATCTGGGACTTCTGACAAAGCTAGCATACAGTCATAATTACCACTTTCAAATTCTTCAAACATAGGTTTGATACTACCCAAAATAATATTATCAGACAAATAAAACATAAAAGGTTCATCTCCAATAAATTCTTTGGCTTCATTTACCACATGAGCGATACCTTGAGGTCCACCAGTTTGTTCAAAAAATTTAATCTTGATTCCCCAATGACCTCCATCTCCAATATAATTTTCCAAATCTGTTTCCCCAGGATTAGTATTTATAAAAATTTCTTCTACACCTGCTTCAACAGCTTTTTCAATAGCATGAAAAATCATTGGTTTGTTGGCCAAAGGTAAAAGATGTTTGTTGATTGTAGTAGTGATAGGATGCAAACGAGTTGCTCTTCCCCCACCAGTCAAAATTGCTTTTTTTATTTTCATATAACATTGATTACACTGATTTTAAAAGATTCCACTGAAATTAATTATACTGTTTAAAATTTTTATAATTTGCGAAACGTTTTATATCAAGACTATCATTACAAAAATTAATTAACAAACCTATTTCTAAACCACTTGCTTTTAGGTAAGAAATTATTTGTGAATAAAATAATTTTGGAATTTCTCCTGAAATAGCTTTTAATTCAACGACAATCTTTCCCTCAACCACCAAATCCAATATAAAAGTACCAACATGTTTATTCTGATACAGAATATCGAATTTCTTTTCACTATCAGCCGTTAGGTTTTCTTTCTCTAAATCTAAAATCATAGCTTTATGATACACCCTTTCTTGGAAACCTGGTCCAATTTCACGATGTATTTTCATAGCTATACCAATTATTTTTCTTGTTAAATCACTCTCTTTATACATAATCAGTAAAATCATTAAAAATCAGTGTAATCAATGTTTACCACCAAATCAGCCCTTTGACAACTACATAATAATATAATTTCATAACAGGATTAGCAACATATTTTACTAAAAAATTATCAACCGAAGCATCTTGAAACAAAATTTCAGAAGCACTATGTGCCAACATTTTTCTATCACTCACTACTCTACTCTTTTGAATTTGTTTTCTTTTCTTTAGCCAGATAGACCAATTTTTCAAATTCAACCAATATTTATAAACGTCCCAACGTTTACTAGCATAACCATTTTTAATACTAAAAAACCAAAGACCAAATTCAAGACCAATCGCAATTGGAGCTAACAAAATTAAAGTTGGTAATCTAAAATACATAAGCATTACAGCATGACGATTACGTTCCATATAATAAAACTTGGTAATACTCCTAGCAAATTGATATTGATGATAAAATACAGAATCTCGAACCATTACACTCTTGTAACCCAAACTACGCATACGAAGTCCCCAATCCAAATCTTCATGATAAATATAAAAGTCTGCATCCCAAGCGCCATGCTTTTTGATCAAATTAGTACTTATCATAAAAGCAGCTCCACTCGCATAATCCACTTCTTGCACTTTTGACAAATTCACATCTTTTATATTTTTTCGATAATCATTACAAAAACCAAAACCAAGATAATGAAAAGAATTACCTGTACTATTTATAAGTTCAGTTTCAGGATGAAGTAAAACCAAAGATTGAGCTATAGCAATAGTTTTGTCACTTTCCAAAGTTTCTACCAAAGGTTCAAGTGCGTTGGTAGCAAAAAAACCATCATTATTGTGGAAAAAAACATAATCAAAATTATTTGCCACTGCCCAATCAGCACCTTGATTGTTTCCTACAGCAAAACCAAGATTTTCTTTGTTAACGATAAGTGTTGTGTGAGGAATTTCTGTCCCAGACAAAGGCATGACAACATCATTTATATAATGTACAAAGCTACCATCTTTTTCATGATTGTTGGCTACAATAACTAACTCTAATTTATCTTTTGGATAAGTTATTTTTTTGAGAGATGAAACGAGATTATCTATATAAGACTCATTATGATAATAGAGTAAATAGACTATCGCAATTTTTGGATAATTTTGCATATTGATTATTTATATTTTATAGCATAATATTTTTGTTTTCCACGCCACTTCCACAAAAATTTTAACCAACTTTGTACATGAATACGAGCTAATTTATTTTTAAATAAAGCTTTGAAAACTCCAGGGACTTCCGCAGACCCTCTACCATGAATATGTGTCAAAACAATATCATGAACATAATATACAGGCCATCCTTTTTCCCACATAGACATTGACCAATCAATATCTTCATAATACATGAAATATCTTTCATCAAACATACCTGCATCATCAACAGCTTCTTTTCTCACAAACATAGATGAACCCATAATAGCATCTACAGGAATAGTATTGTTATGATCAAAATCTTTCATGTGATGGTGGTCTATCTTTTTCTTACCCCACTTAGTTTTTCCTAGTTTAGTACGTTGAAAAAATGGTTGAAAAAAAGATGGATATCTCCAACAAGAATATTGAAGGGAACCATCAGGATATACTAACTTTGTACCAATCATTCCAATTTTGGGATTATTTTCCATAAAATCAAACAGTTTCTGAATAGTATTTTTTTCTTTATGAAATATGGTATCTGGATTCAAAATAAAATAATATTTGGCTTCACAATGTTTTATCCCTTTGTTTTGAGATTTACCAAAACCAAAATTTTTTTCTTGTTCGATATAATTTACTTGAGGAAACTTTTCTTTCAAAAACTGAATACTCCCATCTTCAGAATGATTGTCTACGACAGTAACACATACATCTAGATTATTTTTTTGTAAATCAAAAAAGAGTGTCTCCAAACAGACAGCTATTTTGTCTTTCATGTTATAATTTACAATAACAATGTTTATATCTTTCATAAATTTATATTAATTCACCTGCGATATTATTAGACATAATAATGTCTATTTCTTCTATAGTACTAGCTTGTGGCAAAGCCCACATAAGCTTGGTAACAGCCGCTTCTGTCGTCATATCATGAGCTGAGATTGCACCAGCTTCTTTTGCTTTTAGTCCAGCTTCATAAGCTTCTAGATGTGTTTTTCCTCTTTCCATCTGATTGGCTATGAGTACTACAATATTTTTTTCACGTGCTTTGATAATTCCAGGGATAATTGACGTCTCCAAAAAAGGTACATTACCAGGACCAAAACCTTCAATAACAATAGCGCGAATATCTAGAGAAAGCAAATTTTCCAAAATATCAGGATTAAAACCAGGAAACAATTTTATCACTACAATACGTTTGTCAAAATCTACTTTAGCATCCAATTCACCATCATGTCTCTTACGACACCAATCATTGAGAACGATTGGCCTACCAAGTTCTCCTAGTTCAGGAAAATTTGGTGAGTGAAAGGCAGCGACAAAAGATTCATGATGTTTTTTGGCTCTATTACCTCTTAGTATCTGATTTGACAATACTATACAAACCTCAGCGATATTTAGACCTGCTGTCATACAAGCATATACTAGATTGTTACGTGCATCAGATCCAATTTCTAACAATGGAATAAGTGAACCAGTAAAAACAACAGGCTTACCCAAATTCCCCAAAGCATAGGACAAAGCACTGGCAGAATAAGCCATAGTATCAGTCCCTTGAGCTACCACAAAACCATCATAATCCTTATATTTTTTTGCTATAAGATGAGCAAGTTTGATCCAATGATCAGGCACCATATTGGAGCTATCTACATTTACGACCAATTCAAAATCAATATCAACAATTTCACTCAGCTCTGGTATATTATTCAACACTTCAAGTGCTGACTGAGCTGGTTGCAAAGCACCAGTTTCTGGATTTGGAACCATACCAATAGTACCACCAGCAAATAATAATAAAATCTTTGGTTTCATATTAGTTCCACCATTTTCTTAATTCTTTATAATCTACTTTTCTCATTTGAATTACTTCATTTCTACGTTGTTTCAATAATTTTCTATTTTCCCAGAGCACAGAAAGACCTTTCAAAACTTTTCTGTCAAACAACAAAAAGTAAACAAACTTCTTTAATTCATACCACATTATAGCAAAAAAATCAATGGTAAAGTTCTTGCCGTATTCATTTTTATAAAGTGTCATAAGATGATTTTTGTAGCTATTATACTTTACCCATTCTGATTGTTTTTTCTTATTTTCCATGGCAGTTTTGTCCCCTAGTTTTTCTTGACCAGCAGCTGATCTATCATGATAAGTCACAGTATCTAACAAAACAAAAGATTGAAATCCAGCCAAACGCAAACGCCAAGACAAATCAACATCTTCTTTATATGATTCATAAAGATTGTCAAAAAAATTTTCATCAGAAAATTTCACAATATCAATCGCACTTTTTCTATACATTGGCAAAGCTCCAGAAACACCGAAAACTTCTAGTGCTTGCGTCTGAGTACGAAAAGACAATTCCATTTTAGCTTTCTTTTCATCCCAATCTTTACCTACATACTTTTCTACTACTCTTCTACTACGCATGACTTTTAATCCAAGTGTATCTACATAATTTGTCATGCTTTCTACAAAATCTTGTTCCATTACATTGAAATTCCATTTCATTAGCCTTGGTGAAACCGCTGCAGCAGTTTCATTTTCATCAAGAAATTTTACAAGTTTTTCAAAAACGTCCGGCATCAAATACATGTCTTGATTAAGCAAGAGAAAATATTCACTATCTGTTTTTTTGGAAAGTTCATTATGTCCACCAGCAAAACCAAGATTTTTTTCACTTGAAAAATATTCATATTCTAATTGAAAATCTTCCAATTCTTTTTTGATAAGCTCAGCAGTATTATCACTTGAAGCATTTTCCCAAACAAAAAGTTTCCAATCTTTGTAAGTTTGTTTTTTTAGAGAATCGAAAAGATAAGGTATGTATTTCGCACCATTCCAACTGACTAAATGTACTGATAACTTTACCGACATAATTTTTTATATACTATTTATATAATGACAAATTTCAAAGCTCAAATATCAAATCAAATTCAAATGACTAAACTTTTTAATATTATTATTTTGTCATTTGTTTGAAATTTGGATTTTTTAATTTGAAATTATTTACTATTTAGTTTATTCATAACATACACTAACGATATCCCTACTGGTCTAAATAACCAAATCCAAAACCATTTATAAAACGGTTCCCATTTCTGAAAATAGGTCAGCATACTTCTGGTAAAATTCTTTTGTTTCCACAGACTTTCTTGCACCTTGAAACTTTGTCCGACATAGTCAGTGGCTGTAATCACAGGACTATACATTACTTTTAGGCCCATCTTTTTTATCTCACGACAAATATCTACATCCTCATACCAAATATAATATCTAGGGTCAAAAGCAAAACCTAGTTTTTCTACCACTTCCCGACGCATGAGCATAAATGAACCACGAACAGAATCAACCTCTTGTTCTTTTTCACCATCGAAATCTTTCATCAGATATTTGTCCAACATTTTTGGGAAGATGTGTGGCAGTTTCAAAATAAGCGCAACCTGTTCCCATACTCTTGGCAATCTACGAGGCTTGGCCTCTTCATTTAATTTGCCATTTTCATCCACCAATCTTGGACTGACAATTCCCACATCTTTTCTTTTTTCCAGCCAATCAACAAATATATCCAGACTTCCCTCTGCTACTTTCATATCAGGATTGAGAAAAAGCAAATATTCTCCAGTACTAATTTCAACTCCTTGATTGTTGGCATGAGAAAATCCTTTGTTTTCTGTATTAGCAATTACTTTGACATTTGGCATTACACTGGCAATTTCTACGGTCTTATCAATAGAAGCATTGTCCACCACGATTTGCTCGAATTCAAGATTTTTGCAACCTAAAACTACTGACTTTAGCTGTCTCTCAATTTGTTTCTCATTGTTCCAGGTGACGGTGATAATAGATAACTTCATATAGTCCTATTCTAGCTTATTTTGAGGTAAAAATCAAGGATAAAAAATGACCCTTTTTAAGGGGCATTTTATTTATAAAATATTTTTATTCCAATGATTTCAAAAGTTCTATTGCTCCCTCTAACTTTCCAATAGTTACATTTACACGCTCTTCATACCAAGCACGTAAATTTATATATTTAAATTTAATATCTTTATGCAATCTTTCCTGACGAAGAGAGTTTAATCTCTCTTCTAAAAAATTAATTTTGTCTTTAATGTCCAAAACAGTATAATTTTCTAATTCCAAAAACTTTTTCAAATCATACCTAGTTTCCAAATCCATTATATACTCGCGTATTTCTTTTTCTTTTATATCATAATCATGTCTTTCACGAGTATCCATTGTTGATCTTTGTATAACCAAATCATTTTGATTTAAAACTTTTGCCTCTGGAGCTGGTATGTGTGATAATTCTTTTGACATATATAAAAATAAATTAACAAGTAGGACCTACAGGATCACTCTTACCTTCTTTTTTTGCTTTGGCATATTTTTCCATAGTATCACGAATAGCAACGTGTACATCTCGCATATGAATACCGATTTTTTCAAGATTTTCTGAAGCAAGAAAATTGTTTGATCTTGTCTTTGTTGCTAGACCTTGTTTTACCAAATCATCATTACTAATCCACTCATTGGTATGGCTTGGATCTACAAGTTCTTCATAAAGTGCAATAGTTTCTCTGTGTTTCAAATTACCAGGATTGGTAACATGAAAAATTCCACTAACTTTTTTCTCCATCAATTGATGAAAGACATCTATCATATCATCCAAAATAGTTACACTATTTTCTACATCAATAACTTTTGGATAAGTTGTAATTTTATCTATAAGATTTCTTGGTGCAGGCATCCAGTCTATCGGCATACGAATTCTAGCGATACCTACATTTTCCAAAGTTGATAAGACCAAATCAGCTGCCCACTTAGTACGAGAGTAAGTAACTTCTGTTGGATTGCCCATATCATCTTCACGCCATTTTTTATCTTCGTGTGGTGAATCTCCATAAAAAATACAACCAGAACCCATATGAAGTAAATACACCCCCCTTTCCTGACAACCTTCAGCGATAGTAATTGGCAACTTAGTATTGCCCACGATTGTTTCCATCTGATGATCTTCACACCAATCTACATTTGGTTTGCCAGTGACACCTGCTGAATTCAAAACAGCATCAGGATTATGTTTGTCCAAAAGAGCTAACATGTCTTCTTTATTATTTACATGACATTCAGCAATGACAGCTTCATCACCCCAAGCATCTTTACAACGATTACCTACATAACCGTTACCAATTATTAGAATTTTCATAGTTTTATAAATTAACGAATAATATATTGTTTTTCATAATAATCTTTGTAAGAACCATCACGACAACGATTGACCCATTCTTGATTATCTTTGTACCAGTCTACCATATCTTTTAGACCATCTTCAAATTTTATTTGTGGCTCCCAACCTAATTCATTTTTAGCTTTGCTAAAGTCAACAGCATATCGTCTATCATGACCAGGTCTATCTTTGACATATTCAATATAACTTTCATCTTTGTCCATTACTTTTAACAAAGTTTTGGTAAGTTCCATATTGGTCAATTCATTATCTCCACCAAGACAATAAGTTTCTCCGATTTTTCCTTTTTGCAAAATCATATCTACACCACGAGCGTGATCAAGTGTGTGAATCCAATCACGTACTTGTAAACCATCACCATAGAGTGGCACTTTTTTGTCTTCCATCAGGTTGGCAATAAAAAGTGGTAAAACTTTTTCTGGGAACATATAGCGTCCATAATTGTTACTACAATTTGAAATTGTCATTTTTATTCCATAGGTATGAAAATATGCACGAACGAGATGGTCAGCAGCAGCTTTACTAGCACTATATGGACTTCTTGGATCATAAGGAGTCTTTTCATTGAAAGCAGGATCCTCAGGCCCAAGCGCACCAAACACTTCATCAGTCGATACATGATGAAAACGTTTCCCATATTCTTTTACAGCATCCAATAATACTTGAGTTCCAAGCACATTACTACGCACAAAAGCACTAGGATCCATAATAGATCTATCTACATGAGTTTCAGCCGCATAATGTACTACTACATCCACATCTTTTACAGCAGCAAAAACAGCATCTCTATCACAGACATCACCTTTGATAAATTTATATTTTGGATTATTTTCTATTGTTTTAAAATTTTCCAAATTACCAGCATAAGTCAAAACATCGAAATTAATAATTTCATCTTCTGGATGTTTTTCCAACCAATAATGTATGAAATTGGATCCTATGAATCCAGCTCCTCCAGTAACTAGTATTTTCATATATAAATTTTTATAATTAATTCAAAAATTGTCTATCTGGATGAGTAAAATAATCATCCAATATATTTTTGTGATGAAAACCGATGTTATTTGGTATTTCATTTTTGTTTAACCATTTCATATCAGAAGCATTTATTGTCTTTTGAGGTTTTCCCTCTACAATATGTGCGATATAAACAATATTAATCCGTGCACCTCGAGGATCTTTACCTAAACTAGTATATGCACCATACACCCTATCTAATTTTATTTTTACAACAATTTCCTCATAAATTTTCCTTATAGCTGCTTCTTGTGGACGTTCTTGTTTAATACGTCCACCAGGTAATATCCAATAATCTTTATAGGGTTCTACACCTCTTCTTATTAACAATATTTGACCATTTTCATTAGTAATAATTACATCTACCGTACAGGTCTGATATTTTTCTTCTAGGGTAAATGGTAGTTCCATATAATACTGTTATATTATTTGATAAAATGATTCCTTACCAAAGCCCAAGTTGCCATGGTAGGTCCATTCAAAATTTCATTATTCTTTATCATTTCCTCAATTTCATCTGGACGACGAAAAAGTACCTCTATGTCTTCTGAATCATCCAACATTTGACTACCTTGTGTTGATACCTGTGCAATATAGACATTACAATAATTTTTTACTTCAGCAGGGGCATAAGCAAATACTCCAACATTCACAATATCATCTGTACTAAATCCTGTTTCTTCTTGTAATTCAGATTTCGCTGCATCTAAATTGGTTTGTCCTTCTTTAGCTTTTCCTGCAGGAAATTCAATACTTTGTTTATCCAAAAGATAACGATGTTGTAAAACCAAAGCTATTCTACCATCAGATAAAACAGGCACAATCATCACAGAAGCTTGCGTTTCAAAATAAAAATAATCACCTTCCTCGCCATTTGGCTTAATATATTTATCATGTTTATAAGTAGTCCAAGGATTCTTATGTATTGTTTCTTCAGATATTTTTTCTAAACGTTTTGGCATAGACTAAAAAGCTTACGAGGCTCACAAGGCTCACGAGGCTTACAAGGCAAATTTATTGTAAGCCTTGTGAGCCTTGTAGGCAGTGTAAGCAAAAAGCAGAAATTAATTTTTGAATAATTTGAATATTTCTTCTACACTTTCACTACCAGGATTATTTACAATAGCATGCATATTACTGCCACCATCACCACTGAAGCGTGGCATAATGTGAATATGTAAGTGAGGAACGACTTGTCCTCCTGCTTCACCATGATTCCAACCTATATTATAACCATCTGGTTTCAATACGATGTCAATCTTTTCTTGGACTTTTTTGACAGCAGGTAATAATTTACTGACAGAATCTTCATCCAAGTCGAGCAAATTCAAAGCATGTCTTTTTGGAATAACTAAAGTATGGCCTTTGGCTCTAGGTGTAATGTCTAGGAAAGCCAAAGTATAGTCATCTTCATAGACAGTATAGTTTGGAATTTCTCCAGACACAATTTTGCAAAAAACACAATCAGACATATTTTTTATATTATTACTAAATAATAGGACATAATGACTTTTTTTTCAAGTTTTCTTATTTCAAAAAAATCTGCTGTAAACTGGAATCCTTTGTTTTAAATATGTCTTCAGAAATAGATATATCAGATAAATCTAATTGAAAAGACATATTTTCATAATACCTTTTATCTGCAAACAAATCAAAAACATATACTTTGTAACCTCTTAACAACAAATTTTTTATAGCTGGTACAAAATTTTTATCTTCTACACTAGTTATGACCCTTCTGTCTGGAAATATATATTTATCAGCATAACGAGTTACTATAATAGAGTTGTCTTCTGTATTTTGCACAATTTCTGTTTTGATATCGTTGTATTCAATCAAGACAGACTTGATATATGACAATCCTTCAAAATCATAAAAAACAGATTTTATAGAAAAAATCAACAAAAAAACAAAAAATATAAAAATAAAATATTTTAATTTTTTGAACAAAAATTCAAACAAAAGCGCAATAAAAACGGTACCAAACAAATATAATGGCATAAAATATCTCACTTGTGAACTACCTATCGAATATTGCCCACTCAAATTATCTACAAAAGAACTAGATCCATAATAAAAAATAAGACATATTGCTGTAAAAACAAAAGTAGAAACCAAAATTTTGTACTTCTTCTTATCCAAATTTTTCTTTAATAAAAGATAATTCAAATAAACAAAAGATAAAAAATAAAAAAACAACCAAACAGGAAATACTAAACCAGAATAAAATAAAACATTTTTCAATATAGCCTTGAAACTAAAACTAAATAAAAAGAAATTGCTAGAAATCTTATCCAAAATATTTCCAGCCATTCCATTTTCTTGTACAAAAGCATATCCTGTAGACCAGATGGAACCATAATAAATTATTTGTAAAAGAGCAAATATCAACATCGAAAGAAAAGCCCCTAACAAAAAAAATAGAAAACTATTCCTAGTAAGATTTTTCCGTAGATAAACAAGAAAAAACAAAAGCAAAGGACCAAGCCATAAAAACTCAATAGGTCTTATCAAAATAGCCACACCAAATAAAAATGCCCATAAAAAAGCGAACAAACTTTTTCTTTTGTCATGACAATAAACAAAACTAGCAGCAAAATATAAAGAACTCACTACAAAAAAAATAAATATAATAGTATGTTGTAATGACCTACTAGCATAGTACCACCAAGCAGGATTGATAAAAAGAAGTAAACTAGCAAAAAAAGCTACACGACGATTAAATATTTTTTTCAAAAAACCATAAAAAAATAAAGGTGTAATAGCTCCTAACAAAGGCACCAAAGATACTAAAGCTAGGTTGAAAAAACTACTACCAAAAATATAAACAAAAAAAGAAGCAAATAAAGAAAAAACAGCAATAACACCAGGGAAACCTATTGGTACCAAAGCCCCTTGTACTACTGTCATACTACGAGGATGCAACTGATTGAGTGTCAAAAATGATAAATTTTCTTCTACTCTAAATCCTTTGTCAAAAACCAACTTCCTAGTAAAAAAATAATTTGCAGATTCATCAGGTTGATTGAAAATCAAATAATCAGATTGATGAAAAAAATTTATCTTTGGGAAATTGTTGAAATCAGTACTAAGAAATAGATAAGTAACAAAAAAAATAATAGATAACCCTATCAAAAACAATTTGTATTTATCTTCAAAAAAATTCTTCATATCTTATATCCCATGTCTAAAAAGGCTAACCAAAGCAAAACCAACTGACAAACCCAAAATTACACTAGCAATATTTAGTAAAAATGGATTGTCGAAAACAAGAGCAATAAGTACAGTACAAATAGCTAAAACTTGTAAAAACATTTTTATTTTACCCCACAAATTGGCCATACGCACTGTCTTGAATTTTACACGAGCAATATAAGCAGTGCTAATAAAAATAATTTCCATACCGAGGACTGCAATACCAAGCCAAAAGTCTAAATATTTAAATACCAAAAGTAACACCATAGAACCAATAAGTAGCTTATCAGCCAAAGGATCTATTAGCATCCCAAATCTTGTTATTTTATTTTTAGTACGAGCAAGAGACCCATCCATAGCATCAGTAAAAGCCACCAAAGCAAAAGTAATCACCCCAATATTATAATGTCCAAACAAAATAAGCATAAACACAAAAGGTGTCGCAATGATTCTAAAAATACTAATTTTGTTTGGTGTAACTGATTTTGGCAAAAGACGCAAAACCGTATTTTCCAAAAAATGGTCATGAGGATGCACTTCCTGTGACTCTAGATATTCGAACAAATCTTTATTCTTTTCTTTAAAACGCTTGATTAACGACATAAATTTGGTATAATACTCAAAAATAAAGCTATGAAACCTATTCTAAAAAAGTATATCACGCTTCCCCTACTAATTACAATATTAGTCCTATTTTCTATTTGGTATAATAATAGCCCTATTTTTGGTGTATTTTCTTATACTCTTTATACTATTTTCTTTGGATACACCATAGGCAATTTCTTTCTAGACAAAGAAAACAAATTTTGGAAGACTTTTTTTGGTATAATTTCTCTTATTTCATTCCTTGTTATCTCTTTATCTATAGTCTACTGGTTTTCATCGATAAACAAACTAATAGTATCACTGGTCTTTTCTATCACAAGTATTATTATTTTTTACCTAACAAAAAATACCAAAAATCCTGAAATAAAAATATCCATACCAACTTTCAAAGAAATACTTAGCTACATTAACAAAAATAAATATGCAATACTTATATTTTTGTTACAATTGTTACTTTTTTATATATTTTTCAAACACCGCCAAGAAGAAAACATTATTTCACCATGGACCTCCTTTAGTTACAAGATGTTTAGTTTGTTCTTTTTGCTATCAGCTGTATTAATATACTTTTTACAAAAAAGCAAAAATAAAATAATAAACCTGATTTTGTTAGTTACTCACTTTGCAATTATATATAATATAATCCTTATAATTTTTAGCAATGGCTTTGGCTTTGATTCTCATATACACGAAGCTGCCGAAAAATGGATAAGTGAAAAAGGATCTATAACACCAAAGGAACCTTACTACATAGGACAATACGTTTGGGTTGTCGCCACCCACTTTATTAGTAAACTTCCTATCCAAATTTTAGACAGATCTCTTGTACCCTTACTCTCTTCTATACTTTTACCACTACTTTCTTTTTTTATACTAACTAAAAACAATTTAAAAAAGAAAATATATCCAGCCATACTTTTTTTACCACTTATTCCACTTTCTTTTTTTACTTTTAGCACCCCCACAAATCTTACCTTGATAATGTCATTTATCGTTGGATCATGGATTTGGTATGAAACCAATAATGGAACTATAAAAACAAATATATTAGGACTACTTATTAGTAGTAGTATCATTGTCACTCATCCTATCATAGGTCTTCCTATTTTTTTTATTTACCTTTCTTCTATACTTCTCAAAAAAATAACTACAAAATATAAAAAACTTTTTTATACACTTTATACTTTATTACTTTCAGCTATCGTACCATCTTCTCTTTATATCAATTCATTGTTACATAAAGATTCTTTAATATTAAGTCTATCGAAATCAAACCTAAAAAAATTCTTAAACATTTTTAAAAGACCAAACTATATACACCTAGAACGAGGTGATATGGCTTTACAAACACTATATCATTATCGAGACATACTCTTACCGATGATGCTCCTACTGTTAGTTTTTGGAATCTATCTAGCTATCCGTAAATATAAACAAAAAATTAGTTATTTTTTTATTGCAACATTTTGTGGTTTATTTTTGTCAGCCTTCTTTATAATTTCTTCTATAGAATTTAAAAATGTTATTTCCTATGACCAAAGTTCTTACGGAATGAGATTGTTGAATCTAAGTCTTGTTCTACTTCTTCCCTTTTTTATTATTAGCATTAGAGAAATATTTCTAAATATAAAAAATTATAAAATACAAATACTATCATCTTTTTTGTTTGCCTTTATTTTTCTCATTTCTTGGTACTTTACTTACCCAACATTCAACAAGGTTTCTATCTATACCGGACAAAATTTGAGAAAAGCAGACCTCATTGCCGCCAAATTTATCGACGAAAGAAATAACGGACAAAAAGATTATATTGTCATCACCAATCAAGCTGTGGCCACAGCAGCCTTACAATTGTACGGATTTGAAAATACTTATATTAGTACTTTTACAGGTCCAGAATATTTTTATTCTATCCCAACAGGGGGACCACTTTACCAATATTTTTTGCAAATGATTTATAGCGGAACAAAAAAAGAATACATGGAACAAGCCATGCTTTTTGCAGGAGTAAAAAAAGCGTACTTCATACATACCAACTACTGGAGCCCAGCCAAAAAAATAAATAATGCAGCAAGAGAAAGTGCTGACAATTGGTGGGGTTTGGACAACGAAAGAGTTTGGGTTTATGAATATCTACTAGAAGAAAACTAATTTTTATAAAAAGTTATAAGCTTTTGAAAATAATTATTATTATCTATAGAAGACAAATTTTGTGACATTTTTGCAGACATATTCGTTATGTCTGTTTTATTTTGAAGACACCAAACTATTTTATTTTTCAAATCTTCTGTATTCAACACATCAAAAAACCAACCATTCTCCCCTTCTTTGATAAATTCTGGCAAAGAAGAATGATTAACTGAGAGTACTGGTACTCCAAACTGAAAACTTTCAAAAATAACAGCTGGATAATTTTCATAACAAAGTGAAGAGAAAATTAATACATCTGTTGTGGCAAATATAGCAGGCAACTTTTCTCTACTCTTGCGTCCATAAAATTTTATATTTTCTAAATTAGCAAATTTATTTTTCAAATTTTCCAATTCTGAACCATCACCTACAACATGCAAATTAGCATTATCAATATTTTGAAAAGTTTGTAATAATTCGTAAACTCCTTTATGTTTTTCAATCTGTCCCAAATACAAAAAGTTGAAACCAGAGTGTTCTTGTTTTTGAAAACCATCTGGTACTTGCAAAGTCAAAGGATTGGCTAATACTTGTAATTTTGATTTCGGGAAGAAACCTTTTTGTTTATAAAAATTTAGTAAAAATTTCGATGGTGAAATAACAATATCTGGTGAACCAATAAGTTTTTTCATTATAAAAATATGCAACTGCATGAGTAGACATTTGTGACGCCAAGAATTTTCTTTTGTCTTGATGATAATTCCACTAGGCTCTACCAATTGTACATCATGGACAGTATGAATATTTTTTATTTTTAATTTTCTAATTTTTTTAGGTATAAGGAAACTCAAACCCATCAAATTGTGAGTATGCACAATATCTGGTTTTTCTTCTTGTAAAATTTCTGACACTCTCTTACTAATAGGAAGATTAAATATATTTATAAGATGCCAAACAAACTTAGACAAAAAATTATGTTTATCCAAATCAAAAAAACTAAAGATATTTTTTTGCTTCAAACGATAAATTTTTAATTTATCACTTTTTGAAAATTCCTCTTTTTCAGAAGCCAAAGTAATCAATATTACCTCATTGTTCTGAGACAACAAAAAATCAATAGTAGCCTTTACAACTTGCTCTGCCCCACCTCTAGCATAAGGTTCATATAAATTGTGTATAAGACAAATTTTCATAAAATGATAAAAAACTGAAAAGCTATATACAAAGTTAATATTATCACAACTCAGCAAAAAATCAATGCTTTGACTAATATTACAAAATCTTGTCAACATATTAAACACATTATAGTAACAAACTAGTAAAATTTTACCTTGAACTTCTCACCAATCTACGGTAATATACACAAGCCAACAAATTAATACATCAGTGTAAATCCGCGTTAATATCTGTAAAATCAGCGTTTTATGCCTGACATCACCCAAATAGAGAAAATACCACCACAAAATTTGGAAGCCGAAAAATCACTTTTGGGCTCTATTTTGATTGACAAAGATGCCATGCTAAAAGTCTCAGATATTATCAACGAATCAGATTTTTACAAACGTTCTCACACCTACATTTATGACATAATGGTAGAGCTTTACCAAAAAAATGAACCTATTGACGTCTTGACAGTGGCCAACAGACTAGAAGAAAAAAAACTTTTGGAAGGCTGTGGTGGTAAGAGTTATTTGATAGAATTGTCCAATTCTGTACCAACAGCATCTCACATCGCCCAATACGCTGAAATTATCAAGAAAAAATCTACTCTTAGACAACTTCTAAACTCTGCTCACGAAATTTCCAAACTCGGCTATCAAGAAGATTCTGATGACGTTGATAGTCTACTTGATCAAGCACAACAACATCTCTATGGCATTACTCAAAAACACATGAAACAGACTTTTGTCTCTATTCGTGGTGTTTTGAGTACAGCTTTTGAACGTATTGATGAATTGCACAAAGAAAAAGGAAAAATGCGTGGTATACCAAGTGGCATTACCAAACTAGATAGTATTCTCGCAGGTTTTCAAAAATCTGATTTGATTATTCTAGCCGCTCGTCCAGCTGTTGGTAAAACATCTTTTGCCCTAGATTTGGTAAGACATGCTGCCACTAGATACAAAGTCCCTGTTGGTTTCTTTTCACTCGAAATGAGTAAGGAACAGCTAGTAGACAGAATGCTTTGTGCTGAAGCTGGTATTGACCTATGGAAAATGAGAACTGGTAATCTATCCGACAAACCAGATAGTGATGACTTCCCTCGTATTGGTCACGCCATGGGAGTACTCTCCGACGCGCCAATTTATATTGATGACACTCCTGGTAACAATGTGATGCAAATCCGTACCAAAGCTAGACGTTTGCAAGCTGAACATGGTCTTGGCATGATTGTCATTGACTATATGCAACTTATGGAATCACACAATGATAAAAATGTAAGTAATCGTGTGCAAGAAGTTGCTGTCATTAGTAGAAACTTGAAAGGTATTGCCCGTGAACTAAATATTCCTGTGATTGCGTTGTCACAGCTATCTCGTGCTGTAGAACAAACCAAACCAGCTATCCCAAAGTTGTCACATTTGCGTGAATCTGGTAGTATTGAACAGGATGCTGACATCGTGATGTTCTTATATCGTAAAGCAGCTGATAGAAATTATCGTATGGAAGATATTCCACCAGATGAAAGAAATATTGCTGAAATTCATATCGCCAAACATAGAAATGGTCCAACAGGTGTTGTCCGTACTTTCTTTGATGAAGCTCGTACTTCTTTCAAAAATCTTGATACTGATACGACTTACGAAAGTCAGGAATAAAAGCTTACCAGGCTCACGAGGCTTACAAAGCCCACAAGGCTTTTTAAAAAATTGTAAGCCTCGCAAGCCTTGTAGGCCTTGTAAGCTAAAACATAAAATAATTTAGACGTTAGTAAAAAAATAAGTTATAATTAATAAGTAAATCATTAATATAAAAACGTATATGTTCAACAAACTAAAACAATTCAAAGATCTTCGTGATCAAGCCAAAGAAATGCAAAGTAAACTTTCAGAAGAAAGTATCACTGTAAAATCTGGTGGTGTTGAGTTGACTATGAATGGTAATTTGGAGCTTACCAATGTCAATGTAGATACTGATACTCTTGATCCAAACAAAAAATCAAAAATAGAAAAAGACTTCAAAGATGCTCACGCTGATGCTCTCAAAAAAATGCAACGCGTGATGGCTATGAAAATGAAAGAAATGGGTGGACTACCAAATATTCCAGGACTTTCCTAGTTCTTAGTTCAAAGTTCACAGTTCTTAGATTTATATGCAGACATGCAAAGATTTGAAAGTCTGGCAAAAATCTATAAAGTTAGTTACTTCAACTTATAAATTGACAGAATCTTTTCCTGATATAGAAAAATTTGGTTTAATAAGTCAAATGAGGAGAGCTTCTGTATCAATACCGTCAAATATCGCAGAAGGTTTTGCTAGAAAAAATAAAAAAGAAAATGCCCATTTTGTGAGCATTGCTTATGCATCTGGTACAGAATTAGATACTCAAATAATAATATCCAAAGAATTAAATTTTGTTTCCGAAGAAGATTCACAACAATTAGAAAAACAATTGGAAGAAATATTAAAGATGCTTTATTCTTACCGCAATTATCTACATAAATAAAAATTATTTCAATGACCTAAGAACTAAGAACACTGAACTCAGAACTATTACTATGTACAGTAAATCAATCCAAAATCTAATCAAAGCTTTTAGTAGACTCCCTAGCGTCGGACATCGTACCGCAGAACGCTTTGTTTTTTATTTACTCAAGTCTGGCAAAAAAGATGTGGCAGAGCTAACAATAGCTCTCAAAGAATTGATAGAAAATATCAAGAGTTGTGAAGTCTGCTGGGATTTTGCAGATGCTAGTCCTTGTAATTTTTGTACAGATACCAGACGTGATCACAAAGTCATCTGTGTTGTCTGCCAACCACAAGACAGAGAAACAATTGAAAAGACCAAAGAATTTACAGGAGTCTATCATATTTTACGAGGAACACTAAAGCCAGATGATGAAAATATTTCCAAATTTCTAAAAATAAATGAGCTCATCTCAAGATTACAAAAAAATGTCGTGGATGAAGTAATCTTGGCTTTGAACCCTGATATCAACGGGGAAACAACCATGATGTATTTAGAAAGACAAATAAAGAAACTCAAGCCAGAAATAAAAGTCACTCGCTTAGCTCGAGGACTGCCAATGGGTAGTGACTTACAATATGCTGATGAGATTACACTGAGTAGTGCTCTGAAGAATAGAATTAGTAGTAAGTAAAATTATGAAAATAGCAATAATATCCGACATACATGAAAATTTTCACAATCTTGTTTTGTTTTTCAAAGAAATTGAAAAATTGAATGTAAAAAAAATTATATGTTTGGGTGATCTTATGAATAATGGAATTGCCAAAATGTTAGCAGCTTCAGATATACCAGTAATAGCAATCTGGGGAAACAATGACGGTGATAAAGTTGCTATCACAAAAACATCTTTGAAAGAAGGGAGCAATTTGACTGTTGGTTTTACTACTTATGATTTTTTGGAAATTGATAATAAAAAAATATTCATTACTCACTACCCTATAATAGCTAAACCAATGGCAAAATCTGGAGATTTTGATGCTGTTTTTTATGGACACAGTCACAAAAAACATATCGACAAAGTAAATGATTGTATTATTGTAAACCCAGGTGAAATATCATCTCATAGAACAAGCACTGCTAGCTTTGCGATATATGATACAACAAAAAATGATGTTGAAATTATTGAACTCGAAAACATAATTTGTGTTAATACAGAAGATGCAAAAAAATACAGAAATGAAAAACAAATCAAACCTCCAAATTCAAAAACACACGAATATTAAAAATTAATAAATTAAAAAAACAAAGCCTGAAATAAAAGTCACTCGCCTCGCTCGAGGATTACCGATGGGTAGTGATTTACAATATGATGATGAGATTACACTTAGTAGTGCTTTGAAGAATAGAATTAGTAGTAAATAAAATTTTATATAAAATATAAATCACCTTAGTTGGTGATTTTTTATTAACATATTTAATATTGACAAAATTAGTATAGTATGCAAATATGTAAACCTCAACCAGACACCACAAGGTGTCAAAACAAGGAGAAGTGCTTTGCGAAGAGTTATCTCCGCCATCCTCATGATGGCAGTCTTCTTCCTCGTCTCGCCAATGGCCATGGCTGGAAGTGGTGGCGGGACAACCCCGACCTACCACACTCAGGACATGGGGATCTCCTGCAATAGCAGAATGAACCCATGCCCCACGGCCCTGAGCACCCTGCCAAACGTCACGTCAGTCGCCTGCACGATGTACACCTGCAAGGTGACATACGCGGACTGTGGCGCTCAGGACAACTACAACCACATCTTCAACGCGAGCACGGGGTATTGCGAAAGCTACCCTGTGATCTCAGTGGATCAGCTCTGCTCGACGGACCTGGGATGTGGTCCAAATCGACAAGTCGTCGAGATGCACGGTGCTACGGTCACCTACCACCACTACTGTGACAAAAACATTCTGGAGCCGTTCGGCACCTGCAAGATGCAGATGCTGGAAACAGAACCCCTGCAGTGCCTCTACTGCCCCTACGGGGAGGCGGACTATGCAGGCAACTGCATAGATCCACGCTGTGATGAATCTCCCTCACAGTGTACATCGACAAGTACTCCTTACTGCACATACTCCCAATACACAAACAGCTACTTCTGTCAGGAATGCAACGTCAACAGCGACTGTCCTACAGGAGAAACCTGTCAGTGGGGAATAAAGTGGTCAGGAGAGCTGGGAGATAGAGACTATTACCACTGTACTAGCACTCCCTAGCAAAAACCCGAAATGACAATTCGTCCAGTAGGCCCCGCGATTAAAAGCGCGAGGCCTACTGGCGAGTCAAAACTTCGGGTAATCTCAAAAAATCATCTGAATTACAGGTGATTTTTTGTTTTATTTTTATGTATTTTAAAATGTTTCATCCACAATCTAACCTTGACAAAACAAGCAAAATATAATATATTGATTTGTCGCTCAAACTTCAACTACCCGAGCGACAAGGAGAACTTCTCGATGAAGAAGGCTAACCATAATGGTAAGTTCACTGATAATCAAATGAACGAGATGCGCCAGCGAGCCCAAAAAAGAAGGGTTAGGCATGTCTACGATCGTGAAATCAGCGAGCTCGTCGGTCACGAAACCGCCAAGTGTGGCGAATTCGGACCAGACACGTTCTTCCTCACTAACGAGGAAATCGAAGACATACACTCTCCCTACGACATTGACAAGTACAATGTCTGTCCTGGATGCGAGAGAAAGGATCGACTGTTGAACCACGTTTTCCACGTGGACTACTAAGTCAGTCTAGAATCGTCTAATATTGAGTGCCTTTTTTGTGTCTTGTTGTGTGTTTAGTGTCTAAGTAGCTCGAGTTAAGTGTACCCTATAAAAGGAGGTGGCGGACAAAAAAAAATTAAATATAAAAAAATATAAAAAAATCGTCCGCCTACCAATTATATTGTTAAACTTTGACAATATTGAGGTAAATATAAAAAAATCCCGTATCAAACGGGATTTTTATTTTTATCAGTTTTAATCTGTCTAACTTGTCCGCCTTGGGCGGAATCAATACTTTATTTAACTTCAGCAACTTTCACTTTTGTATAACGTTGTCTGTGACCATGAACTTTTTTGTAACGTACTTTACGTTTGTATTTTACTACACGAACAGTTCTTTCTTTGCCTTGTTCTTCACACATAGCTACAATACTCACTCCTTCAAGATAAGGTTTACCAATTTGTACATCAGTACCATCTTCTTTAGCAAGCATCAAAACCTGATCAAAAATTACTTCTTTACCAGCTTCTACTTCTAATTTTTCAACTTTTAGGAGATCACCATCTTTTACAAGATATTGCTTTCCACCAGTTTGAATGACTGCAAACATACTTATTATATTTAAAAATTTAATTTTGAGATCTTGATACAAGATCCAGCTAAGATAAAATTGTTTTTAGGAAACGTGAATATTATACTAAATTAGAGGAAAAAAGTCAAGTCCCTTACTCCACAAGTATCATTTTGTCCCCTATCTTGAGTTCATATGCCTCTGACCACCCCGCAGGCACTTCTAGGACCATATCGGCATCAATGCGAGGACGATAGATAGTATACTCACCGTCCTGCTTACCAGGTTCTATAGCTACATTTGGCGCAAAATCTACCACCACTCCTTTGGCAAACCAAATAATATCAATAGGGAAACTCATATCACGCATTACAAAAGCATGTTTGTCTAATAAAGAAAAAGGAAATACCATACCATCATAAGGATAAAGACTTTCTCTTCCTCCCAATCCTTTGTGATGACGATAGATACTATCTGCTACTAGGATATCTAAGGTCTGTCCTTTTAACTCTACCTGAGCTGTCGGCCAATGAAATCTCTGCCAAAAAAATAAAAATACCGCGGCTACAACAAAAATTATCAGAAAATAAAATTTGAAATTGTTTTTTTTCTCCATATATAATTGATTTTATTATACTTTTACTTTCCTATTTTTCTTGAGGAAAAAACTTACTAACAAGTTTTTTATATTAATAAATTTATTATATAAAAACATTCAGCAATCATCATTCCTCATTCCCTTCTTACTAAACCATACTCCTAATAACAACATTATAACAAAAAGAAGAATAAGAGCAAAAAGTTTTTGTTTACTCTGTAAAAAAAGAGCAGACAAACCAAATAAAAAAGAAATACTATAAAACAATAATACAGCTTGTTTCTGACTAAGACCACTTTCTACCAGACGAAAGTGTAAATGTTCACTATCCCCCATATAAATTGGCGTTTTCTTTTGAACTCTTTTTACAATTACACGAGCGACATCCAAAACAGGTATAGCCATCACCAAAAGTGTAATAGCAAATTTACCACCAGAAATAATAGCCAAAGAACCAATTAAAAAACCAGTAAGTAGACTACCACCTTCTCCCAAAAATATTTTTGCCGGGAACCAATTCCAAACCAAAAACCCCAAAGTAGCTCCTGCTAAAATAATGGCGAGCATCGCTACATCTGGCTGAAACCATTGCGCTTGTAGAGCAAAGAAAAAAATAACAAAAGCACCAATACTAACAATACCAGAAACAAGACCATCCAAACCATCCAAAAATTTGGTAGTAAACATCATCCCCATGAGCCATAAAAAAACCAATAAGTCAGCAACAACAACGATAGTCCCCAAATCACCAAAATGTATCTGCCAAAAATCCAACCTAATAGCTCCACCAAAAGGACTAGAAATAATATGAGGACCAATACCTGCCAAAATAATAGACAAGGCTGCTAAAACAGGAAATATTATTTGTACTTTAGCTTTTAAATTATATTTATCATCTAATATACCACCACCTACTAAAATAAGACTTCCCAAAAATAATCCCACCAAATTTCTACCCACTATTTCATAAGTAAAATTGTCTGCAAAAATCCAAGCTATCAAAACTGACAAGAAAAAACTAAAAAAAATCGCCAAACCGCCACCAAGAGCAATAGTCTTTTTGTGAATCTTTCTTTTTTCTTTGCCAGCTTTGTCGACTATACCAAATTTTCTCATGAAAATAGCCAAAAAAAATGTCGTAATAACAGAGACACCAAAAGTAAAAATAAAGTAAAATAAATAAGTCAGCATATAGTTTATAAGAGGAATTATAGCAAATACAGATAAAAAAACAACCTTTACAAAGATTGTTTTTTATTTAAATTTTTTAACGTTCTATTTTTATTTGACAAGCTTCTCCTAATACGATGATATCTCTCCTTTGCAATTTATTTTGTAAGATAAGTTCAGCCAATCTATTTTCTACTCTATCTTGAATAGCTCTACGCATAGGACGAGCACCAAATTCAGGATCAAAGCCTACATCAGCCAAAGCTTCCAAAGCAGCCTCTTCCACTCGCAATTCTACACCTCTATTTTCCAAATCTCTAGCAACACCTTTGAGCATGATTTCAGCTATTTGTTTAATTTCAGATCTAGTCAAAGACTTGAATAATACGATAGCATCAAAACGATTGAGAAATTCTGGACGATAATATTGCATCAATTCACCATGTATCAGATTTTCTCTTATTTTGTCCATATCTACTCCAGAACTAATTTGAGATTGAACATAACTTGTACCAGCATTAGAAGTAGCAATAATAATAGTATTGGTAAAATCAACCACTCTACCCACACTATCTGTCAAACGACCATCATCAAAAACTTGCAAAAATAGATTGAGCACATTTTTGTCAGCTTTTTCAAGCTCATCCAAAAGTAAAAGTGAAAAAGGATTTTGACGAACAGCCTCGGTAAGAAGTCCTGTACCTTGCTGACCAGGCTGACCTATCATTCTATAAATACTGGTACTATCTTGATATTCACTCATATCCATTCTAATCATACGTTCTTCTCCACCAAAATACACTTCGGCAATAGTCTTAGCCAATTCTGTTTTACCCACACCAGTAGGACCCAAGAAAAGGAAGTTGGCAATCGGTCTTTTTTGAGATCTCATCTCAGCACGAGCACGACGCAAAGCATTGGCAACCAATTCTACAGCGATATCTTGACCAATCACACGCTTATGCATTTCTTGTTCAAGACGAAGCAATTTTTGAGATTCATTTTCGGTAATACTTGCCACGGGGACACCTGTCTTACCCGATACCACTTCACCCACATCATCTCCCTTGACCAAACTATGTTGTCCTTTTTTATTACGAACAAAACTACCGACTTCAGACAAAAGAGAGATAGCACTTTCAGGTAAATTTTGATCAAAGAAAAATTTGTCAGCCAAAGTTACACATTTGTCCAAAGAATCATAAGAAAAAAATATTTTATTTCGATATTCTACTTCACCTGCTTTTGACTGCAATACTCTGATAGCCTGATCTTCATTCATTTCTTTGATACTTACCTTATTAAACACTGTACCTATTTCACTATTTACAATATTTCGATTGAAACCTTCAGGCAAAGAGGTCGCAAACATAGTAAATCGTCCACTAGACAAATATTCAGCCAAAGTTTCAGAAATATCGAGAGTTTCCCCTTGTCCATTTGCCATACCTGTCAAATCATGCAAATTGTTGATAAACAAAATAATATTTTTAGCTCTAGAGACTTCATTCATTATGTTTATAAGTCTTTCTTGTGCTCCCGAAACAGTAGTACCAGCAATAAGAGATGATGTAGAAATCTGAATAAATCTTTTATCCAATAATTTGGCAGGAGCATTGCCGGCAATCATCTTTTGTACGACACCTTCTATAATTGCCATCTTACCCACACCGTGTTCACCTACCAAAATCACATTTTCTCGACCAGCTTCAATAATATTAAATATTTCTTCTATTTCTTTGTCACGAGCTACGCATTGATCCAAATGACCATATTTTGCATAGAGTGTCAGGTCTTTACTATAATGATTTAGATAAGGTGTGGCCACAGCAGTCATGGCTTTGTCCATACCGTATTTACTCACTCCACTAGCTGCTTTTCTAAATTTACGATATTCGTCATACAAATATTCACGCATACGCACCCACTCGACGACATTGTTCAGTTTTTTGTTTTCCACTTCTAGATCATAAAGCATTTCTTGTAAAATTTCCGATTGTCTAACAGTAGCTAATAATATTTCACTAGTACGAACAAGACTATCTTTCAATTCATAACTTGTTTCAAAAGCATTGAATACTATTTGCCAAAAATCATCACCAAAATAATGGCTATCATCTTGCAAAGTATTATCTTTGAGCATCGTCAATAGATTACCACGCAAAGATTTTACCGAAATTCCTAGACGCACAAAAATACCAATTATTTCATTGTAAGATAATAAAGTATAAAAAAGATGAATAGGTGTAATAAAATGACTTTTGTTTTCTCTGGCAAGTAAATAACTCTTTTGTAACACCTCAAGAGCATTCTCACTTAAATAATTACTTACATCTAATTTTTTCTTGTGTACGATACTTTTTATTTCATTCCAATTAGCATCGCCCAAAGGTTCCTCATGTAAATTTTTTTCCAAAAATTTATAATCCAATTCTTCTTGGTGTACTTTTCTCACAAGCACACGATAATAAAAATAAGATAAAGCAATAAACCCCAACCAAAATAATAATCTAATTTTTTCTTTTTCATCCAACCAAAAAGAAACAGTAAAAAGTTTGTCAAAATTTTTGTCAGTTTCCCAAATACTCAATAAAAATAAAGCAAAAAAACTAAGGGCAAAAAACAAAGAACCAAGTATTCTAAACCAATTCAATATTTTACGAGCGGACTTGAGCTTTATATTATATAATGTAAGTGAATGTCCAAAATATAAGAATAGATTATTGAAAACAAAGCCGCTATGCATCTTACGACAATTTACACATTTACTAAAATTCACATATCCTGTGCCATGACATTTTTCACAAACTTTAATATCTAAATTTTTATTTTTTACAAATAACATAAATAAATTCCTAATTTAAGAATTTGAGATAAGAGAAATAAAAGAATCAACAAACATAAAAATAACAAACATAGGCAACAAAATCCAAATAAAAAACAAAACAACAACAAGAATCAACCATATAAAAAGGCCAATACTTCTAAAAATAAAATTGAAAAAACGCATCATGAAACTAACCAGACGTCCTTGAAAATCAGATTGTCCAAACATTGGCACAAAAATATTTTTCAACCAAAGTCCAGGTGCGAGCATAGCATTCACATCTCTCACCAAAGCTACACAAAAAAGCAAGGCTCTTCGTGCACCATCGCTATACCACCAAATTGGGAAATATACTATGTCCCACAATAGCTCTAATAACATTCTTTGTAAAAGAATCAAAAACATACCAAAAGTAAATTTTAATAAAAACTAATAATTAGTAATTAATAATTGTTAATTGTTAATTGTTAATTGTTAATTGTTAATTGTTCTAATTATACCACAAAAATAAAAAACACGTAACTAATTTGTTACGTGAATGATTTTTTGAAATTTCTTACCTACCTTGGAATAGATAAATTTTTAACGACGTGCCACAGCTCCATCCAATACTTGCAAATATTCTACATCAGTCACCGCTACAAGGTCTGTGTCTGAAATTCTCTCTTGCAAACTTTGCATAGATTTCAATTTGGCAATTTGTACATCCATTTTTCTATTTTCATATTCAAGAGTACTTACAGTATGTTCCAAATCACTAATGGTATAACCTTTGGTAGAAACAGAAGTCGTTTTCAATATATACAAAATACCAAATAAAACAACAAAAACACCTAAAGATAAACGAAAAGAAGTACTAAATAATAATTTATTCAATGCTTCCTTTTTTTGAAGTAATGTTTGTTTTCTTTCTATATAAGAATTCATAAGTGACAGGCTGATGAAATAAATACGTTTTTATATCAATCTAACATTCGAATTACGAATACTTGCGAATATACGAATTCGCAGATTCGTAAGATTTCGTAATTCAAATGTAATGATAAATTAAAATATTTCTAAATCTTCTCAATCACCCGTAATTTGGCGCTACGTGCGCGAGGATTTTGTTCTCGCTCTTCCTCACTACAAATGACAGGTTTTTTAGTGATGATTTTAATTGTTTTATTATTTTGTGATTTGAAATAATGTTTGACTATAGAATCTTCAATCGAGTGAAAAGTGATAACAGCTAGTCTTCCACCACTCTTCAAAACTTCTATAGCCTGTGGCAAAACTCTTTCTATTACACCAAGTTCATCGTTGACTGCAATACGCAAGGCTTGAAATACTTTGGTAGCCGGGTGCAATCCTCCCACCCAAGGGATTCTTTGTTCAGCTTGTCCCGACTCAGTCGGGATTTTCAATTTTTTTCTATAAACATCTAATATCACATCTACTAAGTCTCCAACTGTTTCTATTG
>Ga0100402_1000396_pt1 | contig 51402 bp, 46 predicted proteins | sample CryGeyme20150102_FD_80419 | JGI IMG/M metagenome (GOLD analysis project Ga0100402, IMG submission 80419) | Groundwater microbial communities from Crystal Geyser aquifers in Utah, USA - Crystal Geyser metaG 2015-0102 | ecosystem: Environmental > Aquatic > Deep subsurface > Groundwater | place... | reverse complement strand
TTCCCCCGGAAATTGCCATCTTACATGCCTGATCCGTCAGGCATTGGTTAAGTGTTGGCAATCAAACAACAATGCACAGAAAGAGACCGCGTAAAAAGCACGCGGCTCTTTTGCTAATCGTTAAAGCTCAAAAGCACCAGGAGTTCGAAACTTGAGTACTTATGGACAAGCAATGGTCTCTGAAATAGATGAGGCATTGCGATTACTGAATCAATACATGATTGAGGGCTATGATGGATCAGATATTAAAAATCTACTATCAAAGATCTCTTCAGCTACAGAGCTATTTCTTAAACGTGATGTGTTCCCTACGAAAAGCAATAGGGATAATTTCTACTCATTTATTGAAGAATTAAAAGCGCACTCTATAAGCCAATCTAAAGTCGACTTCATTCACAATCTCAGGCTTGCATATAATGATGCCAAACATGATCCAAATAGTGTCATAAGCATCCTCCAGGTTAAGGAGCTACTAGAAAATCTGAACTTGGCCGTTGACGATATTGTAACTGGTTCTGTTGGCCGAGTTGGCTCTTCTGTTCGAACGGCTACTACCAGAGTGTTTTGGATTTGCGCATGGGATCATTATACCGGGGGCGAAACTGAGGTTACTGTCTTCCTGCCCAGTAAATATGATGGTTTTCTTGGTGCCCACTCTGTAGATCATGTAAGCATTCATGGGTTGAAATGGGATGATTTCAAAGCTGATCTGCCCAATTTTGGAACTGTACATCCTCATGATGGACTTATACCGGAGGGGCAGGTCAAATTTTGGCTGTCAGAAGGTGATTGTTTAACACCATTTGTGTTCGAAGGTGAATACAGTTCTTTAATTATTTGTCTATCAAAGTATCTCAAAGATGTAAATCTGATCTCAGGCCTGGCGAGAGAAGATGACCCTGTAAATTTACTGCAAACAGCAGTAATGGCCGTGAGCGATGCTTATGCAAATGATCCTAATGCATCAAAAGAACTTCAATGTGCGAGCGCACTTGCTCTGGCAAACAGTCAATATGCAGTGCTGCCAAAATTCAATGACCGTATAGAGCATTACATCAGTAAAGTGGTTGATGTAATTGATCAAGCTCCGCTGCTAGTTAAATCTGCTTTAACAGGGCCAATATGGTCCACGAAGGATTCCTATGATTCAAACGAATCAATCTATCGAGATGATTCTATTAGAACGCTCATCGATTCAAAAAATAGAATTGTACTGGGCGTCAGAAAGCTTTAACAAGGCGCTGCTGTCGGACAAATTTTCCGCTGCGCTCCAAATTTGCCGCAGAGCGCGGCGTTAGCTGTAAAAAAACGATCCCAAAACCTTATTCTTGAGCTAAGAAAGCATTGGTGACTGATCATGGAAATACTATCGAAATCCGGGCAAATAGCTGAACAAGTCAGAAAAATATTGCGGGGCGATGGTCAAAGAATCATTACTGTGGCATATATTGGTAACAACGCCCTGAACTACTTACCTGACCCTGAAACCTTGATCATTTACTGTTCAACTGATATTCCTGGAACCAATCCGTTTAGTCTGCGTGAATTAAAAAATGCCGGTGTTCAGTTGCATGAGGTAAGAAAACTTCATTCAAAGATCTACTGGTCCGCCAAGAATGGCGTTGTCATCGGATCCGCCAACCTTTCTAACAACGGCCTATCGGAGCATGGGAATCATGAAGTTTCCGTCTTACTGCCATCCGGTTCATTTGATATGCCTGCCTATGTCAAAGAGTTACAGTCAACTCCAATTGAATACAAAAGAATCGAAGCGCTCGAAAAGAAATACAATCTTTATACGCTAAAGAACAAAATCAGAAGAGCCGCAGCGGTCAGTAAAAAGATCTCTTATACGGAGTGGCATGGCAATAACGGTCCCGTATGGAGAATTTACGTTTGGAGAGAAGAGGGAGATCTACCACGAGACGTAAAGTCCACGTTATATAGCGAACATCCCGGTTTGGATTCTTATGACTTCATGCAAACAGAAGGGGATGGGGCTTATGAGTTTGGTGGATTCGTCTTGAATGTGAAAGAAAACTGGAAAGGTGGCGAGTTGAAATCCGTGACAGACTTTTCTTGGTTTATACCGGAAGTCAAGATGAAGTCCGAGCAGAAAAACGCCGCGGAGTTTCCCTATTACTGGATCAGCATCAATGGTGGTAATGAGCATCACACTCCGTTCGATGTAAGGCAAAGGGCGTTTCAAAAAGCATTCAATAAATGCTATTTGGATTACGCGGAGCGATCTAAGTCAGTTGCGAATAGAAAGAACATTCCAAATTCGAAATTCTTAGCGAATGTTGCTGAGCATATGCAAGCACAGCTAACAAGGTCGTAAACGCGGACTGCAAAGCGTTATGCTCACTGAGGAGAAACTATGTCACTTTTACAATCAGCGAATGTGCCTGTAGATCTGTTAAAAGAGCTCTTTCGTGAAGCGAATGAGATAGTTTATGAAGCTGATCAAGAGCGTTTGTCCTTTAGTGTGCAAAGCGCTAAATTCTTAGAAAGCATTGTAGGAGCGGGCGATGCCCGCGAGACTTCAGAACAGCTGTCTGCTACCGGAACAGTTCCATACAATAGAAGCGGCTTTCAGCCGCGACAACACCGCAAAAAAGCACCGGAAGCTTTTTTGCTCCGGTATTACCGGAATGATGCGAACGGAGTAAATAATGTCTTCAGTACCTGAATCAAAAGACGAGTTGCTCACCGCTATAAATTCGATATACCCGAAACTGATGGACGATTATCGATGTATTCCTGCCTCAATTGCACGTAAATGTAAAATTGAAGGTAATATAAAAGGAACACAAATCAGCGTTTGTGACACGGTCGCTTATCTTATCGGTTGGGAAAATCTGGTGTTGAAATGGTACCGTTTAAAATCGCAAGGTGTGCCGGTCGATTTTCCTGACACAGGCTATCGATGGAATCAGCTTGGATTACTGGCGGTCAGTTTTCACGATCAGTACCGTGATTGGAAATATGAGGACTTACTGAGGAAATTAGACTCAACAATAAAAGAGCTTATCTTGTTGGTTGACAGCTTAAGCAATGAAGAACTCTATGAAAAAACATGGTATGAACAATGGACACTGGGTCGGATGATTCAATTCAACACGTCATCACCCATGAAAAATATGCGGACTAAAGTCAGGCGATTTAACAAAAGCAACGGACTTAGGTAAGCAATTCACATAGAAACGCCTCAACAGTGATAGCAATACTGCCCCTCGCCCTTACCAGACCCCGCCGATTTCCCAGCGCTCCTTCCCCATAACCACTTCGTCGCCAATACTTAAACGCATCAGTGTTTGCGCCAGCGGTGCCTGGGTACTTAGCACGGCGATAGTGCGTCCTTCTGTCACGAGCTGACGGCCGCCAACCGGCGCTATCCACAACCAGCGCTGATTCTGCTGCGCACTTTTGCTCTGAGTATCCAGTAATTGAATCAATGCGCCGGAGGCGATGGTGTCGTCTTCACTGAAGTCCGGCACCGGCCATTGGCCGATAAGGATGCGGGTTTCCTGCAGCTCGCGGATACGCTCCGACTGACCGTGGGCCAGATAGGCGGCTTCCAGCGCCAGTGTGTCGTACTGATTTTCCGGTTTATTGCCTTCGTGGGACGCGGTTTCCTGCGCCTGGCGGGCGGCATTGAGTGCGGCAGCAATTTCACCGTCAAGGGCGGCCAGCAAGGCTTCTTTCAGGGCGCTTTTGGCAAAAGGAACTGTGTTCAAATGGATAACCGAAAAATAAAGAATTATGCGATTATAGGCCTATTCGTCGTTTATATTAATGCTTTGTCTGTGCCCTGAGTTCTGGGCTGTGTCTCAGCGAATACCTAAGGAATAGCGCTAACCATGCCTTCTCTGTCCTCTCACCCGCTTACCTCTTCTACCTCTGCCTCTGCTGCCTCTGTTTCCTCCGCAGCCTCACGGGTACTGGCTCACAGCCCTTTTGTTAAAGCGGTGCAGCGTGATGAGCTGACCTGTCTGGAAATCCGCCATCCGCAGTTCAGCGCCGATCTGTTATTACAGGGCGCGCAGTTAATTCATTACGCGCCTAAAGGTGAGAGCAACTGGCTGTGGCTGAGCGAGCAGGCGGAATACAAACAGGGGCAATCGCTGCGCGGCGGCATTCCCGTATGCTGGCCGTGGTTTGGTAATGCGGCGATGAATCCGGCGGCGGTAAAAGCCGCCATAACTAATCCGGAGCAGGCACCGGCCCATGGTTTTGCCCGTGCACGGCAATGGCAGCTGAGCGATTTGTACGAGGCCTGCGACCGGGTAGAAATTACGCTGACATTAAATGATCTCCAGCATCCGCAATGGGCAGCGCAGCTGAGCGCTGAGGCGCAGTTTATTTTCCGCGCCGACAGTCTGGCGGTTAATTTAATCAGCCAGAATAACGGAACCGGGCCGGTATGTTTCAGCCAGGCATTGCATACCTATTTCCCCACCGACGATGTACGTGCCACTCAGGTTTTAGGCTTTGAAGGTGAGCGTTATATCGAAACCTTAGAAGACTGGTGCGAGAAAACTCAGCAGGGGCCGGTACGTTTTAGCGGTGAAACCGACCGTATTTACGATACCACACGTCCCTTACGTTTAATCAGCCCGCAGCAACGTCTATTACTGCAACCCTGTGGCAGCGCCAGCGCCGTGGTGTGGAACCCGTATATTGAAAAAAGCCTGCGTCTGAGCCAGTTTGCAGCGGATGCCTGGACGCGCATGTTTTGTGTAGAAACCGCCAATGCCTTTGCCGATGTAATTACCCTCGCGGCAGGCGAAAAGCATTGCCTGGGACTGCAATTAAGCTCGCTGGGCCAGAGTTAAACTCGCTGAGTAAAGGTTTAGTTCGCTGAATCTGAACGGGATTCTGCCAACATTAACAAGGAGGTTTTGGTGTCTTACGAATTAATCGTCAGCGATCCACGTCAGGTACGGACTTTACAAATGCTGCTGTATTACAGCATCGCTTTTCTTGTCGCCTGGCTGGTCAGCAGTGATCAGCCACCTGTCGTTCTCTGGCCGGTTACTGCACTGGCTCTGCCATTGCTGTTGTGGTTGCAGTGGTGGGAACATAAACGCCATCATCAGCAGCAACGGGTTAAAACCTTGCTGCGTTATGACGATGGGCAATTGTTTATTGCCCCGCATGCTAACCACCCGGCACTGACACTGGCCGCTGCGGATATACGTAAGGTATTGATCGGCCCCGGCTATATTGCCATAGAAGGCGATTACCCCATTGCCCGCTCGCTAAATCTGCCTGTGCAGGCCGATACCCGGGAACGGGATAAAGCGATAGAAGATATTATTGCCGCGTTATTGCAGGATAATCCGGCGCTGGCCGTTATTCGTGAATAACCGCCTGTTAATGCGCGCGCTTTTGATCCTGCTTTTGTTCCTGCTGCACTAAAAACTGCGATAACGCGCGGTCATAGTTGTTCATGTGCTGGCCGAACCAGTCGGGGATGGTATCCATTAAAAATTCGAGTACACCGGTCATATCACCGCTGCGCTCATAACCTGCCAGCGCTTCGGTAAATAGCTGCAGTATCCGTTGGTGTTCATGACGGTGGGCTGCGAGGGCGGGAAAGCGCAGGTATTCCATATCACGCTCTTCCTGGGCAAAGTGCTGCAGGCAGTGGTCATACACACGGCGTAAATAAGGCAAACCGGCGCGGCCCATCAGCAGAGCCTGTTCGGCTTCGTTCAGCAGGTTGGCAAACTCTTCGTGCTCACGATTCATTTGCGCTAACGCCAGCGGGCGATAATCACGAAATTCGATGGTCATGACGGCAGATCCGCAGCAACAATCAGTAATGGCAGTCTAACCCGCCACTACTGATTACGATGTTGATTATCGTCAAGCGAAGGCTGATCGAAGGAGCATCAGCAAGGCTGGGCGATTAACCGCTCAGCAGTACTGTGCCACATCAACGATGGTGCGGCGTAACCAGCGATGCGCCTGATGGTGCTGCAACAACGGCGACCAGGCCATTTTCAGCTCGAACGGCGGGATTTTGAACGGTGGCTCTTTCACCACCAGCGAGGCCGATTCTGCCTGCATGTCCGCCACTTTACGCGGCAATGTCGCCACCAGATCGTTATTCAGCGCCAGTAACGCCGGCATCTGGTAGTGGCGGGTAAATACCGAAATCTTACGCTTATGGCCCAACTTCGACAGCGCATTATCCACCCAACCCAGACGGATGACTTTTTCCGGATCAATCCCCACGCCAGCGCCCATACCGGTTTTGCTTACCCAGATATGTTTGGACGCCAGATAGGCATTAAGATCGAAATTATGAATGCCCTGATGGCCCGGGTTAATCAGGCAGACAAAATCGTCCTGCCATAACGTCATCTGGTGAAACGACTGCGGCATTTCGTCAAAGCGGTTAATGGCCATATCGACCTTACCGGCTTCCACGTCTTTAAAGGTCACATCCGAGGGGGTCAGTACATCGAGGATGATATCCGGTGCTTCGGTTCGCAGGCGCTTCACCAGCTCCGGCACCAACGTGGATTCGGCGTAGTCGCTGACCATAATGCGGAACACGCGGTGGCTGCTCAGGGCATCAAACTCTTCCAATGGCTGCAACGCCATTTCCAGTTCGCCCAGTGCCTTACGGATCACCGGCTGCAGCTCCTGTGCGCGCTCGGTCGGCGTCATACCGTCGGAGGTGCGCACCAGCAGCGGGTCGCCAAACAATTCACGCAGACGTCGCAGGCCATTGCTCATCGCCGGCTGGGTAATACCCAACTGCTGGGCGGCTTTGGTTACGCTGCCTTCGCGCAGCAGGACATCAAGGTAGACCAGCAGATTAAGATCGATACGATCGAGGTTCACAAACATCACCCTTCAGTGTTGAAGGGCGCATTGTCGCAGGATTTTCGGCATTCACCAAGGCTATACAACTGCCTTGCTGCATAACTTTTATTAATACTGAGTATAAGGCTCAGCCTTCTGTTTTACGCAGGAAAGGCTCTACCCAGGGCTTATTGGCGGCAATTTCTTCCTGGCTCAGGCCTTTCAGTTCGTATGGAAACACCAGCCAATCGTCAGTTTCACGCAGACAGAAATCGGGTTTGAAATCGACCCGGTTATACGCCGGACGCTGCCACAGTGTCGCAACCTTAACCTGGCTGGGCATATTCCGCTTGAGCTTGCCCTGCAGGCGGTTAATCACCGCGCTGATGTTGTAGCCGGTGCTGAATACGTCATCGACAATCAGCAGGCCATCATCAACGTTCAGGTTTTCAACCAGGTACTGAGTGCCGTGTACGCGAATATCTTCCGGCGACTGCACCATGCTCTGATAGGCCGGCAGACCACGATACGAGGTACGCAGCGCGATATGATCGGTTTTCACGCCCAGTGTCTGCAGACACTCCTGCACATAGATACCCACCGAGCTGCCGCCACGCCACAAACCAACGATAAAGGTCGGGCGGAAACCGCTCTCAAAAATCTGCACGCCGAGGCGGAACGCATCCTGAATGACTGTTTCTTCGTCCAAAAATCGTTTCTGCATGAGGTACTCTTATGTGACAGGCATAGGAACAGAGCGGTATGATAGCACCTGACCAATTGGTCAGGTAAAGAGTTGTTTCGAAACACGACGGGAGCCGGAATCATTATGAGTGCCAAATTGTACCTTACCGCCCAGGGATTGCTGGAAGATTCTTATCATCTTGCGGCCAAGGTGCTCGACAGCGGCTTCCGCCCGACCTTTATGATTGCGGTATGGCGCGGTGGCGCTCCGATTGGTATTGCGGTGCAGGAATACCTCGATTACCACGGCGTAGAGACCGACAACATTGCCATCCGCACCTCGTCTTATCAGGGCATCGATCAGCAGGCCAAAGAGGTCAAAGTGCATGGTCTGAACTATCTGGTAAAAAACGTAAAACACAGCGATAGCCTGTTGATTGTCGATGATGTGTTCGACAGCGGCCGCTCCATCGAAGCCATTATTAACGAGCTGAGCCGCCGTGCACGTTTGAATACCCCACACGATATCCGCGTTGCCGTGCCCTACTATAAGCCGCACCGCAACCAGACCGACCGCGTACCGGATTACTATATCCACGAAACCAGTGCCTGGCTGAAGTATCCGCACTCACTGGAGGGCCTGAGCAACGATGAAATCGCTCAGGGCCGTCCGGAACTGTACGACATTATCAAAGACCATCTGCCGGCCTGAAAACCCGGTGCGGAAACAGAATAAAAAACGGGCCCTGTTAAGGCCCGTTTTTTTATTGCTGAAAAGTATCTCTCTTACGGATTTTTTATTTCAGCCCGGCCAGATAATCGGCCTGAATTTTAGCGGCATCAATTTTCGTCAACCCTTCGTTAAAAATATCGGCCATCGCCTGCTTATTTTTCTTAAAACAGATAAACAGCTTTTTATTTTCCAGAAGTTTGTCATTAAAACTGATTTTATCTTTCAGCTTAATCAGATCCGGGTCGGTTTTAACGCTGTATTCCAGTACGTTTTTATCGATTACGGCAAGATCAATACGGCCAAATGCGGCTTTCTGGATATTGTTTTTATCGCTGATCACCTCGCTGACTTTCAGCTGGCCGGAAGCCACCATCGCATCAAAGTCGGCGGTATTCACATAGTCTTTCACGACACCAACCTGAAAAGCTTTCAGATCATCAAGTGACGACCAGCTCACCGGTTTGGCGGCCGCTTGCACAAACCCCAGCGGACCGCTGCCCATGGCTTCAGAGAAGGCGAATTCCGCCGCAATATCATCACTGTAATATTCCGGGAAATACCCGGCGTATTTACTGCTCTGATCTTTTGCCAGATGCACCGCACGACTCCACGGATAAAAATCGACCATCAGCGTATAGCCCATCGCTGCAAACGCCGCTTTGGCCACTGCAACACTGGCACCCTGTTCCGCCATTTGCGGATCAGAATACGGCGGCCAGCTGAGTGATGTCAGATAGATCGTTTTATCCTCTGCCTGAGCCGGAAAAATACAGGCGACCAGCAGTAAAACAGCGCACAAAATATGACGCATAATATTTCCCTCACATCAGTTTAAAGCTGCGTTTAACCGACAGCACAACCGTGCTGCTGCCATTGTCGTTAAAGTTATCATCGATCGTTGTGGTCATCAGACTGCCCTTGATATCAAAGCCATGAAACATGCGGCTGACGGCAACTTCGGCGTATTGATAGGAGGCTTCGTTGTCGCCCCAGGCCCACACATCTTTATCGTCCGATACGCTGTGCGCTGCTGCAAACGCCAGGGTGTAATCACCCAATGGCATGCTATGCGACAATTTGAAAATATTGTGCGCGGTATCCAGACCGAAATACTCCGGTGCGTGATACCAATACAGTGTGGTGTTGGCATTAAAATACAGCCCCACATAATACTCGCCGTAGTTATAGTCATTGGAATTACTGGCACCATGATAGGTGTATTGGGCATAGCCAACATCAAAACCAAAGGCCGGATTAATGTCGTTGTAATAGCCCAGGTAATAATCCCATTCAAGATTCGTATCGTCGGCACCACCAAAATCGACATTACTGGCCCAGGTTCCTGCGTACAAACCACTGTTATGGCTGTAATTCAGCTCCACCTGCAATGCCGGATTTTTATCGGTTTGCGATACGCCATTGAAGCGATAATCCGAAACCACCTCCAGATCGGCCGAGACTCCGGCAAATGCAGCCATAGGAGCCAACACCAAGGATAAGAGTAAACTTTTATTCATCCAATTCTCCATCATACGGCCAGAGCCCTGATCCGCCGGAAGATACCGGCGGACTTTAAAAACGGAATTTGTGCATCAGGAATGTCAGCGCTTCAGCCTGTTTTTGCGCTTCGACACTGGAGCGTGCGGTATTACCAATCATTTCATTGGCAGCATCGACGCTTTCTTTAATGTGCACCAGGTTTTTATTCAGTTCTTCAATGACATGACTTTGCTCGCCCGATGCCTGGGCAATTTCGGCATTCATATAACTGATTTCCATCATCATCGCCACCACACCGGCAATGGATTCTCCGACTTTTTCAATCTGTTCCACGCTGTTGGCCGTGTATTCTGTACTCTTGTGCATAACCTCAACGGCCTGACTGGTCGAAGACTGCAGACGACCAATCATCTGATTAATTTCGTTGGTCGAATCGCGGGTACGCTGTGCCAGTGTACGTACTTCATCGGCAACCACAGCAAAACCGCGCCCTTGTTCACCAGCCCGCGCCGCTTCGATCGCGGCATTCAATGCCAGAAGATTGGTTTGCTCGGCAATCCCCTGAATCACATCCGATACAGCACCAATATTAACGCCTTCGGTTTCCAGATTACGGATCACCTCGCCTACATGCTTAATTTCACCGGATAAATTCCGGATAACATCCGCAGCTATTTTTACCGTTTCCTGGCCATGGCTGGCTTCGACATTGGCTTTACCGGCATATTCCGAGGCTTTTTTGGCATTGTCGGCAACGTTTTGTGTGGTGGAAGCCAGCTCGGTACTGGCTGTAGCGACCATATCAACTTCGTGTTTCTGCACATCAAATCCCTGGCGGATATTGCTGATGTCCTGCTGACTCGAATTCGACAGTAATTTCAGTTCTTCCGATGAATGGTTTACCTGGCCAATCATGCTGGCCAGCCCGGCTAATAACTGATTAACCTGTACCGCCAATGCCGATATCTCATCACCACGACTGGCATCCAGGCGCTTACTCAGGTCGCCGCCGCCAGCCGCCAGTTCACCCACGGCAGCGGTAATCTCTGATATTTTTTTAACCACCGAGTGAGAAACAAGAAAGGTAATCAGGCTGACCAGAATAATATCCAGCAGAATCATCTCAATGATAACCGCGCGGATTGCCTGATTAAGTTCTGCGCGCATGACAGAATCGTTCATGCGCAATATCAGATGGCCAACGCTCTTGGGCGTGTCATTGTCGTTAAAAAACAGTTCGGTACGGGTTTCCAGCGCGTTACTGCTGTCAGTATTTTCTTTTGCCCGTACAACCGGATCACCTTCTGGAAGTTCAACCACCAGGCTGTTGATGCTTTCGGCTTCCAGCTCGGCTTCCAGTGTTTTTTCAATACTGGCGGTATCAAAATTCCAGATGAAGTTAGGCAAGCTAAGACTTAAACGATTGGCTACCAGACGGGCCTGACCCTGTAACTGTTGCTCCAGAGCCTGAGCTTTACTCTGATAGTTGTAAAAACCCATCAATAACAGCAAAGCCGTTACGGTAATAACAACATAAACCGCCATTCGGGATTTGATACTGGTAAACATAGCCATCCTCCTGAGATCAACTAACGATAGTACAGCGCAAGACGATGGCGGGCTGATAAGGCAAAAAAGCTCAGATTGTCATACTATTCAGGCCCTTACCGATCTATTGATAAACCTATGTTTTTATTCACACGTAATTCATTACAACGTAGCGCCAGAAATATTCATAATTTGTTACATAAAAGCGCTGAAAAAGACGGATTATCATTTCTGTCTGAACACTTACTCATCGCCGCTAATATTGCCACGAGTGGCTATTGCCGATAGCAGATATAGCGATAGCAAATATAGCGATGGTAGAAATAGAAGGAAGCGACGACTCCCGGCAACCAGGGCACCCCTGAATCATTCAGTGCCCGCCCGGCTTACTGAAAACGTTCAGATATGCCCTGATATTGATGGGTGTGCATGCATAAACGCACATAAAAAAACGGAGCCGAAGCTCCGTTTTTTATGAGTGATGCGAATAACGCCTCAATCCGCTTGCTTAAACCTCAGTTGAGGTGCTCAACACGGATGCGGGTAACATCACCCACGGTACTGGCCAGACCTTCAATCGCGGCAATGGCTTCGTTCATCTGTTTTTCCACCACAACGTGGGTCAGCAGGATGATCTGCGCCAGCGCTTCGCCATCTTTTGGCTCTTTCTGGATGATGGCTTCGATATTGATGCCACGCTCACTCAGAATGCTGGCAACAGCCGCCAGTACACCGGTTTTGTCTTCGGCCTGAATACGCAGGTAGTAAGCGGTTTCCACTTCTTCCATCGGCAGTACCGCCACGTCTTCAATATCGTTGAAGGCGAGGTGATTGACGCTGGCTTCCGCCGGTGCATCAAAGGTACGCGCCAGATCGATAATGTCGGCCACTACCGCAGAAGCGGTCGGGCCAGCACCGGCACCGGCACCAACATACAGCGTGTTACCAACGGCATCACCGTTCACCATCACAGCATTCAGCACGCCATCAACGGTCGCAATAGGACGCGCAACCGGAATCATGGTCGGGTGAACACGCAGGTCGATACCTTTTTCAGTACGACGGCTCACACCCAGATGTTTGATGCGGTAACCCAGCTCTTCGGCGTACTCAACATCGTCAGTGGTGATCTTGCTGATGCCTTCGGTGTAGCAGCGGGCAAACTGCAGCGGAATCCCGTAAGCAATCGACGACAGAATGGTCAGTTTGTGTGCTGCATCAATACCTTCAACGTCGAACGTTGGATCGGCTTCGGCATAACCCAGTGCCTGAGCTTCAGCCAGAACGTCGGCGAAGTCGCGGCCTTTGTCGCGCATTTCGGTCAGGATGAAGTTACCGGTACCGTTAATGATGCCCGCCAGCCAGTTGATGCGGTTCGCCGCCAGGCCCTCACGGATCGCCTTAATGATCGGGATGCCGCCGGCAACCGCCGCTTCGTACATCACGCTCACGCCTTTGGCTTCCGCCGCGGCGAAGATTTCATCACCGTGTACCGCAATCAGTGCTTTGTTGGCGGTTACCACGTGCTTACCGTTGGCAATGGCGCCCAAAACCACGTCTTTGGCGATGGTGTAACCACCGATCAGCTCAACCACCACATCAATCTCGGGGTTGTTAATCACATCGTTAACGTCTGCCGTAATTGCCACAGCGCCGGTGTCTACATCCGGGTTCGGATGACGGGTAGCCACCTGCGCGATAATAATTTCACGACCCGCCCGGCGCGCGATGTCTTGTGCATTACGGGTCAGCACATTAAAGGTGCCGCCGCCAACTGTACCTAAACCACAGATACCTACTTTTACCGGTTTCAAGGTCGTTTCTCCTTAAAATATAGAGAGTGTTAAATTCGTTTCAGCGTGCTGCTGTTAACCGCCAAAGCCATCGTTACGCAGCATCTGTTTAATGCCACGCAGCGCCTGGCGGGTGCGCTGGTCGTTCTCAATCAGGGCGAAGCGTACATGGTCATCTCCGTATTCGCCAAAGCCAATTCCCGGTGACACCGCCACCTTGGCCTCGGTCAGCAGTTTCTTGCTGAACTCAAGGGAGCCCATTTTACGATAAGCTTCAGGAATTTGCGCCCAGACAAACATGGTGGCTTTCGGCCATTTTACCGGCCAGCCCAGCTCATTCAGCCCCTTGCAGAGCACATCCCGGCGGCTGCGGTACATCTCGCAGATATCGCTCACCACCGTCTGATCACCTTCCAGTGCGGCAATGGCCGCCACCTGGATAGGCGTGAATGTACCATAATCGAGGTAGGACTTAATCCTTGCCAGGGCATAAATCAGATCTTTATTACCGCAGCAGAAGCCAACCCGCCAGCCCGGCATGTTGTAGCTCTTCGACAGCGAGTAAAACTCAACCGCAATCTCTTTCGCGCCTTCGACCTGCAAAATAGACGGCGGCTGGTAACCGTCAAACACGATATCGGCATAGGCCAGATCCTGCACCACCCAGATTTCATGTTCTTTGCACATTGCCACCACCTTCTCAAAGAAGGCTAAATCGACACACTCGGCGGTCGGGTTGCCAGGAAAGTTCAGCACCAGCATTTTCGGCCGTGGCCAGGTGGTTTTAATGGCTTTTTCCAGCTCGTCAAAAAAATTCACATCCGGCGTCATCGGCACATGGCGGATATCCGCACCGGCAATAACAAAGCCGTAAGGGTGAATCGGATAAGACGGATTCGGCACCAGCACGTTATCGCCCGGCCCCAGAGTGGCCAGCGCCAGATGCGCCAGACCTTCCTTCGAGCCGATGGTGGTAATCACCTCGGTTTCCGGATCAAGGTCGACATTGAATTTGCGCTTGTACCAGCTGGCCATGGCGCGGCGTAAACGCGGAATGCCCTTCGACTGGCTGTAACGATGGGTACCGCCACGGGTCGCAGTTTCCACCAGCTTATCGACAATATGCTTTGGCGTGTCCTGATCCGGGTTACCCATCGACATATCGACGATGTCCTCCCCCGCCGCTCGTGCCGCCATCTTCATTTCGCCGATCACATTGAAGACATAGGGAGGCAGACGCTTAATGCGCGGGAAGTTAGTATCCATAACGGTTTCCTGATTCTCAGGTAATTAAAGGGACATCAAGGCTACTGTATCAACGACAGGGGAACAACGATCAGTCGGCAGGAATTTGACCAGCACAGTGCGTGCGGTAAATCGCATAAAGCTGTGTTAGTGTCAGAATGACAATCTGATTGCATAAAAAACATAAGGAAAAGCAATGGCAAACTTTCTTGTATTAACCGTTATTGCCGACGACAAACCCGGAATTGTTGAACAACTCTCAGCCACCATCGCCCGCAATGGCGGCAACTGGCTGGAAAGCCGCATGGCGCACATGGCGGGTAAATTTGCCGGTATTTTGCGGGTTTCTATTGCCGCCGAACAAAGCAACAGCCTGATTGCCGAATTAAGCTCGCTCAGCTCGCGCGGAATTCTGGTCAATGCCGAAACCGGCAGCGACAGTGAAGAAAACGACAGCCTCGACCTGACCCTGAATCTGGTCGGCAACGACCGTCCGGGTATTGTTAAAGAAGTATCGCAGGCGCTTTCAAAAATGGGCGTTAACGTACTGGAATTAACCACCGACTGCGGCACCGCCGAAATGTCTGCGGTACCGCTGTTCCGCGCCGAAGCCTTGCTGCGCGTACCACACAGTTTTGATACCGATATTCTGGCCAGCGCGCTGGAAGCCATTTCCAATGACCTGATGGTGGAAATCCGCTTGGATTAATCTTCCGGTAACTGCCGTGCTGCATTAACCTGCAGCACGGATTCTGAAGACAGAATCAGCCAATAACAGCCTGACCCAGCAGCCAGGCTGAGTTACCCGCCAGCAGCCACATCATCACTTTAAAAAACACATCGCCGTCCATGCGTTTGCTTAACCAACGACCAAGATAAACACCGGCAAAGGCCACCGGCACCAGAATCACGGTTAACCAGCCGATATCAAAATTCAGCAGCCCCAGCATGCCGTATGGCAATAATTTGATCGCGTTCATCAGACCGATCGCGAGGGTAATCTGCGCCAGGAAAGATTCTTTATTGAGCTTGCCCAGTAAAAAATAAGCCTGCAGCGGTGCCGCACCGGCGTGGGCCAGGGTACTGCCCAGACCGGCAATACTGCCCAATAAACCACCCTGCAACGCCGATGCCTGCGCCGGTTGTTCTTCACTGGCTGCCGCCATGCGCCGGCCAGCCAGCCAGGGCCAGCGCTTCTGCGCCAGTACCCAGAAACCGATCAGACCAATCAGCGCCTGTACGCCACGTTCGCTGACCACTCCCAGCAATAAGGTGCCCGCCGTGATGCCCAGCAGAATACCGGGCAGCAGGGGCTTCACCAGTGCAAACGACAGGTAACGGCGATAGACGCGCAGGGTCATAAGATCCATCAGCAGCAGAATCGGCAGCAGAATACCGATGGCCTGCTCACCGCCGATAAAAGGCGCCATCATCGGTACCGCAACAACGCCAATACCACCACCAAAGCCAGATTTGGCGATGCCGGTTAACAATACGCCGAGTACGGCGATGGCAAGAAAAGTCAGATCCACAACGTTATCCAGATAAACGCCGGACATACGCCTGCATCCTCAGGCGATGTTCCGGCCGGGCAGGCAATGCCTGCTTACGGTAAATCGAACAACAAGGCCTCCGCCTGGCTGTCGGCACTGAAGATCAGTGCCTGTTCCTGGCTGATGGTCACGCCATCACCGGCGTGTAAAATCAGCGTGTCATCTCCGGCCTGCAGTTGCAGCGGGCCGTTGATGGTATGTACGTAATATTGGCGCGCAGGGTTCAGCACCTGTTCAGCGCTTTCCGCTGCCAGACGCACATGCAGCAGCTGCGCATCCTGACGGATACTGAGCGTACCGTCGCGTCCGTCCGGCGTAATCACCGGCTGAATCGCCTGCTGGCGTGGAAAACGTTTCTGCTGATAACCCGGCTCGGTATTCTGCTCATTGGGCTGAATCCAGATCTGCAGAAAATGCAGCGGCTGGTCTGTCGCCGGATTAAATTCGCTGTGCATCACACCGCTGCCGGCCGACATCAGCTGAAACTCACCGGCCGGCAAATGCTCAACGTTGCCCATCGAATCGCGATGGGCAATAGTGCCGCCCAGCACATAGCTGATGATTTCCATATTGCGGTGGCCGTGGGTATCGAAGCCAGCGCCGGGGGTCACCCGGTCGTCGTTGATCACCCGCAGAGCCGATACACCCATCTGTTGCGGGTCGTAATACTGGCCGAAAGAAAACGTATGCGAGCTGTTGAGCCAACCAAAATTGGCCCGGCCGCGCTCATTGGCTGCGCGTAAGATTAACATGCGGTGACCTCCTTCGATATTATTGATATGAGCATTAATGTTTGCAATGCAACGCTCTTTTTCAGTGCAACAGTAAAACCACCCACAGACTTCCGCGGGAGGCTGTGAAATACTGCTGCGCTTTTTTGCGAAGCCTTTTACACCTCTGTTTTAAAGGCGTTGTTTTAAAGGCGTTTGTTGCGTGCTTGCCTGCAACGTTGTGCAAAACCTTTTTCCCGGCAACCCGGCCCTTGTCCGACGTTGCCCTACTGCCTGCGGGCCAGCGGTTTACTGTGTCTTCAACTTCCGAATCCGTATCCACAGACGATCAGCAACAAGCGCAACTGTTGCGCGCTGATCTTATTCTGCTCGGCGTTACCCTGCTGGCTGCGGTCAGCTGGATGTTTTCCAAAGAGGCGTTAAACGAATTTCCGCCGCTGCTGTTTATGGCCTGCCGCTTTACCGCCGCCGGGCTGCTGCTGGTGATTCCCGGCCGCCGTGCGCTGGCGGCCCTACAGGCCCACGAATGGCGCGCTTCGGCATTGGTCGGACTGTTTTTCGGTGCCTCCATGAGCTTCTGGATCATGGGGCTGTTTAATGCTCACACCCTCGGCGAAGGTGCCTTTATTACCAGCCTGGCGGTGGTGCTGGTGCCTTTTATCAGCTGGCTGCTGTTCCGCGAGCGGCCGGCGAAAAGCATCTGGATTGCCCTGCCGCTGGCCATCGACGGGCTGGCGCTGCTGTCGTTACGTCATGGTTTTAACCCTGACCCCGGCCAGCTGTTTTTCTTTGCCGCCGCCCTGCTTTTGTCACTCACCTTTATTCTCAACGGCCGTGCCGCGGCGCGTATTTCGGCACTGGCCCTAAGCGCTATTCAGCTGGTGCTGGTCGGCGTTGTGTCCTTCAGCCTGTCGGCCATGTTTGAAGACTGGCCCGATACCTTTACCCCAACCATGTGGCTGTGGCTGATTCTGAGTATTACCGTCGGCACCGCCGCACGCTTTCTGCTGCAAACCTACGCTCAGGGTCTGGCCTCGCCCAGCCATGCTGCAGTGATCATGGTGCTGGAACCGGTCTGGACCGCCATCATCGCCGCCTTCTGGTTTACCGAACGGATGGAAACCGCGCAGATTCTCGGCTGCACCTTAATTCTGCTGGCACTGCTGGCTAACCGCTGGAGTGCCATCAGCCGCTGGCTGAAGCGCTGAAGCGGGCGCTCTGCCCGCTTTATTTCCGGCCCGTTTTTCCCGGCCTGCTTTTCCCGATCTGTTGAACAATTAATGACTCAGATCGTGCTTCTTCCCCGGACGGCCATCCAGCACCGTCACTTCGCTCGCCGCCAGACGCGGCTTACGTGGCCAGTTACCGTCTTTGGCGTAACCCAGGGTCACCATCATGGCAACGCTGTAGCGCTCAGCAATGTTGAACACTTCTTTCGCTTTTGCCGTATCGAAGCCGATCATCGGCCCGGTGGCCATACCCTTACCGGCCGCGGCCGTCATCAGGTTCATGGTCGCCATGCTGGCTGAGCGCAGTGCTTCATCGTGGGCTGCGGCTTTGTTATCGCCGTAGGCACCGTTTACCGCGCTGACAAAGTAGTCGCGCACGCCTTCGTTATAGATCCCGGCATCGACACCACGCTGGGCGATATCCGGCATACGCTCATGGCCCTGTTCGTCGGCCAGCACCAGAATAACCACCGGTGCATCGGCCACTTTCTGCTGACCGTAGGCGATGTCTTTTAAGGTGTCTTTCGCCGCCTGATCGGTGACCACCAGATAGCGGGTATGCTGAATATTAAAGGCCGTTGGTGCATGCTGGGCGTAATCCAGCAGTTCCAGTACTTCCGCCGTGCTGATGGCACGTTCGGTATCAAAGTAGTTCACAGAAGTACGCTGGCTCAGGGCATCAAATACGTTCATGGCGGCATCCTTAAATCGGGTATCGGTTCGGGTATTGGTTCGGGTATTGGTTGTGGTGTTAGGGCTGTTAAGCAATGAGTGCAGTTTAAGTTCGCTTTATTCGATTAAAAATCCCATAATTTAGCGCTTAGCTTTCGATATTTACGAAAAGGCTTTCCAATGAAAACAACCCTCGAACAGTGGCGCATGTTTAAAGCGGTGGTCGACCATGGCGGCTACGCCCAGGCGGCCGAGGCCATCTTCAAGAGTCAGTCGACCATCAGCTATGGCGTACACAAGCTGCAGGAACAACTGGGCGTGCAGTTGCTGGAAGTCGAAGGCCGCAAAGCGGTACTCACCGAACACGGCCGCATTCTGTTGCAGCGCGCCGAGCAGTTGCTGGATCAGGCAGAAAATATCGACAAGATTGCCGGATCGCTGAATCAGGGCGTGGAGCCGGTGGTGCGTGCCGCTATCGATACCATCTACCCCAACGATGTGCTGTTTGATGTGTTTGAAGCCTTCTCGGCCGAGTACCCCGACACCCGCCTGGAGCTGGAAGAATTTGTGCTCAGTGGCGGTAACGAAATGCTGCTGGAAGACAGCATTGATATTCTGATTACCCCGCAACTGCCCAGCGGCTGGAACGGCGAGCACGTACACCGCTCCTGTTTTCTGCCGGTTACCAGCCCACAGCATCCGTTGCAACATCTGGGGCGCGAGGTCACCTACGATGACCTTACCGCCCACCGGCAGGTGGTACTGCGCGACAGCAGCCGTAAACGCCGCAGCGAAGGTGGCTGGCTCGGTGCTCATCAGCGCTGGACCGTGACCCATACCAGCACAAGGGTGAATATTGTCCGTCGCGGCCTTGGCTTTGCCTGGCTGCCGGAGCTGCTGATTGCCGACGATCTGAAAAGCGGGGCCTTGCAGGTGATTCCCTTTGCTCAGGATGCGCGGCGCTACGTCGACCTCTATCTGGTGATGGCCCATGAAGAAAGCGCCGGCCCAGCGACCCGCGCCCTCGCCCGTCTGTTAGCCAATACAGATACCGGCTGCAAGGCTGCGCATAAAGCAGAAACCGAATAGCGCCCCAGAATGCAGCGACCATCTGTTCAGCTAATCATCTGTGCACCCTTTTGGGGTGCAGCTGACAGCAAAATCAGCAACTTAGCACTCACCACCCCAGCGGATGGCGCAATTTTCTGGCTCTGGCAAAACTGGTACAGCCCTTGCTGAACCCTGATCAGTAACAGGAGAGACTCGGCAACCGGATCCATTTGGGATTCACAGAAATAGGTGGCTAGGGTTCCGGTTCTTTGATGGAAAAAGAACGACTGGTCCGAGAGCAACCGACCTCAGCGTACTCACAGCGCAGGTTACACGGCGGGACAAAAGCCCGGGAGACCCGAACACGGACACTACGCAACAGTGTTCCGCGCTGAGTGCTCTCCTGCCGTCTGATTTATGTGGATATCAAAGAGGAAGTCCTATGAACGTTTTAAAACGCCTGCTCACCGCCAGCCTGGTCACCCTGGCCGCCCTGACCCCATTACACGCTCAGGCCAAAGACAGTTTCCGTCTGGCCTGGTCTATCTACGTTGGCTGGATGCCCTGGGATTACGCCGACCAGGCCGGCATCGTAAAAAAATGGGCCGATAAATACGGCATCGACATCGAAGTGGTGCAGATCAACGATTACGTTGAATCCATCAACCAGTTTACCGCCGGTGAATTCGACGCCTGCGTGATGACCAACATGGATGCCCTGACCATTCCGGCCGCCAGCGGCGTCGACACCACCGCCTTAATCGTCGGTGACTTCTCCAACGGCAACGACGCCGTCATTCTGAAAGAAGGCACAAGCCTGAAAGACATCAAAGGCCTGCCGGTGAATCTGGTGGAGCTGTCGGTTTCCCATTACCTGCTGGCACGTGGTCTGGAAAGCGTGGGCATGAGCGAAAAAGACGTAGCGGTGATTAACACCTCCGACGCCGATATGGTTGCCGCCTATGGCACCGACGATGTTAAAGCCGTCGTCACCTGGAACCCGCTGGTAAGCGAAATCCTGAGCATGCCAAACGCAACCTCCGTGTTTAACTCCTCACAGATTCCGGGTGAAATTATCGACACCACCATGGTCAACAGCGAAACCCTGGCCGCTAATCCTGCCTTCGCCAAAGCCCTGACCGGCGCCTGGTACGAAACCATGAGCATCATGGCGAAAGACGACGCCGAAGGTAAAAAAGCGCGCAGCATGATGGCCGCAGCCTCAGGCACCGACCTGGCCGGTTACGATGCCCAGCTGGCCGCCACCAAAATGTTCTACGACGCACAAAAAGCCGTGGAATTTGTAAACAGCGCCGAGCTGCCAAAAACCATGGAATACGTGGCGAAATTCTCCTTCGACCACGGTCTGCTGGGTGATGGTGCCGCCGATGCCGGTTTTATCGGCATGGCCTTCCCGAATGGCAAAACCTTTGGCGATAAAGGCAATGTGAAACTGCGCTTTACCGACAGCTATATGAAGATGGCGGCTGAAGGGAAGCTGTAATGCCCGGCCGTTGAGTATCAGGCGCTGCGCGGCAGAGTTTGCTGCCGCAGCGCTTTTAAGCCGTACCGCAGCCATCGCGGCCAGCGGCAAAAATCGCTACAATGCTGCCCTTTCTTTGAATAACCCGTAGCGAATTGTCATGACCGCACAGAATCCCCGCAAAATCCTCGTCACCAGCGCCCTGCCCTATGCCAATGGTTCCATTCACCTCGGCCACCTGCTGGAATACATTCAGACTGATATCTGGGTTCGGTTCCAGAAACTGCGTGGCAACGAATGCCACTATGTTTGCGCCGACGACGCCCACGGCACCGCCATCATGCTGCGCGCCGAGAAAGAAGGCATCAGCCCGGAAGAGCAGATTGCGCGGGTAAAAGCCGAGCACGAAGCGGATTTCGCCGGTTTCCAGATCGCGTTCGATAACTTCCACAGCACCCACAGCGAAGAGAACCGTTATTTCTCGGAAGAAATCTACAAAGCCTGCCGTGACAAAGGCCATATCGCCATCCGCAGCATTAAGCAGCTGTACGATCCGGTTAAAGAGCTGTTTCTGGCCGACCGTTATATCAAAGGTGAGTGCCCTAAGTGTGGCGCTGCCGACCAATACGGCGACAACTGCGAAGCCTGTGGCGCAACCTACACCCCGGCCGAACTGAAAAACCCGTTCTCGGTCATTTCCGGTGCCACCCCGGTCGAAAAAGAGTCAGAGCACTACTTCTTTAAACTGCCCGATTTCCAGGAGTTTCTGCAGCAGTGGACCCGTTCCGGCACGCTGCAGGATGAAGTAGCCAACAAACTGGCCGAGTGGCTGGATTCCGGCCTGCAGGAGTGGGACATCTCCCGTGATGCGCCGTATTTTGGTTTCGAAATTCCGGATGCACCGAACAAGTTTTTCTACGTCTGGCTGGATGCCCCTATCGGTTATATGGCCAGCTTTAAAAACCTGTGTGACAAGCGCGGTGACCTCGACTTTAACGAGTACTGGAAAAAAGATTCCACCACCGAGCTGTACCACTTTATCGGTAAAGACATTATTAACTTCCATGCGCTGTTCTGGCCTTCCATGCTGAGCGCCGCAGAATACCGCACACCAACAGCGGTCAATGCCCACGGTTTCGTGACCGTGAACGGTTCTAAAATGTCGAAGTCGCGCGGTACTTTTATTAAGGCGCGCACCTTCCTGAATCACCTGAACCCAACCTATCTGCGTTACTACTTTGCCGCCAAACTGAGTTCCAGCGTCGATGATTTCGATTTAAATCTGGAAGATTTCGTGCAGCGCGTAAACGCCGACCTGGTCAACAAACTGGTGAATATCGCCTCACGTACCGGCAACTTTATTGCCAAAGCATCCGGTGAACTGAGCGCCACCTGCGCTGAACCGGAAATGCTGCAGCAATTTATTGATGCCGGCGACCAGATTGCCAGCCATTACGAAAAACGCGAATTTGGCCGCGCAATGAAAGAGATCATGGCGCTGGCCGACCGCGCCAACGAATACATTCAGGAAAAAGCCCCGTGGGCGATGAATAAAGAAGAAGGCCGCCAGCAGGAAGTGCAGGACGTATGTTCCGTGGCCCTTAACCTGTTCCGTCAGTTGGTGACTTATCTGGCACCGGTACTGCCGGAAATTGCCGACAAAACCAAAGCATTCCTGAATCTGGACAGCCTTGACTGGGAAGCACGCCGCGAGATTCTGTTAAGCCACAAAATCAACAAATTCCAGCCGATGCTGTCCCGTGCCGAAATGGATAAAGTCACCGCCATTCTGGAAGAGACTCAAGTCGAACTGGCCAAAGAAAACGGCGAAGCACCGGCAACGGATAACAGCACCGATAAAAGCGCTGCGAAAAACGCCGAGAAAAAGGCCGATAAAAAAGCGAAGAACAAAGGTCCAGAGCTGCGTGAAGACGGTAACGAAGTGATTGCCGATACCATCGAGTTCCCGGATTTCGCCAAAGTCGACCTGCGTATTGCCCGCATTGTTAAAGCCGAACATGTTGAAGGTGCAGAAAAACTGCTGCAACTGACGCTGGATATCGGCAACGGCGAAATCCGCAACGTATTCTCCGGTATTAAATCGGCCTACAACCCGGAAGACCTGAACGGCAAGCTCACCGTGATGGTCGCCAACCTGGCGCCACGTAAAATGAAATTCGGCATGTCCGAAGGCATGGTACTGGCCGCAGGCCCGGGCGGTAAAGATATCTTCCTGCTCGAACCACACGACGGCGCCCAGCCGGGTATGCGCGTGATGTAAAAAAGCAGAAACAGAAAAGCCGGGGTTTTTACCCCGGCTTTTTATTGAGCGACTCTAGCGCTAAACCCGGCTTAATAGGCCCGCCACACTATTCACCACAGGGAAGATTAACAACATTCGTATTAATATCGTTTTCCAGCTCAATCCAGAAGTTAATACTCCATGCCTCGCGCTTCTTTCGAATAATGTAAGACTTACCCTTTTCGGCTAAAAACTTCAAACAGCGTTCAGATTTAACCTTCCCCTGATAAAACCCTACGTCAATCTCAGTCAGGCCAGGTTCAATATAAGCACTTTCATAATAACCGTTAAAAAACCCACCGATAGAAACACCATTAACCGTATTAATATAAAGTTTCTCATCAAGCCCCTGAAAAATACCATGATCACGCTCTGAATCTGCTTTTAAATATACGGCATCTTCTTTCGCAAGCCCCGGAGGAAAATAAGCAGAATCGGCGATACATCCCAACAAAAATCCGGTTAAAAAAAACACAACCAACAACTTCATTTTTCACAGATCCTTTGATATTGCCAACGTCCGGTTCAGCAGCAACCAACACCATGCACATTGTGTAAAAAACCGGGCACGCAGTGGATACCCGAAGGAGCAAAGCATCCTGTTTACGCTTACTATATTCAGGTATCCTGAGGGATATTATCCCAATCACTTGTATTATCCAGGCACCATGTTAACGCTCGCCGGCGCTCCATAATCAGACTCATATTAAAGTGTTTATGGGGAGTGTTGCGAAGCTGAAACTCCCTGCAACACCACATAGCTCTATAGTAAAGGTCTCTCATACTATAGACTTCCTCGTAAGAACGAATCGAATGAACATCCGTAAATTTCTCCGGCCCTTCATTTTCATGAAGTTTTGGACAATGCTCTACCATGTCGTCGGGGATTGGGTAAGGGACTTCCAGCTTATCAATTTTACCCATGACCCAAAGAAGCGCCCAAAGCGACTCCAAATACCAATGTAAATTGATCTTATCTTGCTGAGAAAGAGTTTCCTGGCTTTGAGCCAATATTTCACTCTCTGCACATGAAAGATGATCTGTTAGATGATTGTCCTTTATATAGCCAGCAATCAATTCAACTGGCGCATCAAATGCAATATTGATCATTGCGTTCATGATGAGTGCCCGGGAAACAACATCCTCGCATGGGCGCATCGTCGTGATGTCATAAACGGGTAGCCAATCACAAACTTCCCCACCCATTTCCTTGATTGCTAATTCACTCTCAGATTTAATTTTTCCAGAATCCATCAGTACTACCCTTAATAAATATAAATGCTTATTGCTGCGTGGTGCTTACACAAACGATCCGGATGAAAAAACAACGTAACCCAATGATTTAATTGAAAAATATCACACCAGCTCTGAAAATTTTCAGAGACAAAGCACAAGCCTGTTATTGCGCTCAGAACTGCCGCTAAAAATTGTAAAGAAAATTCACAACCCATTGATTTTAAAGTCAATAAATTAACATTTGTCTGAAAAACGAGCAAGTTTACGGCTGATTTTCAGGGGGATAGCACGGCCATGCATGCACCTGCTATCGCGGTATAATCCGTACCGGGAATACCAACTACTACTGGATGCACTTTTACATTGGCTTCTCTACCCCCTGTCACATTGGGGCCTGATCATGTGCTGATGCAAGGGCCTTTATAAAGATCCTCTCCGGTATACGGAGGCTGTAATCGACCGACTGTGGCACCCTTGTGCTTAAAAACTTTCTTATCAGTTTAACCAAACTGAAACATTCTCTCACCATAATCAGCGATCATCCGACCACGGACTCTGGAAGGCTCTCCTTTACGCACTGGCAGAACCGGAATAATCGCGCAGGCGAGTTCAGAATCCCCACTTTCTTGCTGTTTCTCCAGCTAAAGTCCACAGGCAGACCGGATTCAATGAATATGTTCCAGCCCGATGTCTCAGTGCATCACATCAGTCAGCTGATTAATCAGGAGAAGCCCAGATTACTCAGTTTTATCCGCAAAAAAATCAATGACCACTCTTACTCTGAGGATATATACCAGGAAGCACTGGAGCGGACATTAAAACGATCTATTCAGGGGTTTGTACTCAATGACCCGATCAGTTACATCTATAAAATTGCCAACAACATCATTAATGATTATTACCAGAAGAAAGTATCAGAAGACACCGTCTGCATTGACGATCAGGAAGTTCATTGCGAAAAACCGCAACCTGATCGCAATGCAGAAATGAACCAGAAAATAGAACACTTTTTGCTTTGTCTTAACCAGCTTCCTCCCGAGACAGCAAATCTTCTGGTGATGCGAAAAGTTCATGGGCTGACCATTTCCGAAATCGCCCGCCGCGTAGGAAAAGAGCCAAAATCAGTAGAAAAACGAATTAATCGTGCCATGCGTTCAGTACTTGAACAGATTGAACGTGGCGTACCCGCAGTGAGTAAAAGAACGTGGTTTTAAGACTGATATCAAAACAGAATATCCTGGGTGATTCTGAAAGAGAGAAAATCAGCCAATGGGTTCTGCATGAAAAATACGAACAAAGTGCAGCTGAGCAGACCTCTGAAACCGAAGTCTGGCTGGATAAAAAACCTGAGCGTCGCCAGGAGGCTGATGCTCTGGATGCGATCTGGAATGATGATTGTTTTACTGCGGCACTGAAACAGTACGAAACAAATCAACAGAACCGTCAGCAGAAAAGCCAGCAGAACCACCAGACATCTGACCATAAATGCAGCACATTATGGTACGGAAGCATCGCTGCATCGGTCGTTCTTACCCTTGGCATTCTGCTGTTTCGCAGCGGCGATGTTTCACAACCGGTATATTTCAATACTCAGAAACTGCAAACCGCTCACCAGCTACTGGATGACGGTTCGCGCCTTGACATCAGCGCAGCCAGTCAACTGCTGGTTAAATACAGCGCCGCTGAACGGCACATCGATCTGGTTGAGGGTGAGGCTCAATTCAACGTCAGTAAAGATCCGGCCCGCCCTTTCGTTGTCGAAACCCGCCATGCCACTTTGCAAGCGCTGGGCACGGTGTTTAATGTTGATCAGCGACGCGACAGCACCGAGTTAACAGTTCTTGAAGGCCGGGTTGAAGTGGCCCCGCTGCAGGCAGGCAACAAACGCGTCATCCTCACGGCAGGACAACGGGCTCTGATCCGGGCAAATGGACATGGTCCGGTAGAGACATTCGACCTGACCTCTTACCGTGACTGGCAACAGAATATTCTCGAAGCGGATAATATGCCGCTGGCAGACATCATTGATGAGCTGAACCGATACCGGAATACGGCCGTCGGAATCCATCCAAGCATCAGTAACTTGCCGGTATCAGGCACTTTCAGACTGGACGATACGGAAAAGAATCTGCAGCTGATTACCTCAGCCTACCAGTTAACAATATCCGAACAGAATGGAATAACCTTTATTAGCAGGTAATCAGGATGCCTTCAGGTTAAGCAGATGATAAGGCAGGGAAGATATAATCATGCAGCTGGCATGAGCCAGACCCAGCGCTACCCTGTACTACTGCTGCTATGGCTCTGCGGCATATTCTGCGCTGAGCCATTACACGCTGAGCCTTCAAACTCTGATCAGCTAAATACCGGACAATCAAATACCAGGCAGTACTCCCACAAAAATTCCGGCTACGGAGAAACTGCCAGCTGTATTCCACCCAAACAGATCGTGCAGATTACTGAAGATTCATTGAGTCATGCATTGCAGTCAGCTGCCCGTTATTTTCATTTTTTAATCGTTGTGCCGGAAGCCTTACTGGCCGATAAACGCACAGCAGAAATCGAAGGCTGTTATTCTTTGGTTCAGCTATTGGAACAGCTTCTGCAAGATACAGAGCTTGAATACGACCTTCTCGGCGACACCATTATTATTCGCCAGACAACCACAGAATATTCGCGTAACAACGATGATGAAGCCAATACAATAAGTCCTGAAGAGTTAATCGTAACCGCTGACAGTGCAGCAGAAATACAACCACGCCCGCTCAATGAACTTACCGGCCCAACAGAACTGAGCATTAATACCCGTCAGCTCCGTGAAGCAGGAATTTATACATTATCCTCAGCACTGGAGCTGACAGCCGGGGTTAAAATAGAAGATAACCGCTACGCGATCATCCGCGGGATGACGGGCCGTTATCAATCAATCCGGATAAATGGCGGTGAGCTTCCCAGTCTTGATCCCTCCGGCCAGAACTTTCCTCTGGATTTTATTCCATTGGGTATTCTCAACAGTATCAACCTCAGAAAATCGGTCTATGCCGATGCTCCCGGTCAGGCCAGCGCTGGTATTGTCAGCCTGAATACCATGCAGTTACCCAAGCAGGCGTATGCTCAGCTCACAGCCAGCGCTATCTGGCGTCCGCAAAGTAACCACAGCACGGTTCTTCAGGGCTCCCAGACATCGGCCAACCGTTACGGATTTGGTGATGGCCGTCAGGCTATTCCGTCGCTTCTTTTTGACAATGCCCGTACGGGTGGCGTCGATACGCTGTCAGCGCAACAGCGTGAGCATGCAGGAGAAGCCATTGTCGGTGATATGGGGCTATATCGGACGAAAAGCAAAAATAGCGGCAGTCTGGAACTGAGCACCGGTACGACCGGGCAGTATCAGAACATACGCTGGGGTGGAACGCTGTCTGCCAGTGTACGTGATCGCTGGCAGCACAGCCTTATCCGTTCCACCAGTTACAGTACAGGAACGGGCTACTCCGGCGCGTCCAGTGATTTTCATCACGAAGACTCCCGGCATAAACGCAGTGAACACACATCTGACATTAATACCCTGGCTGCGCTGGGTTTACATATTTCGGATCAGCAGTACCTCGGATTTAATACCCTTTACCTGCACCAGGGCACTCACCACGGTGAGCTGATAGAAACACAGGGGAAAAACGAACAGAATATCAATACAGAAACCGCCTACCGACGAAACCTGATCCACTGGACAGAACGAAGCCTACTGTTACACCAGCTCTATGGATTGCATAAATTCACACCATTAACCACCCTGAACTGGCAGATCAGTAAAAGTACAACGGAATATAACCGTCCGCATGATCTGGATTATCGCTATTTTTCGGTGTCAGAAGAAAGTAACTACAGGCTACAGCTATTACCATCGACAGCCAGTATTGGCTGGCGTTTTATGGAGCAGCAAAGCGATTCTTTCGGCTTACATTTCAGTCACCTATACGGCATTGATCTCGGTGACGCGTTACTGACCGGTGAGTTAAAAACCGGCTGGGAAAACAATGTTAAAAATCGCGAAGGCTACAACCTGCTGTACGGTTTTACCGGCAGTAAAGATCTGACCAGCAATGGGCAGATTATGGAGCAAACCAACCCCAGCGACATTCTCACCGCAGAGCGCATTACCGGAGACAACCAGATGCCCGGCTTTATTTTGCAGGATACTCTGCTGGAGCCTGAGCAGGATATCGGATTAAACGGCCATTTTTACCGCGCAACACAAGAGAATCAGGCATCCTATCTGCTTAACGATCTTGATCTTAACGAACACTGGCGTCTGATCAGTGGTTTGCGCTATGAACAAAATACCCTGCAGGCAGAACTCTGGGAGGCCCTGCCGGAAGACAACAAAAAACTTGAAGACGGCACCCGCTGGCTACCCTCAATCGCCATTGGCTTTCAGCCACCTCAGCAGCGAATCTGGCTGAATTACCGTCAAACGGTTGTCTGGCCACGCTTTAACGAAATACTGCCTGTCGTCTACGAAGATCTCGACACCCGCACAAAAACAATCGGCAACCCACGATTACACAGTTCCGACGTTCATAACTGGGATTTATCCTGGCAATGGCAAAATGTTTCCGGGCTGGAGCTGGGGGCAGCCTTATACCTGAAACGAATCCGCCAGCCGATTGAAGGAGCATTCACAGATAACAGCGAAGCGACGGACAGCGCAACCTACAGCAATTACAGCTACCGCAACAGTGGTCAGGTTAATGTTCGTGGCCTGGAACTGGAAGCCGATTACCATCTGAACATTGGCCGCAACCAACACATAAAGCTATCCGGGCGCTATGCCAGAATTCACTCACAGGTCAGCGGTTCCGATGCTTCTGATTATTCTGACGATGCGGAAGAAAAACCGAAAAATCATCGGCCATTGCAGGGACAGCCTGAGTATATTGCGGCCTTAAGGTTGCAATATATGCCAGGCCTTAACCAGACACTGAGTCTGACAGGCAAGCGCAGCGGCACTCAACTTTATATTACCAGCGACCAGCCAGATTTGCCGGCCGTCTATCAGCAGTCGAGAAATCATCTCGATTTCAGCTGGAATTACCGGATACACCCAGGCCAGTTAACGTTCAGCATCAATAATATGCTGAATACAGCACACCGTTATTTTCAGGGTGATTACCATTACCTTGATTACCGTACCGGGCGGGAGTTTCTGCTGAGTATCAACGTCGACTTTGAATAGCTTTATTTCTTTTTTTTCTTCTCTTTCTCTTTTATTCAGACAGTCACCTGAAACTTAAAATAAAAGGCCCATACTTTGCAGTATGGGCCTGAAAACCTGAAAACTATCCGGTTTTAGTTACAGGCAGGAGCAGCCGCCCAGAAGGTAGTTGCTTTGGTGAACGAAGAAGGGCCTGTTGCAGAGAAAGTCATTGCATCAACAACAGAGCAATCAACGCTCATAGTACCGAAATCAGCTGAACTGATATTAGTGGAACTGATAGCATCACAATCCTGGGTAGAAACCGTGTTGTAACCGGTTACCACAATATTATTGAAGTAACCGTCAGTACCTTCTTTCAGCTTGAAAACGAAGTCAGTATCGGCATTGGCATTGTCACCAACAAACTCGACATACGCACCTTCAACAGAAGCCGTTGCCAGCGGAGTGGCGGCGTAGTTATTCGGGTTACCGGCCAGTTCGAATGCATGGTCGGCAGCACCGTTCTTATCGCCCTGCTCGATATACACGTTCTTGATAGAACCGTGGAAACCGTAGTCCCAATCCACACTGTCATCACCGTTACAGGTCAGCCAGAGGTTTGACACAGCCACATCACCACCAAAGAACTCGATACCATCATCCAGGTTTTCGTTTACGTGAATGTTGCTGATAATGGTGGACGACGTTACACCGTACAGCGTCAGACCGTTGATTTCATTACCGCCGTTGGCAACATCATCCGGATCATTTACGTTAATTTCGGTGCCACCTTCGGTAATGGCAACATAGCTCATGGTGCCACTGCCTGTTTCGTTAGCTGCTTTACTGCTGCTGCCGGAACCGAAATAGTAATTGCTGGAAATACCTTCCATCAGACAAGTGTCACCGGAAGTACATTCGTTAGCCACACCATAACCAGACAGAATCACACCGCCCCACTCGCCTTCACCGGTGAAGTCTTCATCGGCACTGGAGAACACGATAGGGTTGCTGGCAGTACCAACGGCATTAATTTTTGCACCACGGGCAATCACCAGAGCCGCATTATTGGCGGTGGCGATCACATTAACACCCGCTTCAATGGTCAGTACAGAATGGTTGGCCGCAGCGTAACTGGTATTCTGCACATACCCATCACCCACCGTTACAATACCCGGCAGTGCCCAAAGTACAGGCTTACGGTAGCTGGTATCGTTACCGTTAAACAGTGTTTTGTCAGACAGGACAGAAGAAGGCAGTTCACACAGAACGTAGTTGGTGCCATTCCAGCTATAGGAAGAACTTGCCACACTACCAACGTTGGTACATAAGCCATTAGAAGCAAAAGCACTTGCAGACGCAACGGTTAAGGCCGACGCTAAAAGGATCTTTTTCATTTTCAATCTCCAGCAATGTATTTCCATGTATTAGGTTTGTAAAAACTGAATACAAACATTTTTTTCGATTAACGATGATGTAATTCACCACCAGCATCGCCAGCCTCACCAGTGAGACCATCAATGCTTACTCCTCAGGAGTGCATTCATACTGACATAAAAATAAAGACAGATTTGTGTCACACACATACCGTTTTATTAATATAAAAAGGAGAAACAAAACTTAATAATATGAACAATTAATATAATTGAAATAATATAATTAACGCCAAAAACAAGGCATAAAAAAAGGGGCAAAAGCCCCTTTTAAAATTACAAAAACCGGTTTTATTCAAGCACGCCAATAATTTCAGGTTTTTCGTAATAATCCAGCACGCCAATATATTTTGTTTCTTCAAGAAATTCAGAATCAGCCGTGGCTGATTCTGAATAACCACCGGAATATCGCTCTCCAATCATCTGAATGATATTGAGCACTGGATACTCCATAGAAGACTTCCAGAAAACACTTTCCAAAGCACCATGGAGTTTGCTGTTTACCGATTTATATTTATTTTTCCCATCAAAACCACCACCATAATACAAATAAGGTTCTTTAAGTATCATTGCATTCAGATCTGCCATAACACTGGTATCAAGACTGCTGTTAACCGTAAACTTCAGACACGAACTGACAATATTTTTCATAAAAATAGTACTGCCGTAAGCTGTCTCATTCGTACTGTCAACACCCACACACTCACTCGGATACTCACCCCAGGTATCGGACGATTCATCCGCGCCAAGCAGACTGTTGTACATAAACAGACCGCTGCCCTCTGCAAGCTGAATCAGCGTCGTTCTTGGGGCCGCAGTTTGCCAGAGTGAATAGTAGTTCACGCTCAGATTAGCAATCGTTGGCATTGACCTCGGCTCAGCATCGGTATCGCTACTGTTATTGCGGCCATAAATCAACGGGTAATATTGTTCATCGTTAAGCAAGGGCACATCATCACCATCAACATTGACCGCTCCTGCCACATAGATATTGGCAAGGTTACCCTGGTAACCATGATTCCAGGTCAGAACACCTTTAAAATAGTTACTCGGTATATCAATATTAATGTTTTTAAAGTTAACCGATCCGCCATTTATGGATAACGCACTGCCAAGATTAGGATCTGCATCTACATCCCGGTAAATAACTGAGTTTTCAGCCACCCCATTAACCGAATTGAATGTCAGATCAGCACGAAATAAAGCGCCAGAAATATCGACATTGGAAGCTATTGGGTCGTAACCGCCATAGTAACCATAGGGCCCTTCGATATTGCACACGCCTTCTCCTGCATTAGTGGTCGCGGCGTTTTCACACAGGTTATTCCGGCCAAAACCATCGATCACCACGGCAATAGAAACCCCTCCGGTATTAATCTTTTCATACCCGGCATTACCAACGTATTGCAGAGCCCCTGCCCGGGTAATATGCAGCACACTGCTATCAGTTTCTGGTGTCAGTTCAATACCTAGTTCCATAGTAAACGTAACCGGATTGGCTTTCATGTCTGCCACCGTATCCGTATCCGTAATTTCTTGATTGCCATTACCAATATGCACCACGCCTTTAATGGTCCAATGGGTCGGTGCCAATTCCATCACTGCGTCTTCGATATAAACTTCCTCACCCGTTGAGGCGTTAATCGCCCAGCCACTGGTCAGAGAGTTCAATCGTGCATCACTGTCACTGTCACCGGCCACTATGCGGGCATCATACGCTTCGCGCGCAGCACCTGAGAATTCACCCAGGGTGATATCTTCCGTATAGGTGCCACCTAAAATCCGACAATATTTGGCAGCCGGGTAATAAACTGTGCCATGGTAAGCAAATTGGGTATTTTCTGTGACACTGTCATAGGTATAGCTGACCAGATCCGTCAAAATTCCCACACCATCACATTCCTCATCCGGCGCAATCACCACCGAGTCACTCCAGTTGACATACCAGTCGTCATCACTGTCGGCGACGGCACCGATATAACCATCCCCCTTCAGATAGTTGTAGGCATCGCCGATTAAATCGGCATAGCTACTGAGGCTGGCTTGACTGGCCAAGGTATCGCCGGTGATCACATAACTGGTATCCAGCACGGGATCTTCTTCGTAGACACCGCCAGAAGAAGCGACGGTGTAGCCGTAATCGTAGCCACTGTCTTCGGAGTCTGCTGCCAAGGTGTTTTCACAACTGAATATCACGCCATCAAACAGAATTCCCAATGGATCACTGCTTTGTAATGCGGCGGTTTCGGCATCGTCAATATCCAGGCAAGTGGCAAAATCTGAGAACACGGAGTTAAACAGCAGCAGACCCGTGCCCTGTTCCAGCAATACGGCCGTATTGGCAGAGCCAAAGCCAGCGGCGGTGATATTGGTGATAACCGGGCGGGAACGCGGCATAGCGTCATAATCGGCGTTATTGTTAATACCGTGCAGCACGGCACCGGTGCTGTTGTCTCCCGGACTGATAACGGCTGTTTCTATGGTTCCCTGATAGCCGTTTTGCCACTGAATCTGGTCACCTGCGATATTGGCCATCACCAGATGATCAAAATTGGCAGCGCCGCCATTAATATTAAGGCCGTCTGCTCCGGCACCGTAAATGTCCAGATAGGTAATGTTCGAATCTGCTCCAACCTCGTTAAGGGTGAATGCCGCCTGACCATCTTCGCCAGTGTCATACAGACGCAGGTACTGAATATCCAGCTGTTTAGCGCTATCGTCAGCACCATTAACCGTAATACCGCGCCAGCCTGAAGTAATATCGCCAGCGGTCAGCCCGGCAACACCGAGAGCAACCGGCGCGTCTGCTGAGCCGGCAACACGCAAGCGTGCATCAGGCTGAATAAGCAATTCGGAATCGTTGTTACTGGTAGCCAGCAAGGTGGTACCAGCAGGCAGCGTCAATTGCACCGGACTGGCTAATGCGGCAGCCCGTTCAGCGCTGTTGAGTGGCGCAAAATCGGTACCGACCTGCACCTGGCCATTTATCCGCCAGGCAATATTTTTAGGATAATAGTCAGGTCTTCCGCCGTTATCCAAACGCCCCTCAATACTGAAGTTGCTGTACAAAGTGGCTGACTGGTCAACGTTGGTTAAATCACAGATCTGATACGGCATGCCACCAACAACCAAAGTATCTTCTGCCAGCGTGCCGACCCCCATACACTCGGGAAAAAGAATGGCCGGGCTATAAACTCCCAACACACTCGCATTACCCGCACCCAACTGAGACGGATCTTCAACATTGGCAAAGTTTAAGCTGCTATTACCTACTGCCCATATATAGCTGAGCAGGGCATCGGCACCGGTTATCAGATCGGTCGCGTCTGCAATGGCTGCCAGGGCATTACTGGTGTTATTGGTAACGTTGCTGCAGTTAAACAAAGCAGACCCCACACTGATCTGACTGGCCGAATCCTGTGGTGCCAGGCAGGTATCAAAGCCCTGAACCAGAGCGTCATCCAAGGTAACTTTAGCTGCGCTGGCTACTGATATCGCCACACCCGCCTGATTGTACTGGTCGAACAGGCTAAGGTTACTCAAATTCACCTGACCGCCCTTCACCACCAGCGCCGATGTTAACGAGTCATGCCTGATACGAGCAGCAATATCGCCCTGATAGTTATTCAGCTCCAGAGCGGTAGCGTTGATGTTAGTGATATAGGGAATGGGGCTAACCGGATTGCCATTCACAATATTATAGCTGCCACCGTGAACCTGCAGCCCATTCGATCCGCTGTAGGCAATCACCCCTCCCGTTTGGCTGGCTGCGGGAGCATAAGCGGTAACCGCCGCATGAATCGTACCACCCGCATAGTTTTCCAGACTGACGGATACTTCCTCACCCGCTTCACCAATCACGGAACCACCGCCGCTGTTCAAGCTGTATAAACCGGGAAACCCCTTGGTATTTGTCGAGTTGAAACTCATGCCATAGGCTGTCAGATCGGTATCTTTGGCAACACCGCCGTAGTAGCCAAAGGGACCTTTAATATTGCACAGCTGGTCTGGACTACTGGTTGCCGGGCACTCTGGTGAATAGCCAATGCCATTAATAACCACACCACCCCATTCACCACCGCCGGTATTATTGTCGTCGAGTGATAAAATGTTGGCCGTTAATTGTGCATTTCGATGAAGAATTACAACCGAACCGGGCTTCGCATATAGCTCAACGGAAAAATTAACACGCTCAGCGAGTAATTGATCCAACGTCTCGTATTCTTTACTTTCGCCGAACTCGTACACACCATCCAGCACCCAGACTAGAGGTTTATAGTTCCACGTCTGTTTCAGACTGATCGTGTTTAAATTATTAGTAATATCGCGTGTGTTGCTTAGCTGTCCGATGTCTTTGTTCAGTAAACAGGCATTGAATTCTTCGCCGTTTACCTGCACCGGATCAGTCGCGGTTCCGACCACACCGTATTGCAGGATTTCACACTGTGCCAGCGATACCTCCAGGCTTTCCTGCATGGCGGTTTCATCGGATACATCAGCACCGCAACTTGCGAGTAACAAAGCCGCGGATAATACACCCAGCTTTGGTATTAACTTCAGGCCTGAATACTCAGAAGCCCGAGGGTATTTTTTAAATAACATAATTCCACCCATCATCTTTTTAGGAGTCCAATATTTAAAATTCATAACTGACTTTCAGCTTGTATTTAGGCCCGGACTTGTAACTCAGGTAGGCCACATCGTATTTTTCGTAGTACTGACGTTTTTCAGAATCCAGTATGTTTTCACCCGACAATGACACTTTAAGGTCATCACCAAACCGTTTGGTGTAAATCAGTTTCAGGTCGTCATAAGGATCGCTGTAAACATTGGTGACGTTACTGCCCGCATCAGGGGTAACAATCACCAGTTCTTTACCTTTGCGGTTAAATACCAGCGTGACTTCCTGGCCGGTTTCGAAGTGGTCATACCCTAACTGCAGGTTAAAGATATAATCAGGCTGGCCTTGCAGCGGACGGTTTAAATCGGTTTCTTTGGAGTCAGCGGCCAGGCTGATTTCTGATTCAATGTCGGTGTAATTACCCTGCACAAAGACAGAATGACTGAAGTTATCATCAAGAATAAACTCGGTACGGAAATCCAGCTCCCAACCGGTCACCTTGCCGGATTCTACGTTAACAAAGGTGTAGTAATCGTAATCATCACCGAGCGTGTCAAAGGCATTTTCAATCGGGTTGTCCATGTCTTTGCGGTAAGCACCCAGGCTGATGGATTCATTATCACTGGGGTACCACTCCAGGCGCATATCGTAGTTTTTAATATCGGCCGGTTTAAGATCCGGATTACCTTTGTAGCTGGTCAGGGTTTCGATATCACGATAATTTCGTGGTAATAGTTCAAAGGTTTCCGGCCAGCTTACGGTTTTGCTGTAAGCGCCGCGTAATTGCCAGTTATCGCTGATCAGCCAGGTCAGTCCCAGAGATGGCAGGGTTTTGGTTTCATCCAGCAGTTCGTACAAGGGTTCCGGGTTGTAGTAATACTGGTCAGCTTCTACTTTAAATGACTCACGGCGCACACCGATATTAGCCGTAACCGTTTGCCACAGGTTCCAGTCGGTTTGCACATACCAGGCATTGGTATTCTGCTCGACACGGTACTGATAACCTTTATCGACGCCGGTATCATTTTCTGCATCGATAGAACCACCATAATTCACGTACAGACCATTACTGCCATTGGTGCCATCACCAATATATTCATCGGTGAAGATATCCGCAGGGTCAGGGTACAAAAGAATTTCTTCCCTGGTTTCCTGTTCTAGCTTATTACCTCGGTATGAAAACCGATCTTCATAACCGTCGCGGGTACGGCTCAGCTGATACAGACCCGTTTTTGCCGTTACTGAAATATCTCCGCCTTCATTGATCGGTAACTCCAGATCAATACTGGCTGCATTGCCGTCTTCTTCAGAAGCTTCCCACAGATTATAGGCACTACTGAAACCAACCTGCAGCACAGGGTCTGCAGACAGGCTATTACCCTGATAGGAGTACCGTTGAGCATTGGGGCGATCATATTCACTGCTTGACCGGGAAATCTGCCAATGGGTTTTTAAGTCCCCCAGTAATCCTCCATCACTCAGGGGGATGTAGTGTTCACCCCATATCTGATGGCTGACCAGCTGCTCCTCAATCCAGTCAATACTTTGGGTTTCCTGCTTTTCTATGTTTCCGCCATATGGCCAGTCTCGCGGATCTTCGGGCATAACAATATTATTCTCGGCAATATAATAACCATTATCCATAACATACCTATCCTCAAACTCTGCCGAGTTGGTGGTATGGCGTAACAGAATATTATTCAGGCCAAGTGTATGATTTTCGGTAATGCGCCAGTCCAGATTAAGCATGGCACTCAGGTCGATAACATTATTGGTATCGTAGGTTACTTTTGAAGATGTCAGCGCAAGCAGATCTTCTGGTTCATTTGTATCAGGGTTGTTAACGGTATACAGCTCAAAACCGTTCTGAATTTTTTCATCATTGATCCATTTGTTACTGTAACGCACTGCGCCAATCATCCCCAGGCGCTGTCCGCCATCCGTGACAATGCTGTCACCTCCGGACAGGCTGATGGACATATCGGCGGGTAAATCCCCTTTATACACGCCGTAGTTTTCAAAGGACTCTCCCAGCTCTTCACGGAACTGCAGAAATTCTTCGCTGTCGCCCAGGCCATTGCTGCCCGCAGAATCCGGATCGCCAAAAAAATAAGCACCGCGCGCGCGCTTGGCAATGTCCGGCATTTCACGGAAACCGTCGTCATACCCTGTCCAGTCACGGCCACCATGTTCTTTGCTTATATAGCCGTCTTCACTATTGGCTTTACCATAGGCCAGACTGGCCGAGATTTTAAAAAATCCTTCATCCGGGGTAGGCTTGGTACGCATATCAATATGACCGGCGGTTGCTGTTCCCGGTACATCTGCGGTGGCCGATTTTTGCAGTGACAGCGACTGCATAATATCTGCAGGAAAGATATCCAGCGGTAAATCACGACGAGCCGGATCGGTGGAGGGCAGAATAGCGCCGTTAAAAAAAGTGGACTGATAACGGCTCTTCATTCCACGGACAATCGCATAGCGGCTGTCTTCCATGCTTACCCCAACGACCCGCGTCATGGCGGAGCTGACGGTGCTGTCATCAAAGCGGGCAATCTGCGTGAAATCCATGGTATCCATTACCGCCGATGACATTCGCTCAGCATCAACCGGGCTGTATGCCTGATAGCTGCCCACCGCGACCACTTCTTCAATAAATTCACTGTCATTGCTGCTGAGCATCGGTAATTCGGTAAAGACACTCACTTCCATACCGCGCATCACATTGACCGATGTCAGGGTGCGCGACTTATATTGCGGATGTTCAATCAGCAGGCTGTATTCGCCTTTTGGCAATTCAATTTTAAATTCGCCATTACGATCGGTGCGTGCGGTAATATTTTTACCAACAACACTAATCATTGCATTACGAACCGGACCATTAGTTTCAAGTCCGAAAACCTCCCCTGTCAGAACGCCAATGCCTGCCAGCTCTTTTTTATTATTACGATTGGCTGCCGCCAGCGGAACACGATCAATAGCCGCATCTACTGTTTTTTCACCGCGCTTTGCGCTGATGCTGATAAAAGCCGCTTCATCATCTGCCAGCGTAAAGCTGTAAGGAACAGATTGATCCGGCAACTGCAACGTTAACGTATGCCGTCCACCACCAAAGCCTTCATACCAGAAACTGCCATCGGCGTTGCTGCGCCCTATTTCTTTTCCATCCAGCAAAATAATGGCTTCTGCCAGTGGTTGCCCGTCGAGTACGATGTCTGCTTTAAGACCCGCAGCAAACAATGGTCCTGCACTTAACAAACTGATAAAGCCAGTCAGTAAATGCTTGTTCGATACCCCCATTTTTACTTCCCCTGATCATATGTGAATGACTCCGGCCTGAATGCAGCAACCGGCAGCTACCACTGAAGACGGTAAATAAGGGGGAAGTGCGACATGAATTTTATATGTCACGCATTGTGGATAAGTCTGAGCGTTGTATAACGTGATCAATTCAACAGCAAAACCTGTGTAAAAGATTTCATCTGTTTTTAATAATGTTCCATTTTTTTATCCGGCGGCTGTCCGGCCCCTGATATTGTCCGGCTTCTGTGCGCCTTCCTGGCGCACAGTGATCCCTTATGTTGTGCACGCCTGTTTACCTGCGCCGTACCTGCACATCGTTGTCCCTCTGCCGGCCTTAACCGGGCAGCCCGCCGCTAAAAAAACTGACTAAGCAGTCAATATGGTATCCCTCTTGCTTAACAACCCGGCATAACCCATTACGGCCCGTTGTTATTGGGCTGGTTCTGACAGAACAAAGGAGATACGGCTTGAATCACCCCGTTCAGCCGCTGCTAAGCGCGCAGGCTGATGCACCATACTGGAACGCGCAGTTACAGCTGACCACGCGCCAGACAGAAAGAGGCACCCGTTTGGTGCAGTGCGAACATAATGGCCCTCTTTATGTGCAAAAGCCGTTTTACCCGGAAGGGCCGGACTGTGCGCACCTGTATCTGCTGCATCCGCCCGGCGGCATGGTGTCGGGTGATTTTCTTACTATTAATGTCAGTGCCGGTGAAAACAGCCATGTGCTGGTAACAACGCCCGGAGCCGGTCGTGTTTACCGCGCCCGTGCCGATGGTTTACTGCAGCAACAGAAAGTGCAGCTAACGGTTGATAACAACGCGGCACTGGAATGGATGCCACTGGAAACCATTTTATTTCCGTCATCGCGTGCGCAACTGGAAACCGAAGTACATCTGGGTGAAAACAGCCGCTATATCGGCTGGGATATTGTCAGCCTCGGTTTGCCCGCCAATGGCAGCCGTCTGGATGACCTTGGTCAGCACACCACGCTGAAGCAGGGGCTGCGTATTTATTATAAGCAACAGCTATTGCTGAATGAGCGCCTGAGCCTGCATCCGGGTAACAGCGAATTATTAAATGCCGCTGCCGGTTTCCGTGGCATGCCGGTACACGGTCTGTTGGTGGCCGGGCCTTTTACTCAGGGCTTTTGTGAACTGGCTCTGGAGAAACTTCAGGAGCTGTGCGCCGACCAGCTCGCCGGCGTCAGCCTGAACGGCCAGTTTTTAAGCGTGCGTTATCTCGGCACCTGCAGCGAACAAGCCCGTCTTCTGCTGACGGACGCCTGGGCGATTATCCGCCCGCAATTAATGCAACGCCCGGCCTGCGCACCGCGTATCTGGGCAACCTGATTATTTCTGACTATTTAAAGAACTGATTGATTAACTGAGGTGAACGATGGAACTGCTACCGCGCGAAAAAGATAAGCTGCTGATTTTTACCGCAGCCCTGCTGGCAGAACGCCGCCTGAACCGTGGTCTGAAATTAAATTACCCGGAAGCCATGGCTTACCTGACTATGGAAATTATGGAAGGCGCACGCGATGGCAAAACCGTGGCCGAGCTGATGGGTTACGGTAAAACACTGCTGAGCGCCGATCAGGTAATGCCCGGCGTGCCGGAATTAATTCATGAGGTACAGGTAGAAGCGACCTTCCCGGATGGCACTAAGCTGGTCACCGTGCATGAGCCCATTGTTTAAAACGGCCTGCGTTTAAACAACTTCAGCCGAGATGCTTAACGGTTTACAGGAGAAAGAACATGATTCCAGGTGAAATTATCGTCGGCGAAGGCGATATCGAATTAAACGCAGGCCGTGAAACGCTTCGTTTGCGTGTTGAGAATACCGGTGACCGCCCGATTCAGGTTGGCTCCCATTATCATTTTTACGAAACCAATCCGGCGCTGTCGTTTGAGCGGGAAAAAACCAGAGGTTTCCGCCTGAATATTGCCTCAGGTACCGCCGTGCGTTTTGAGCCAGGCCAGGGCCGTGAAGTGGAATTAGTCGCCTACGCCGGAGACCGTATTGTGTACGGCTTCCGCGGCGAAATAATGGGCAAGCTGGATAACTGAGGGAAAGCACATGAGTAATAAAACCATGGACCGCACGTCCTACGCGCAGATGTTCGGCCCTACCACCGGCGATAAAGTGCGCCTCGGCGATACTGAATTATTTATTCAGATTGAAAAAGATTTCACCACCTACGGCGACGAAGTGAAATTCGGTGGCGGCAAAGTCATCCGTGATGGTATGGGCCAGAGCCAGCGCGTCAGCGCAGAAACCGTCGATCTGGTGATTACCAACGCCGTGGTGCTGGATCACTGGGGGATTGTAAAAGGCGATGTCGGTATTAAAGACGGCCGCATTTTTGCCGTAGGTAAAGCCGGTAATCCGGATATTCAGGATAACGTCGATATTATTGTCGGGCCGGGCACCGAAGTGATTGCCGGAGAAGGTTCCATTCTTACCGCTGGCGGTATTGATGCGCATATTCACTTTATTTGTCCGCAACAGGTTGAAGAAGCGTTAATGAGCGGCGTCACCACCATGATTGGCGGCGGCACCGGACCAGCCACTGGCACTAACGCCACCACCTGTTCGTCCGGCCCCTGGTACATCGGCAAAATGCTGCAGGCCACCGACGATATGCCAATGAATTTTGGCTTTTTAGGTAAAGGCAATGCCAGCCTGCCAGAAGCACTGGAAGAACAACTGGAAGCCGGTGCCTGCGGCCTGAAATTACACGAAGACTGGGGCACCACACCGGCATCCATCGACTGTTGTCTGAGCGTGGCAGAAAAATACGATGTGCAGGTTGCCATTCATACCGACACCCTGAACGAATCCGGTTTTGTCGATGACACCATTGGTGCTTTTAAAGACCGCGTAATTCACACTTACCATACCGAAGGGGCCGGTGGTGGCCATGCGCCGGATATCATCCGCGCCTGTTCTTACCCCAATGTGCTGCCCTCTTCCACCAACCCAACGCGCCCTTATACGCGTAATACGGTGGATGAACATCTGGATATGCTGATGGTGTGTCATCACCTCGACAGCAGCATTCCTGAAGACGTCGCCTTTGCCGATTCGCGCATCCGCAAAGAAACCATTGCCGCTGAAGATATTTTTCACGACCGTGGTGCCTTCAGCATGATCTCATCCGACTCTCAGGCCATGGGCCGCGTGGGCGAAGTGATTACCCGCACCTGGCAGACGGCGCATAAAATGAAAACCCAGTTCGGTTTATTAAAAGAAGATCTGGACATCGGCGCCGATAATTTCCGTGCACGCCGCTACATCGCCAAGTACACCATTAACCCGGCCATTGCTCACGGTATTTCCCACGAAGTGGGTTCTATCGAAAAAGGTAAGCTGGCTGATCTGGTGTTGTGGAAACCGGCTTTTTTTGCCACCAAGCCGAGCATGATTATTAAAGGCGGCATGATTGCCGCAGCACCGATGGGCGATCCGAATGCGTCGATTCCGACACCACAGCCGGTGCATTACCGCATGATGTTCGGTGCCTTTGGTAAAGCCGCCGCCGCCACCAGCCTGACCTTTGTATCGGCAGCGGCGTTAAATAATAACGTCGGTGAAAAACTGGGAGTTAAACGCACCTTAGCGGCCTGTAAAAATACCCGCAATATCTGTAAATCAGACATGATTCTGAACGACTGGATGCCGGACGTTACCGTTGATCCGCAAACCTATGAAGTGCGTGCCGACGGTGAATTACTGACCTGCGAACCGGCCAGCGAACTGCCACTGGCACAACTGTATAACTTATTTTAACCGTGCAATATAAAAGCACTGTTTTAAGGACTGTTTATGTTGGAAGTTTACGAACGCCTTGGCACCCATTGCCATGATCCTGTCAGTGCTACGGTCGTGCTGAACTACGAACAGCGCGACCGTGGCCGTCTGCGTCTGACCAGTACCGACGGCGAAGAAGTGCGCCTGTTTCTGGAACGTGGCAAACCCTTACTGGTTGGTGAATTTTTACGCGCCACCGATGGCAAAATCGTAAAAATTGAAGGCGCTGAAGAAGACGTCGCCCACGCCAGCTGTGACGACTGGCAAACCTTTGCCAAAGCCTGTTATCACCTCGGCAACCGCCATGTAAAAGTGGAAGTGGGGGAACGCTGGTTACGGATAAAACCGGATCATGTGCTGGAAGATATGCTGCATTTACTTGGCCTGATGGTCAGCCATGAACACGCCGTCTTTGTGCCGGAGTCCGGCGCTTATGCACCCGGTTATGGCCATTCGCATGGCCATTCACATGGTCATTCACATGGTCATTCCCACGATCATGATCATCACCACGGCCACAGCCATGATGACGGACATGATAAAGGGCACGGGCACGGTGACGGACATGACCACTGATCACCACGCTGCGCTGACAACACCGGGGCTGCTGCGTTTATTGCAGCTGTCCAGTGTCAGCCTGCCGGTGGGTGGTTACGCCTTTTCCCAGGGGCTGGAATACGCCGTGGAAAAAGGCTGGGTCAGCAATATGGTAAAAACCCGTGACTGGATTGCTCTGCAATTGCACGAAACCCAGGCGCTGATTGATTTACCGGTATTAAAAGGTGCGATGCAGGCGGTGACCGCAACCGATGAAAAAAGCTGGCAAGGCTGGAACGATTTAATTCTGGCCAGTCGCGAAACCCGCGAATTACGCCTAACCGATACCGCCATGGGCGAAGCGCTGGTGCGCTTATTAAAGCAATTGGACGTTACCCTGCCGCGCTATGCCAGCGAGGCCGAAGGCGATATCAGCTTTGTTGCGCTGTATGCGTATCCGGCGGTGCAGTGGCAGATTCCGTTTACTGCCGCCGCCACCGGTCTGACCTTCGCCTGGCTGGAAAATCAGATTGCCGCCGCCACCAAGCTGGTACCGCTGGGTCAGACCCAGGCGCAGCAATTATTAAGTGATTTACAGACGCTGATTCCGGCCACTATCCGCACTGCAGAAGACGTGGATGAAGCTGAAATCGGCGGCTCGTTACCGGCATTAGCGATTGCCAGTGCGCAGCATGAGACGCAGTACACGCGCCTTTTTCGATCATGAGGGCTAGCTGCATTGTCAGGACTTTGTTAAAAATTTTCTCAGGATGCTCATGTAGGCTAACTACACTGCGCTCCTTCGATAATTTTTGCCGCGTCCTGACTGCTTCACTAACGCCCTCATCGCTGGTTGCATTACATGATTAAAAATTTAAGCAAGACTCAGAATTACTGGAGAAGAAAATGAAAAAACAAACCTTACGCGTTGGTGTCGGTGGCCCGGTTGGCTCCGGTAAAACAGCATTATTACGCTCACTCTGTTCCGCCCTGCGCGATCACTACAATATTGCGGTGGTAACCAACGATATTTACACCAAAGAAGATGCCGAATTCTTAACCCGTAACGAAGCGCTGTCAGCTGACCGCATCATGGGCGTGGAAACCGGTGGTTGTCCGCATACCGCCATCCGCGAAGATGCCTCGATGAATCTGGCCGCTATCGACGTATTAATGAAACGCCATGGTGATCTGGATGTGGTGTTTGTTGAAAGCGGCGGCGATAACCTGAGTGCAACCTTCAGCCCGGAATTATCCGACCTGACCATTTATGTGATCGACGTATCCGCAGGTGACAAAATTCCGCGTAAGGGTGGCCCGGGTATTACCCGCTCCGATTTACTGGTCATTAATAAAACCGATCTGGCGCCACTGGTGGGTGCCGATCTGAATGTGATGGACCGCGATGCGAAAAAAATGCGCGGTGAGCGTCCGTTTGTATTTTCTAATCTGAAAAAGGCGCAGGGGCTGGATGATATTATTCAGTTTATTGTGACCGAGGGGATGCTGGAGCAAAAAATTATCCCCCCCGCTAAAGCGGTCGTCTGAGTGGAGCTTATCTCAGCGGCGCATTGCTGCGTTGTGTCCTCATTCGGCCCGTCGCCTACCAGTAGGTATGTCTCGGGTCCTCATTGTGGGACGCCTTGCACTGCATCCACTGAGAGTAACCGCCACCCTAACTGCCACCCTGTTGGTAAGTGATAAATTCGAATTAATTTGCAAGAAAACTCCTAAGGAGAATCCTATGAAAAAAGTTCTGATCTCTGCCGCCGCCCTGCTGCTGCCAGCTGCGGCCTTTGCTCACACCGGCCATGAAGTGTCTGGTTTTACTGCCGGTGTGGCACATCCTTTTACCGGGCTTGATCATCTGCTGGCGATGCTGGCGGTGGGTCTGTGGGCCGCACGCCAGAGTGGTGCTGCCCGCTGGGCGACGCCACTGGCCTTTGTTGCCATGATGGCGGTGGGTGCTCTGGCCGGCGCCAGCAGTCTGCAATTGCCGTTTACCGAGCTGATGATTGCCGCTTCTGTGGTGGTGTTCGGTGGTCTGATTGCCTTTAATCTGAAAAAAGGCGCGCTTGCGGGCGTTCTGCTGGCCGGTGGCTTTGCCTTTTTCCACGGTTTTGCCCACGGTGCGGAAATGCCGGCGATGAGCACTCTGGCAACCTATGGCGCGGGCTTCCTGCTGGCGACCGCGGTTCTGCACACTGCTGGTTATGCACTGGCGGCCTTTGGTCACAGCAAAGCGGCAGACATCAGCCGTCGTGTCGCCGGTGCGGCCATTGCTCTGACCGGGGTTGTCTTAGGCTTAGCTTAAGGTCTGACTTAGGGCATAGCCTTAGCAGTATTCTGAGTTGGGCCGGACGTGAAAACATCACCAGCGTGATGTTTTCACGCCAGTACGCACCGCTTATCGGTTATTACCCGGCGATTGCGCGTTGATCGGCCATTGCTTGATCTGTGTCTTCTTTATGCTGCTACAGGCGCTGTACATTCAAGTGCACACTCTGTGTTTGCAGCCCTTAAAGGAGGCTCCGCATGAAAACACGTCGCTTTGCCCTACCCATCCTGTCTGTCTTATTTTCCGTATCTTGTTTGCTGACCGCTGGCGTTCACGCTGCCGATGTTCCTGCGCGCGGGCCAATGGCGCTTTCTGATTACGATACCGACAAAAATGGGGTTGTTTCTGAAGCAGAGTTCAACGCCGCTCACGCCAGCCGCATGCAAGAAAAGGCCAACACTGGCATGCCGATGAAAGGCGCTGCCAACCGACCGATGTTCAGCCAGTTTGATAGCAATAATGATGGCCAGCTGAGCGCCGACGAACTGAAAAATGGCCAGATGAAGCACCAGCAGGAAATGATGGATATGCGTAAACAGCAAATGCCAGGCATGCATCAGCAGAACATGCCTAAAATGAATCAGAAGAATATGAATCAGTAATTCTGCGCTACGGGTCGTTTTAGCGTATTGGTCATTCTGCAATAACCGGGCAGCGCTAATAAGGCTGCCTGCATAGCACTTTGTAGCAAAAAAGTGCGGCCGGTAAACGGCAGTACTGTCTTGCGGCGAGTCTTGCCGTGTATCAGGCGGCGACGCAAAAAAAGCGTTACACTGCAGGCAATACATCCACAGCCTCCGCGCGACTATCCGCAATGACCCTGAATTTTACTGCCAACCCATCAGCCGCTGAACCGGCTCAACCATCCCTTGTCCGCCTTGAGCACTTTATTCCTGACATTATCATCGAGCTGAAATACGCCAGCCGCGATAATTTTATTGGCGCGGTGGTGGATGGTTACCAGCAGGCCCATGCTTTACTCAGCCCGCCCGCTGCCGAGGCTCTGGCCAATGTGGCGGCAGAATTCCGCCAGCAGAATCTGCGGTTAAAAATCTTTGATGCTTATCGCCCGCAACGGGCAGTCGACCATTTTTTACGCTGGGCCAGCAGTGCAGAAGACTTGCGCACCAAAGAGCGTTTTTATCCGGCGCTGGAAAAACCACAACTGTTTCAGCAGGGTTACTTATTCAGCCACTCCTCACACTCGCGCGGCAGTACCGCTGACCTGACACTGGTCGACAGCGACGGCCGGGAGCTGGATATGGGCACCATTTTTGATTTCTTTGGCCCGCAATCGTGGCCAGAGTCGGCGGATGTCAGCCCCCATCAGCGCGCCAACCGCGATTTACTGCAGAATGTTATGCGTCGCCACGGTTTTATAGGGGTACGGGAAGAGTGGTGGCACTTTACCCTCGCCGATGAACCCTACCCCGATCAGTATTTTGATTTTTTGCCTTGGGAATAAAACTCCGCCCGTACCTCATTCGGCCATAAAAAGCAGCTGAATGACAAAACAATACTGCCTTTTACCTGCGGTTATTACCGTAGTTATACCTAGGGCTAAGTATTACAAACCCGACTGGCGGCAGTCGGCGCAGCGCAGTATGCTGACTTATTACCATTATTAAAGATAAGGTTATGGTCTCCTCTGAATTTTTCAGCCGCTGGCGCGGGCTGTTGATTTTAAGCGCCGATATTCTGCTGTTTGTCGTGCTGCTCAAAACCCTGCCCTTTGCTCCGGCGGTGGTTACCGGCCTGAGTATTCTGGTGTTTATTGCCATTCTCTGGCTGACCGAAGCCGTTCATGTGTCCATCACCGCACTGCTGGTGCCAGTACTGGCGGTTAGTTTTGGTATTTTTAAAACGCCGCAGGCGCTGAGTAACTTTGCCGATCCGATTATTTTTCTGTTTCTCGGTGGCTTTGCCCTGGCCTCGGCATTGCACGCCCAGGAGCTTGATCGCGCCATTGCCAATAAAGTACTGAATATAGCCCGTGGCCGTCTGGCGGTTGCGGTGCTGATGATGTTTGCCGTATCCGCCGGACTGTCGATGTGGGTCAGTAATACTGCGACCGCTGCCATGATGCTGCCTTTGGTACTGGGTATGCTCAGCCAGCTGGACCGGGAAAAGCATCACCGCACTTATATATTTACCCTGCTCGGCGTTGCTTACTGCGCCAGTATTGGCGGTATTGCCACGTTGGTTGGCAGCCCGCCGAATGCCATTGCCGCTGCACAAACCGGTCTGAGTTTTATTGCCTGGATGGAGCTGGCGCTACCGGTGACGCTGGTTTTACTGCCGGTAGCTGTTGGCGTGCTTTATTGGGTATTAAAGCCCGATCTGAACCAGCGCTTCATTGTGCAGAAAAGCACCATGATCTGGGATAACAATAAGCGCATCACGCTGGCTATTTTTGCCATCACTGTACTGTGTTGGATTTTCAGTGCCCCGCTGAATGCCTGGCTCGGCAAATTTGCATCCTTTGACAGTATTATTGGTATCAGCGCAATTATTGCACTGGCCACCAGTGGCGTGGTGAGCTGGAAAGATATTGAAAAAACCACCGACTGGAGTGTGCTGTTATTATTCGGCGGTGGCCTGTGTCTTAGCGCGGTATTAAAAGCCACCGGCACCAGTGAATTTCTCGCGCACAGCATCGGTGATTTTCTTCACTCCGGCGGCACTCTTATTGCCTTGCTGAGCATCGTTACCTTTGTGGTATTTCTGACCGAGTTTGCCAGCAACACCGCCAGCGCGGCTTTGTTGGTGCCGGTGTTTGCGGCGATTGCCGACAGCCTGGGTGTATCACCGGTTATCCTGTCGGCACTGATTGCCATTGCCGCCTCCTGCGCCTTTATGTTGCCGGTCGCCACGCCGCCCAATGCCATCGTATTTGGCAGCGGTTATGTGCAGCAAAGTGACATGATGCGCGTCGGACTCTGGCTGAATATGGCCTGCATTATTGTGCTGACTCTCTTTGCCTGGCTGTTCTGGTAAACGTTATCCCGGTAACAGCGCATAAAAAACAGCTGTACGCGCACGCGTCAGCCGTTTTTTTATGCCTGCAAAAATCTTCAGGCGTTCGAGGTGCTGTTACCGAAAATCCGTTTCAGCGAGGAATTAATCCAGCTCTCCTCCCGCTTTAATACCTTTTTAACCACCGGCACATAATCGACATCCTCATGACGGATATGCTGAATCAGCCACGCCATTAATGACGTACGCACCCGGCGGGCGATACCAAAAGGATCGCGACCACTGGTCAGCTCTTCCTGCATACGGGCGATTTTATCTTCAAAGCGGCGGTGCACCATTTGGTGCGCACTCAACAATACATAACCGGCCTGATTCATCAATTGCTCTTCAAAGGCAAAATGATCAAGGGTGTAATCACGCAGGCGCTCCATGACATCGAATACATCATCGACGTCTTCAGAGCTGATCGCACGGGTAAGATCATTAATGTATTGCACTATTTGCCGATGCTGGGCATCTATCACTTCGATTCCCAGATTCAGGTCAGCGGTCCACTCATACATTTCCATAGCCAGAACATCCTGTGCTGTTTTTTTTATTAGTAACCTCTGGCGAGTCTAGAGAAATGGCCTGATCACAAATTGATCTGAATCAATTCACTTACATTTTGAAAGGTTAAGTCTGTGTAAAATGAAACCTTCGTCACATTTACGATTCCTGCCAATTCCCTGCATGACGCCCCCTTCCCGCTACCCTATGATGCACGCCTGAAAATGGTTTTTTGCGCAAAGATCCAGTTAAAGAAAGACCCAGTTAAAGAAAGACCCAGTTAAAGAAAGACCCATACAAAAAAGACCCGCACAAAAAAGACCAGTATAAAAAGACAACGAGGATACTATGAAAGCCTTCTGGACCCTGTTCACCGCCCTGATGCTTACCTTCGGACTCGCCAGCACCGCCGATGCGGCACGCTTTGGCTCCGGTGGTTTTGGCAAATCCAAACCCGTGCCTTTCCAGCAGAAAAAAGCCACCCCGGACCAAACCCAGAAACAGCAGCCCACTAACAATGCCCGCCCTGGCGGCGGCCTGGGTAAAGGCCTGCTCGGCGGCCTTCTGGCCGGTGGCCTGTTCGCCTACCTGCTGGGCAGTGGTGCATTTGAAGGTATTCAGATAATGGATATTCTGCTGCTGGCGCTGGTTGGCTTTGTTCTGTTTAAGCTGTTGCGTGGCCGCGCCGCTCAGCACAATGCGCCACAGAGTGCTTACTCGGCAGCAGGCAATGCTACGCAACAACGTCAGAGCTTCGATTTGGGTAACCTGGCCGACAGCAGTGCCGCCCCGGCCTCTGGCAACAGCGCCGCTTTTGCTGCCGAAGCCAGCATTGATCTGCCAGCAGGTTTTGATCAGCAAGCCTTTATCGACGGCGCCTTACAGCACTACCGTGAAGTGCAGGAAGCCTGGAATCAGGGCAACCTCGACACCATCGCTGAATACGTCAGCCACGATCTGTACGCCGCGCTGGCCACCCAACGCAGCCGTATGATGGTGCCACCACAAACCGAAGTGCTGGATTTAAGCGCCGAAATCGTTGCCGCCGGCCAGGCCGGAGACACCGCCGAAATCAGCCTGCTGTTTAAAGGCCGCGTACGCGACCTGCTGGAAAAATCCGAAGACGGTATTTTTGATATCTGGCATCTGGAGCGCGATCTGAGCAAAGACAACGCACCATGGTTAATTGTGGGCATTCAAGCTGAATAACAGCGGCGGTTAGTATGCCGGAACTCCGGTGAATGCTTTTAACCGTTACAGAAACAGGGCAGCACATAGTGCTGCCCTGTTTTTTTATGGCAGATCCGCAGATATAAATACCACTCTGTGGAGCGGCTCTTATCCGCGACAGAGCCAGCCATAGATCCACGCAGAATTGTAGGGTGGGCACTGCCCACCAAAGCCATTGTCGTCATTTGCCACTTGCAACCAAATCTATCAACAGATTGAACCTCATCCCAGATTTCAGTACTCTCGAACCACAGCAGGGATGCCGCCATATCGTACGAACACACCGTCCGGACACACGCCCTCCCCGCTTCAATCCCGAATGATAAACCACGCCATTCCTGCCCTGCGTTTACAAGGACGGGCGGCAGCGTGTCTGGAATACAAGCACCACCTGAACGATTTTCACTGCCGGAAAAGTACTGAAAATCACCGAAGAAAAATAATGTACAAACAACCAGTATATTTTACTGTTTGCGCAATCTGATGCGCGTTTACGCGCCATTAGCAAAACGTGCATGCGCGGATTGACACCTTCAGTCCAGAAAGAATGCAAGAAAATCAATCACTTAAAATTCTTCGAAAAGTGATAACGCGCAAAGTGTAAAGAACGGTTCAGGGTAAAAACGCGCATGCGCGTTTATATCCTGACAAGAAAGAAAATAACGATGATTTCTACAGCCTGGACAATGGGTTAGGCTGGAAATCTGAATAAGGGCTTAGGTGTGTTAATGAGCATGCCTACTAAGAAACTGTTGTTTGCACGGGCAGACAGCGCGATACCTATGAGTGTAGCGGAAAATTCTCAAAACACTGTATTTTAATAC
>Ga0100402_1000395_pt1 | contig 51463 bp, 46 predicted proteins | sample CryGeyme20150102_FD_80419 | JGI IMG/M metagenome (GOLD analysis project Ga0100402, IMG submission 80419) | Groundwater microbial communities from Crystal Geyser aquifers in Utah, USA - Crystal Geyser metaG 2015-0102 | ecosystem: Environmental > Aquatic > Deep subsurface > Groundwater | place... | reverse complement strand
TCCGGTCAACCCTTCTGGTGTTAGGCTTGGATCCCCAGCAGAAACTACACGAGGAAAAAAAGAAAAGGATTTTGCGGCTATAGCAAAAAAGATTGATAAGGTTTTAAGAGACTATGCTGATAAAAATAAAAAAACTTCATAAGGAAGCAAAGCTACCAACCTATGGTCACCCTGGTGATGCAGGTATGGATATTTATGCATTAGCAGAAACTGCTGTTCCTGCTAATGGAACTAGTAAAATAAAAACAGGAATTGCAATTGAGATCCCAGAAGGCTACGTGGCTCTTTGTTGGGATAAATCTGGACTCTCTTTAAATGAAGGAATAAAGGTTATTGGGGGAGTGTTTGACTCAGGGTACAGAGGTGAATACATCGTTGGAGTTTATAATATGAAAGATGAACCTTTTGTTTTTGGAAAAGGGCAAAAAATTATGCAAGTTCTGGTACAACCCGTTGTGGCTGGAGAGATATTGGAAGTGGATGAATTATCAGAGTCCTCTGGAAGGGGGGAATCCGGCAGAGGAAGCACTGGGTTACACTAAGACTTGCAAAGGCAGGTCTTTTTTATTAATGTAAGAAAAAACATAGATCTTGCAATATGTCACATTACTCAAAAATTCTTTTTGATCCAAAAAATAATAAGTTTTGTTTAGAACCTGAAGGTAGGGATAACCCTCCAAATATTACCGATGAGATGTTAGATACAGCCTCTAGGATACTTAATGTCATTCATAATGTTCTCGGTATTAAACCTGAAGACGTTCTGATAAAGACTAGAAAAAGAGAGATCACTGAGGCTAGGTATAACTTTTTTGCAATGATGAGATTCTCATTTTCAAAACTCTCATATCAAGAAATAGGGGCCTTTGTAGAAGGAAAGAAAAGTTCTATTGGCATGGATCATTCTAGTGTTCATCATGCTGAAATAACTCACAATAATAATTGTGATACTGACTCTCAATATAGAATAAGGGCAAAAGCCATAGAAGATATCTTCAAAGAAAATGTTCTCCCTGAAGAAGCTCTTCTAAATAGGACTTTCTCTTTCAAGGAGATGAAGGAGGTTCTAATAAGAAATGGTGTACCTAGACCATTTTTCTCTAGAGAAATGTTTCCTGAGAAATTTGCCATGAAGGTAAAAACATCAGTCAATGAATTATGATTAAAGACTTGCAAATGCAAGTTTTTTTTATTAATGTTGATTAAATTCATAATTATTTGAAAATGTCGAAGAAAAAATTAAACCTAAGATTTCCTGTAATTGAGTATGATTCAGTTAAAAAGGAGTTTATATGGGAGACTGTTAAGTCTAGAAGAATTACTAAAGATATCCTTTCTTCAGCACTGAGTCTACTTAATCTTATTTCTGAGATTTCAGATGTTGATGTTGAGGATCTATTAAAGACAGGTAGAGAGAGAAGATTTGTTTATGGCAGAAATATTTTCATAGCCTTGATGCGAAAAAGATATCCTGAGATTAGCTATTCAGATATCGGCTCTTTTTTTGAAGGGGAAACTCTTAATCTTTCAAAGGATCATGCTTCAGTCATTCATGGCCGAAGAACCCACCATCAGCTTCTGAAGAAGAAGATCTGGTACAAAGAGAGGTCTCAAAAGATAAGACTTACTTGGGAGCAGGGGTGGCTTACAGATGAAGAAATAGGAAGTCAAAAGTTTTCTATGGACGAGCTGAGGTCTATCTTGGAAGGAAATGGTATTGAGTTTTTTGGTGCGAAAAATATACCCACTTCAGAGGAGAAGGAGGATCTACGGTTTAAACCAAAAGAAATTAGAAACCTTTTAAGGGGTAATGGTGTAATGAATCCTTTGATCACAAAAGGAATGTTGCCCTCAAGGTTTCTTTATGAACCCAAAGGGTTAGAGACGGTCACTTAGTTGGCCGTTTTTTTTATGCTCAGATCGTGATAAAGTAGCAGTATGATAAAAGCATTATTGCAAAAAGAGATTAGCAGAGTAGTGTCTGATATTGGTCTTGAAAGTGTTCCGGTTGAGCTTTCTCACCCAGCTGATTTTTCTCATGGAGACTATGCTGGAAACACCGCCATGATTCTGGCAAAGAAAGCTGGTAAGAACCCTATTGAAGTTGCCGGAGAAATTGTTAATGCTTTAAAAGAAAAAAAGATTGATTTTGTTTCAAAAATAGAAATAGCTGGTCCTGGTTTTATTAATTTTACACTTACTCCTGAGTTTTTTGTAAAAGAGACAAAGGAGATTGTCTCAGTGGGGGAGAAGTATGGAGAATCAGAGATACACATAGGAAAGAAGATTCTTGTAGAGCACTCAAGTCCCAACTTATTTAAACCTTTTCATATAGGTCATGTTATGAACAATGCTATTGGAGAGTCTATTTCTCGATTGGCAAAGTTCTCTGGAGCTGATACAACTGTAATATCATTTCCTTCTGATATTTCTCTTGGTGTAGCTAAAGCGATATTTATTTTACTTGAAGAAGAGGGGGAGAGTTTCATTCCAACAGATGTTGCTGTTCTTGGTGATGCATATGTTAAGGGGACAAAGCGATATGAAGAAGATGAATCAGTGCATTTAAGAATAAAGGAGATTGCTGACAATCTATATAGCAGGAGAGACTCTCCAGAACTAAGAATTTTTGATATATGTAAAAAATTTAATATTGAATACTTTGAAAAAGTTTTAGATAGACTGGGTACAAAAATTGATGCATATATATATGAGAGTGAGGCGGGAATAGCTGGTGTTAATCTGGTGGGAGTAAACAAAGATATTTTTACTCAGAGCGACGGAGCTATTGTGTATATCCCAAGTGAAGATGATAAACACTTAAATACTGCGGTATTTATAAATAGCCAGGGAAATCCAACCTACGAAGCAAAAGACTTAGGTCTTTTGAAATTAAAGTTTGAGAAATATTCACCAGACTTATCTATCTTCATGACAGACAATCAGCAGATTTCTCACTTTAATGTTGTGTTAGATGCTGCAAAAAAAATAAACCCAGAGTGGTCAGAAAAAAGCATTCACCGATATCATGGAAGAATGAGTTTTCAAGGAAATAAGATGTCTTCTAGGCTTGGAGGAGTGCCTCTTGCTTCTGACCTTCTAGATGGTATTCATGAGGAAGTAAATGAGAAGAATAAAGAGGCCGATGAAAAACTGAAAGATCAGATTGCTATTGCCGCCCTGAAATTTACAATTCTAAAATCTCAAGCAGGTAAAAATATAAACTTTGATCCAGAGACTGATCTATCTTTTGAAGGGGATACTGGGCCATATATTCAATATACTATTGCTAGATGTAATTCTGTTTTAGGAAAAGCTAATACCGAAGGTATTAAAGAGTCATTTGAAAAATCAGGAGAGGTGACAGACCTAGAAAGACTACTGTATAGATTCCCGGAGGTGGTTGAGTCATCTGCGAAAGAATGGGCGCCCCATCACTTGGTGAATTATGGGCTAGAACTTGCTAGAGCTTTCAATAGTTTCTATGGAAACACAAAATTAATAGATAAAGATAATCTAGAAACTGGATATAATTTATCGCTAGTAAAGGCAACATCACAGGTTTTGAAAAACACACTTCAAATTCTAGGCATAGAAAGCCCAGAAAAGATGTAAAGAAAAGGTTAAATTTGAATTAACCTTTTCTTTTTATAATCTATTTGATAGAGTCATTTAAAAGAGAACTTATGGAGAAAGAGATAATTGATTGTCTAGATTTTGGAGATATATTTGAAATGAATCAACACGGTGATCTGGATACCACAGATAATATTGAATCATTGTTTGCCCATCTTACAGAAGAGGGTAAATATGATTTACCTCCCAGAACCAAGATCAAGGTCTGGGGGTCAAACGTTAATTGGTCTAGTAAAGAAAATCCTTTTAGGTATAGTTTTGAAATGGTTAGAACCCTGGGTCATCTCAAGAGATACTATCTTTCATGGAGCCATATTATTGAGGAATTCAATATTGAGAAGTATTATGATGGACAAGAATGGAAGATGGCACTTCTTGAGAAAGAAGGGGAAAGACGGACAGCTTTTGGTTTAATGAGAATGATTGGTGACTATAACCGCGCAACTCAATTGGAAGAAGATCACAAAAAAGATCTCAAGGAAGCTTACGGTGATAAGAAAAAAATTGAGAAGATTGAGAAAGATTTTAAGAATCGCACTAGTAATCAAATGATGATTATTGGATAAAGCCCTTACGGGCTTTTTTAGTTTTTATATTCAGAATAGGTCTATATTGAAGGTGTTGACACATAAAAATCAAGATGCTATCCTATCGACCTAACTAAATTTGTACATTACATGAAGAATTTTAAAGTAGAAGACCTTTTTGGCAATAATCCAGAAGGCAGCCTTTGGGCAGAGTTATTAGCTGTCACAGACAATGAGGTAGCCAAGATGACCCTTGGTTCACCTGCAGTAGCTGATCACGAAACAGTGGTTGGTGACCTTTCTCTGATTGAGAAAAAACTCATTTTCCTTAACAGGAAAAAGAAAGATTGGATCAATGCATTGGTTAAAAAATCAGAAAAAGAAAATCTTGATGAGAAAGGTCTTGAGGCTCTCGTAGAAGAGACTCATCCTGTGCGTCATGATGTTGACGTTCTTGACGAGATAGTATGGAATTTGATCAAGATGAGAATTCCCGCTGCGGCAAGAACTTGCTCAGGTGTCGGATTTCGTGAAGGCGGGGTGATTGTGACCGGAGTTAAAAGCCAAGAGGAAATGCTCCTTCAAGAGTTTGGGGGAATGCTTTCCGCGATAATTTTCGGGGAAAGAAAAATGAGAACAGAGCCAAAAGCGAAAGCTGAAGCTTAACAATACAGGTTTGGTGTGAGTACGAAGGGTGACCGTTGGTCACCCTTTTTTATTTGAACAATTAAATAAAAAAAGAGCCGCTCAATTGAGCGGCTCTTCATCTTCATTTATTTATTAAGAAACTCAGCTAGACCTGCAAAAGGGGAATCAACATCACCCTCCTTTTTGTCTGTGTAGGCTACGCGAAATGTTTTGGTTTCATTAAACAGATCTCCAAATACAGCTGTGTCAGCATGTTCAATAACGGGTTTTTCTGGCCACTCTCTCTCCATCCATTCTATCTCATTTTTGGCATTCTCTCTTGATGCAACGAAGTGACCTTCTGGAGTGGCGTAGTAGCCGGCACTATTGGGTTTAGGGTTTTCGCGCTTGGATACTTTGAAAACAAAGTAGTTCCCATTTGCTGTTTGAATCATATTTAGTCTCATGTGCTAGGGTTTAAATATTTAGCTCACTATATCACAAATAAATGTTATGTCAATATAAGAAATATATAGCCTGAGTTGGGCTTTTTTTATTTAACCATTTTGCTATACTCTTATCTACAGGCGTTGAAGGGTCTAATCATCCCAGAGCTTCGGAAAGAAACCCTTTTAGGGGAGTAGAATTCGACGGTTAAGCCCGATATAGCTGTAATGAGGCCAGACCAATAGGTGAGGCGAAACAAGGTGGTACCACGAGAAGAAGCTCGTCCTTGGGTTATGACATTTGTTGTAATTCACGGACGAGTTTTTTAATTAATATATAAATAAAATTATGAGGAATAACGAAAAAGAAAAATCAGAAGTAGCGCTTCGAGAAGAAGCTGTCTTAAAATTTTGGAAAGAAAATGATATTTTCAAAAAAACGTTAAATAAGCCATCAACAGAAGGTGAGTTTGTTTTCTATGATGGGCCTCCATATGCAACAGGTCTGCCACACTATGGACACCTTCTTCCTGGAACAATCAAAGACGTAATTCCTAGATACAAAACAATGAAAGGCTTTTCTGTTCCTCGTCGTTGGGGTTGGGATTGTCATGGATTACCAATTGAAAACTTGATTCAAAAAGAATTGGATCTTCCAACAAAACATGATGTTGCGGAATATGGAATAGGAAAGTTCAACGATGCTGCTAGAGCTTCTGTTCTTCGTTATGAAGCTTCTTGGAAGGAATATATTCCAAGAGTGGGTAGGTTTGTTGATATGGATTATCCATATATGACTATGACACCAGACTTCATGGAAAGTATTTGGTGGGTATTTAAAACACTTCACGATAAAGGTTTGGTTTATAAAGGGTACAAATCTATGTATGTTTCTCCTCCACTAGAGACCGTACTTTCTAATCAAGAAGTAAACATGGGAGGGTATAAAGATGTCACAGACATGTCTGTGACTGCGAAGTTTACATTGAAGGATGGAGGTCATGCTGGTGCGCACATGCTTGCCTGGACAACAACACCATGGACACTTCCAGGAAACGTACTCTTGGCTGTAGGGTCTGATATTAAATATAATCTAGTTTCTTTGGATGGAGAGAAGTATGTAGTCGGATCGGAATTACTAGAAAAAGTTTTTGAAGGTAAGGAGTATTCAGTAGAGGGAGAATTAAAAGGGTCCGACTTGGTTGGTTCTACATATGAACCAGTATTTCCATATTATTCTAATCATGAAAATGCATTCCGAGTAGTGCCTGCTGGTTTTGTAACAACAGAAGACGGAACAGGAATCGTGCACATTGCTCCAGGGTTTGGTCAGGATGATCTAGAGCTTGGACAAAAAGAAAATGTAGAACCAATTCAGCATGTCCAGATGGATGGGCACTTTGTGCCAGAGATAAAAAAGGCTTTGGTAGATGAAGGATATGACGTTGCAGATTGGGCCGTTAGAAATGTTAAAGATCACATGCATGTAGATGTGGAGATTGTGAAGTACTTGGCGCATCATGGAAAGCTTTTTGAAAAGAAAAAATATATTCACAGCTATCCAATGTGTTGGCGAACAGATTGTCCTTTGATTAATTACGCTACCGATAGTTGGTTTATAGATGTTCAGAAAATAAAAGAGAATTTAATAAAAAATAACAAAGAAACAAACTGGGTTCCTCAGCATGTTCGTGATGGAAGATTTGGAAAGTGGCTCGAAGATGTTCGTGACTGGTCAGTTTCAAGAAGTAGATTCTGGGGGACACCTATTCCTATTTGGCAAAATGAAAATACAAAAGAATATAAAGTTCTTGGGTCTATAGAAGACTTGAGGAAATACTCAGGAGATGCGATCACTAGGGTTGTATTTGTTAGACATGGAGAGAGTATTAAGAATGTTGAAAATAGAATGAGTAGTGCAATTGATAAGCATCCTCTAACAGAAAAAGGGGATAAGGTTGCTCATGAGGCTGGAGAAAAATTGAAAGATTTTAATGTTGATGTGATCTACTCATCTCCAGTTCTTAGAGCTAAGCAAACTGCAGAAATAATTGGGGGGTCTCTAAACATGGACGTTGTCTTTGATGAAGACATTATAGAGATCTCGAGCGGAGAATGGGAGGAAAAAACAATAAATGAAATAAGTGATTTTGATGAGCGTGCGGATTATTTGAACATGTCTATTGAGGACAGGTATAAAGCAAAGAGAGGAAAGACTGGAGAGTCTTGGGAGGATGTAGAAAAAAGACTGAAACGATTCTTAGATAGAGTTCAAAAAGAACATCAGGGAAAAACAATTGTTGTGGTTTCTCATATGGGGACAAATACTATGGGTATGAAGATATTAAAAAGTTTAACCAATCATCAGGTTGATGCTATCTATACAAACCCTAGATTTACTAGCCATGCTACACCTGTTTCTATTCATACATATTCTGAGACGGGATTAGAGGTGGATCTACATCGTCCATTTATAGACGATATTAAGCTTGTAGATGAGGACGGCTCAAACCTAAAGAGGGTAGAAGATGTATTCGATGTGTGGTTTGACTCAGGGTCTATGCCATATGCTCAGCAACACTTTATGGGAGGCAAAGATATGCCAGATAGATTCCCGGCTGACTTTATTGCAGAAGGGCAGGATCAGACTCGCGGATGGTTCTACGTACTTTCTGTTTTAGGTACAGCTTTGTTTGACAAGTTTCCATTTAAGGAGGTTATTGTAAACGGAATGGTCTTAGCAGAAGATGGGAAGAAAATGTCAAAGAGATTAAAAAACTATCCAGAAATTGATGTCGTTTTGAATAAATATGGAGCTGATGCTCTTAGGTTATTCTTAATGGCTTCTCCGGCTGTTCATGCAGAAGATGTTAACTTTGTAGAAAAAACAGTTAGCGAGGTTCAAAGCAAAGTCCTAGGTAGGCTTCGAAATGTGGTTGAGTTCTACAAGATGTATGAAAAAGGAGAAGATGCAAAAAATGATAGTAAAAATATTTTAGACCAATGGATCTTATCTCGACTATCTGAAACTCAAACAGAGATGGAAAAAGGTCTTGAGGGATATGAAATAGATAAAGGAGCAAGACCTATATTTGATTTTGTGGATGATTTGTCTACATGGTATGTACGAAGAAGTAGAGATAGGTTTAAAGGAGAAGGGGAAGATAAAAAATCTTCAATAGAGACAACCCGATTTGTGCTTAGAGAATTCTCAAAATTAATTGCTCCATATATTCCATTTGTAGCAGAAGAAGTTTATAAAGATGTTGGAGGTGAACTTGAGTCAGTTCATTTAGAATCTTGGCCAGAATTAGTAATAAAAGGAAAAGGTGATGTTCTTGAGAACATGACAACAGTAAGAGAGGTTGTTAGGCTTGGGCTAGAAGCTAGGCAGAAAGCTGGTGTAAAAGTTAGACAACCTTTGCAGAAAATTCAAATAACAGAAAAGTTAGACCAAGAATATCTAGATGTTATTGCGGATGAGCTAAATGTTAAAGAAGTATATATTGGATCAGATCTTGTACTTGATACAGTTATTACTCCAGAACTAGAAAAGGAAGGGCAGGCGAGAGAACTTATTCGAGAAATACAAAAAATGAGAAAAGAGGCTGGTCTGAACCCGGAAGACAAAATTAAGTTGAATATTCCAGAAGAATCAAAAGATGTATATGAAGATTTCCAAGAGGAAATAAAAAACATAACCAATGTGATAGATGTTTCATTTGGTGGTGAAATTGTAATAGAAAAATTGTAATCATAAAAGCTTTATGTCACCAATAAAGAAAATAAAAAAATTACATCCAAAACTTCGAACCTACCATTTTGAAGAATTGTTTGTATTAGTGGCTTTAGTGGTTGTTGGGTTATTTTCGGGTAAGGGTCTAATTGAGTGGATTGGTGTAGCCGCTGTATTTTTTACATTTAAGCATACAATCATTAGTGAGAGACTTCAGGAGGCCGAAGCAGAAAGAGCTAGGGTTGAGGGTTTAGAATCTGTTACTGTTGAGTGTTACCCAAAGCTAGGTCAGAACTTTATTATTAAAGAATGTCTTTGGTTTGTGTATTTTGCATTGCTTGGAGCTTGGTCTGCGTTGGCTGGAGTTATAATATTTCTACTATATCCAGTATGGAGAAAGTATTATCGAAAACATAACCCACTATCAGAAAGAAAGATTAGAAAAACTAATGTATGAAAAAAGATTCAAAAATTTATGTAGCAGGACATAATGGTCTAGTTGGTTCATCTATTGTGAGAGCCTTGCTTGCTAATGGGTATGTCAATATTGTTACAAGGTCTCACAAGGATCTGGATCTAGTTAATCAGGAAGCAGTAAATAATTTCTTTGGTGAAGAAAAGCCCGAATACGTTTTTCTCGCGGCTGCAAAGGTTGGAGGGATTCATGCAAATAGCACTTATCCAGCGGAGTTTCTTTATGATAATTTGATGATTGAATCAAATATTATAAGAGCAAGTCATGTTAATGGGGTAGAGAAACTTCTATTCCTGGGAAGCTCATGCATATATCCTAAATTTGCAGAACAGCCAATAAAAGAAGAAAGCCTTCTTACTGGACCACTAGAGCCTACAAATGATGCTTATGCTATTGCAAAGATAGCCGGAATAAAACTCTGTCAGTCATACATGAATCAGTATGGATCAAGATTTATTTCTGTAATGCCAACAAATTTATATGGTCCTGGAGATAATTATCACCCAGAGAATTCTCATGTATTACCATCTCTTATTCGAAGGTTCCATGAAGCAAAAAAGAACGATTCTAAAGAAGTCATAATTTGGGGTTCTGGTAATCCACTTCGTGAATTTTTATTTGTTGATGATTTAGCTAGAGCCTGTATTTTTCTAATGAATAACTATGAAGAAGAGGGACATATAAATGTTGGTAGTGGTAAAGAAATTTCAATTATGGAATTAGCAAAACTAGTTTCAAGCACTGTTGGTTATGAAGGATCTATTTCAAACGATGAAACTAAGCCAGATGGTACGCCCAGGAAGCTAATGGATAATTCTAAGATACGTTCACTTGGGTGGAGGCCAGAAGTACCTCTTGAAGAGGGAATAAAAATTGCTTATAAAGATTTTATTGAAAATTATACTTAATGGCGTATCCAATTTATACAACCCCAGGATTTGTTTTAAGTTCGTATAAAATAGGGGAAGCTGACAGACTTCTTCAGATTTTTACTCGTGACTTAGGTGTGGTATTTGCAAAGGCTACTGGAATAAGAAAATTAAAATCTAAATTACGCGGTCATGTTCAGGATTATAATTTGGGGTTATTTAGCATGGTTCATGGGAAGTCAGGTTGGAAACTTACAAATGGTGATGTTTATGAGTCTGGAGAATACAGAAGTTTTAGTCTAAGACAGAAAGAGGTGTTGGCGAGAGTTGCTAGCCTGCTTCGCAGGCTGTATGTAGGAGAGGAACCAAACGAAAAGCTTTTTGAGACAATTATATCGTTTTTCTCTCATGAGATGTTTTTAAAAGAAGATAAGATTGGTGTTTTTGAGCTTGTTGTAGGGGTTAATATTTTAAGTCAATTAGGGTATGTGGGTGATGAATCCATAACATCGAATGTGGTTCAAATGGGTCATGAAATAGATTCTGACTTTGTTTTGGAAAATAAGAAGAAAATAATTTTAGAAATAAACAGTGCGCTTTCTGATAGTCAATTGTAAGATGATATACTAATAACACGTTATATAATATATGGATAATCTAGATAAAAAACAGGATATTCTATATGGCCACAAAGGTGTGTCAGATAGAAAGAGAAAGGGTGTAAAAAAGAATCGTGATCGAGATGTAAAGAAGGATTGGGGGTCAGCGAAATCTGAGTATAAACCAAAAAAGAAGCGACCCATAGCTAAAACAATTTTTGGCTTTTCTTTGGTATTTTTTGTTTTTGCTGTTTTATTTTTAGCCTTTCAATTTATAACTGGTAATGGAAATGTTTCAACAAAAAATGTAGACATAGATATTCTTGGCAACACTTTCACAGCAGGAGGAGAAGAGCTTCCTCTTCAGATTCAAATAACAAACAGAAACTCGGTTCCTTTAGAGTACAGTGATTTGATTATTGAATATCCTGATGGGGCAGGTGATAAGGTTCGGGAGAGAGTTTCTATGGGGACAATAAAGCAAAATGAAACAGTTGTAGAATCAAGAGATGTAGTTCTGTTTGGTCAGCAAGGCTCACTTCAAGAAATACAAGCCACTATAGAGTACAGAATCAAAGGTTCTAATGCGATATTTTTTAAACCCTTGTCTCATTTTGTAACTCTTAACTCAGCCCCCATTGATCTTGCTGTTAGTGCAAACGGAAATGTTGTTTCTGGTCAGAGATCTTCATTTACCATAAAGATAAGAACAAACAACTCTGTAACAACTCAAGACATCGGAGTTAAGGTTGAATACCCAACAGGATTTAGATTTGAAGAGTCTGATGTTGACCCAGTTTTTGGTGACAACATATGGCATCTTGGTGATTTGGCCCCAGGATCAGAAAAAGAAATTACATTTTCGGGTATTTTGTTTGGAGAAGAGCGAGATGAAAGAGCTTTTCGGTTCTTTGTTGGACCATATACAAACTTCTCTAATGCGGAATTAGCTCAAGTGTATAGTTCATACATACATACAGCGACAATCAGCAAGCCTTTTATTGGGGCTCAGGTTTTGATTGCTGGAATAGAAGATGAAGTAGTTGCTATGAATTCTGAAGAATTAATTCCGGTGACTATTAAGTGGTCAAACAATCTTCCAACAAGAATTGATGACGTTGTTTTGGAGATAAAGATAGATGGAGACATAGTAAATGAATCGAGTATTCAGAGTTCAGGTGGTTTCTATGATTCAAATACTAGGACTTTACGCTGGGATAAGACAAACTATGGATCTTTTGCTTCTGTTCAACCAGGAACAAGAAGTAATATAAACTTTAGTTTAGCTTCAATTCCTTTGTATCAAGGCGGAGATCTTGCTAAAGATGAAGAGATTACCTTGTCAGTGTCAGTAAGTGGTAAAAAACCAACAGAAGGGGGATCTCTAGAGACTATAAAAAACTCTTCACAAAAAATAGTTAAAATAAATTCAGATCTCTTTGTTACAGCTGATGGATTTTTCCGATCAGGTCCATTTAATAACATAGGGTCAATTCCTCCAGTAGTAGGTCAAGAGACGGAGTATACAATCATATGGTCTGTTACGAATTCAGCCAACTCTGTTTCTGGAGCTAAAGTTACAGCTATACTACCGCCTTATGTTGAGTATAAGAATCAGATTTCTCCAATCTCAGAATCTGTAATATTTAATCCAAACACCAGAGAGGTAACATGGAACATAGGAGCTGTTTCAAGGGGTGTAGGGCTTACACAATCAAGTAAGGAAATATCATTCCTTGTAGGTCTCACTCCTTCTATTTCTCAAGTAGGAAGCTCTCCTATACTAATAAATAGCACAAGGATAACCGCTAGAGATTTATTTACAGATGAGACTCTATCTGACTCTAGTCGAGAGGTGACTACAAAAATAATTAATGACACGGGTTATGTGAGCGCGGAAAGTCGTGTTGTTGCACAATAAGCTATAGATAGAGTAGTATACAAGTTATGGAACAAGATCAAGATTTAATGCAAAAAATAGTTAGCTTAGCTAAAAGGCGAGGTTTTATATTTCCTGGTTCTGAAATTTATGGAGGATTATCTGGTACATATGATTATGGACCTCTTGGGTCACAGTTAAAGAAAAATATAAAAGACTCTTGGTGGAAGAAGTTTGTGGAGTCAAGAGAAGATACTTATGGACTTGATGCAGCAATACTGATGAATCAAAAGGTTTGGGAAGCGACTGGTCATGTTGATGAATTTCATGACATGCTTGTTGAAGATATCAAAACAAACAAAAGATATCGTGCGGATCACTTACTTGAAGATGCGGGGGTGTCTGATGCTGATGGTATGTCTGCAGAGCAGATGTCTGAAAAAATTCAGGAGTTAGATTTGAAATCACCCGAAGGAAACCCTTTAAGTGAAGTTAAGCAATTCAACATGATGCTTCAAACAAAAGTTGGGGTTACAGACGATGGGGGAACGACTAGTTATTTAAGACCAGAGACAGCTCAAGGTATTTTTGTAAATTACAAAAACATACTCGACACCATGAGCCCTAAAATTCCTTTTGGTATAGCTCAAATAGGTAAGGCTTTTAGGAATGAGATTACTCCAAAAGATTTTACTTTTAGACAGAGAGAGTTTGAACAGATGGAAATAGAGTATTTTATTAAAGAATCAGACTGGGAAAAACAATTTACTTACTGGGTCGAAGAGCAACAAGAGTGGTTTACTGGTATTGGTCTTGATGAGACCAAGCTCCATGAGCACGAGCATCCAAAAGAAGCATTGAGTCACTATTCTAAGAGAACAATGGATTGGAACTTTGATTTTCCTTTTGGAAGAAGTGAGCTATGCGGTCTTGCTTACAGAACTGACTTTGACCTATCAAGGCACGCTGAGGCTTCTAAACAAAAACTTCAGTACACAGATCCTCACACTGGAGAGACTTTTGTACCCCATGTCATAGAGCCTTCATTTGGTCTAGATAGAACAATTTTGGCTTTACTGGTATCAGCTTATAGAGAGGAAAATCCAGGAAAAGAAGATGAAAGAGTCTATTTAGCCCTGAAGCCTTCTGTTGCGCCTGTTCTTTGTGCGGTTTCACCGTTGGTGAAAAATAAAGAAGATATAGTGGACAGAGCAAGAATGATTTTTGGAAAACTGAAAGCGGAATTCGGAAGAGTAATGTGGGATGATAACGGAAATGTAGGGAAGAGATATCGAAGACAAGACGAGATTGGAACACCATTTTGTATTGTAATTGATTACGAGACCATGGATGGAGAGGGTGTAACTATTCGAAATAGAGATACTGGAGATCAAGACAGGATAAAAGAAGAAGATCTTGTTGAGTACTTAAGAGAAAAATTCGAAGACTAGAAAAACCGCCGAAAGGCGGTTTCGTTGACAGTGGCTGTCTGATGAGTAATATGAAAAGAAAAAATTAAAAATAAATACACATGCCGTTTGTGGAAACATATTACGATCCTAAATGGATTTCAGAGAAGCCTATGCGAGTGCTTATAGATGATATTTCAAAATCGATAGCCTGGCGGCTATTAAAAAAGCGTGATTATAAAACCATAAGAAGGGTTAAAATTATATGGAAACCAAACCCTGAAAAATCAATTAATATGCCAAAGATTTTTATTAAAATATCTTCAGGCCATTTTAATAAAGACGCAAATTGTCCGTCAAAGGTTTTAGAATTAATAAAGTTTGATTTAAGGAAAAATCCGGCCATTAAATCTTTGCCAGAAGATTCTGTCATTCTAAAGGCCGTCTGGGAAGATTCCCATGTTTTAAAATATTAGCTTTTCAATCACCAGTGTTACTGGTGGTTTTTATTTTCCCACAAGTTTAATAAATATGAATCTAAAAATCTTTTTGCATGTTATTATATTAGTAGTTAATTAATATCTTCTTATATCATGGCAACAAAAAAAGATTCTACAATTTCAATCAACATCACAACAGGGGCTATTGTAAAAGTTCTTGTCTTTGCTCTTATTGTTGCAGCAGTCTTTGCTTTGAAGGATCTTGTACTTGTTGTTATGACATCTATCGTTATTGCTTCTTTTGTCGGTAACGCAGCCACCGCAGTAGAGAAGTATAAACTAGGAAGAACCCTATCTGTGGTTTTGATATATACGCTTTCCATTGGTTTGTTAGCCGGTGTATTCTATTTGTTTGTACCAGTCCTGGTAGTTGAATCAGCGAATGTAATCGACGTTCTAGGAGAGTACCTCCCAGACTCAGAGACTATTAATAATATTAAAGAGAGTGTGGCCGCTGGAGCCAAGAGCTTCACAAGTCTAAGTTCAGGTAATATAGGAAGCCTTGTTAGTGACTCTGCTGGAGTAGCCTCAGACGTAAGTGCAAACTTCTTTAGTGCTATTTCTGCTATATTCGGAGGTATCTTGAATCTTATACTTATTGTGGTTATATCTTTCTATTTATCTATAGAGAAAGGGGGGATTGAGCACTTCCTTAGAATTGTTATCCCTCTCTCACATGAAGACTATGCTATAGGTCTGTGGAATCGATCTCAAAGGAAAATCGCTCTCTGGATGCAGGGTCAAATGGTTCTAGGTCTTCTTGTTGGTGTTCTTACATATTTAGGACTGTCTATTCTTGGTGTTAAGTACGCCCTAATGCTTGCTCTTGTTGCTGGAATTATGGAGCTTATACCATTTGGAATTATTCTAGCTGCTATCCCCGCAATATCTTTCGGTTACCTAGATGGGGGATTCACAATGGGATTTCTTGTTGCGGGATTCTACCTAATTGTTCAGCAATTTGAAAACTATCTTATCGCACCACTTGTTGTTCAGAAGGTTACAGGGGTTTCTCCTCTGGTTGTTATTTTAGCGGTTCTTGTTGGTACTCAGCTAGCTGGATTCTGGGGTCTTATATTGGCCATCCCTGTGGCTGTGGTCTTGATGGAGTTTGCTAGTGATATAGAAAACCAAAAGGTTGTCGCTAAGGTTGCCAAAGTAGCTCGTTCTGCGAGAAAGGTTGCAAAGAAGTCTACTTCAGGGTAAAAATGAAGTATGTCAAAAAAACCATTTTATATAACAACAACTCTTCCATACTTAAACGCTAGCCCTCATATAGGTTTTGCGCTTGAGATTATTCGAGCAGATGCTATTGCTCGATATAAAGATCTTATGGGCCATGAGGTGTTTTTTAATACCGGAACAGATGAGCATGGCCAGAAGATATACCAAGCTGCTCTAGATCAAGGAAAGGATCCTCAAGCTTATGTAGATGAAATTGCAAAAGAGTTCCAGGGACTTAAGGAGAAGCTTGGATTGTATAACGACATACATTTTGTCAGAACAACAGATGTTCACCACAAAAGTTCAGCTCAACACTTCTGGAAGATATGTGATGAGGCTGGATATATCTACAAGAAGAAATACAAAGGGCTTTACTGTGTTGGTTGTGAATTGTTTAAAACTGAAAAGGAGCTTATAAATGAAGAGTGTCCAGTTCACCCCGGTAAGAAGCCAGATGAGATCGAGGAGGAAAATTATTTCTTCAAGTTTTCATCTTTCACAGATGATCTAATTGCTTTGTATAACGCAAGAGAAGATTTTGTAAAACCAGACTTTAGATATAACGAAATAAAAAACTTTGTAAAAGGTGGGTTGGAAGACTTTTCTATTTCACGAGTAAAAGATCGAATGCCATGGGGTGTTCCAGTTCCTGGTGATGAAGACCAAGTAATGTATGTTTGGTTTGACGCACTCACAAACTATATTTCTACTTTAGGTTGGCCAGAAGATTCTAAGACTTTTGAGAAATTCTGGGTAAATGGAACAACTCTTCAAATTGCTGGAAAGGATAATCTTCGTCAGCAGTCTGCTATGTGGCAAGCCATGCTTATGGCGGCAAACCTTCCTCCAACAGACAATATTATAATCAATGGATTCATTGTTTCTGATGGTCAAAAAATGAGCAAGTCTCTTGGAAATGTAATAAACCCATATGACTTAGTAGATGAGTTTGGGGTAGATGCACTTAGATATTTTATACTTAGGCATGTTGGACTGAGTGAAGACTCTGATGTAACTGTTGAGAAATTTAAAGACGCTTACAATGCAAATCTAGCAAACGGAATAGGGAACTTAGTAAGTCGGATTCTAAAAATGGTAACTAGCTACAGTGTAATTTTTGAATTCCCAGACAGAGAAGATTCCCTTGAAGAAATTCAAAAGGAAGAAAGTTTCCAGGAATACAGAGAAGCTTTGGAAAGTTACGACTTTAATAAAGCTATGGATTTCATCTGGAAAGAAGTGGGGGACATGGATGAATTCATTGCTAAAGAGCAACCATTTAAGAAGATAAAAGAAGATGAAGATACCGCTAAAGAGGATTTAGCAAAACTGCTTCTAAATCTTTGGTATGTTTCAATTCTTCTTGAGCCACTATTACCGAACACAGCAGAAAAAATTCAAGAACATCTCGCAGAGCTAAAAATGCCAGAAGAGCCACTGTTTGTTCGAAAAGATTAACAAAAGCTCCGCAAGGGGCTTTTGTTGACTTTACTATCAATAATAAGTAGTATTTCTTTAAACAAATTTGCACATGAAAATGTTTAAAAAGCTGGCTAATTACATATTGAATTTTTTTCAAGATGAAAAGCAAAAAAGTGAGCCAATAAGGGCTTCAATGCAATCACTCTGGTCATATTTGGTTGATCATAAAGAGAACTTATTTAACTCAGAGAATTTGGAGATCTTTAATGAGAGTTTTAATAAACTTAACGATTCCAGGGAAGAGATAAGAAAATTCAAAGGCGAATCAGAAAATATAATACTCGAAAGTGATAAAGAGGTTGATCTGATTGTTAAAGATGAAAAAGCAAAGCCCACAGGCTATATCTTTGATTTAGGTGACCGAAAGTATCTCCGTGACTCAAGTATCGAGCTGCAAGGTTTTGCTGCTAAAGGTGCTACAAAGATTAGCCTAAAATGCTCTTTGATTTCATTAGAGTTAAGGCTTGTAGAATTTTGGGTTCAATCACTTGGTCAAGGTGTTGCTTTAATTGAACCTGGATATAAAGATTTTGCTGTAGTTAATGATTTAATTGCAAAAATTTTTTCAGAAACCAACTGTCTTCTGGAGTCTAAGTCATTGGATGACTTAAGTTTCGGTGAGGAGTATGCGGTAGATAATGCGATTTCTTTTTTCTCTTATGCTAACTTAGAAAATCAAGTTATTATCTTAAAAAAAATAAGAGATCCTTTGTTGATTGGTTAATTTAGAGTCCGGCAATTGCTGGGCTTTTTTATTTAATTGACCTATTTTACAGTTTGAGGTAATCTTTGGGAAAATTAAAAAAAATGATAGGAATAGGAATTGTTTGTATTTTAGTCATTACAGGACTTGTAATGTATGCTCACGCTACTCTAATGTCTGTAATATCCTCAAATGAAATGTATTTCAATGGAGTCTTATTTTCATATGAAAAGCTCAAAGAGTATCTTGAAGGTAAAGCCGCATCTTTTGACAATCAAGAAGTGAATGACCACTTTTTTCAAAGAATGATTGCTCTGTCCAAACATAGAGATTTGGTTGAAAAAATGGACAAAGAGTTGGAAAGGCAAGTTCTTTTCATGGATGATAATTCTTTAGGTATTGGATTTTCTGATGGGGCATTCAATGCATACTTGAATAACTCGACTTATCATATAAATTATATGACCGAGACATATAAGATGAGGTACGCTTTGATAAATCACAAATTTGATTATCTAAAGGATCTTGTTCAGCACTTTGTTTTAGAGAGGGGTCTAACGGTAGATCTTGCTAGATTAAAAGACTCTTTGATTTACAACCTACAACAATTTTTTCTTGATAAAGAGAATATTGAAGTGCTTAAAATTTCCCCTGATCAAAACCTTTGTTTGAATGAAATCTTTGAGGTTTTAAAACTCTTAGGTGAAGAGGATTTGTCAAAGCAATTCATAGAAAAAACAAAAGCCGAGCAGTTTGCAAGGTGAGACCCGAAAGGGTCTTTTTTAATTCCTTAAATTTTGTATAGTTAGTTGTATGAAATATTTTGACATCCATTCACACTTGAATTTAGAACAGTTCCACGATGATTATCGTGAGGTTATTTCTTTACTTGAAGAAAAAGAAGTTGGAACAATAACTGTCGGGGTAGATGAAGGTAGTTCGGCTAGGGCAGTAGAACTTTCTTCTATGTCAGAAAATCTTTATGCCGCTGTGGGGCTTCATCCAACAGAGACAGACAGAGAGTCTTTTAATTCTGAGTTTTACGAGAAATTGATAACCAATCCAAAGGTGGTTTGTGTAGGGGAGTGTGGACTAGATTACTTCCGAATGAGTGAGTCAGATATAGGGGTAAAAGACCGACAGAAAGCTCAATTTCGAGCTCAGATTGAGTTTGCTATAAAGTATGACAAACCGCTTATGCTTCACATTAGACCTTCTAAAAACTCATTTGACGCCTATGAGGACGTGCTTGAAATACTGTTAGAATATAAGGCTGAAGCCGGGAAAAAATTGCGTGGAGATGCCCACTTTTTCGCGGGAAATCTGGATATTGCCCGTAAATTCATTGACTTGGGGTTCTATATATCCCTTACAGGGGTAATCACCTTTACTCATGATTATGATGAGGTGGTTAGGGGTATACCAATAGATAAGATGCTTTCTGAGACAGATGCTCCATATGTCGCCCCCGTGCCATACAGAGGGAAAAGAGCTGAGCCTTGGTATGTGATCTCTGTGGTTGAGAAACTGGCAGAGCTTCGAGAAATTCCACTTGAAGAGATGAAAATACAACTTCTCAAAAACACAAAAAGTCTTTTTAATATATAAAAACCGCCCCAGATTTTGGGGCGGCATAACTATTTTTTTGTCTTCTTTCTCCTATTAATGAAAGGTCTAGTTTTTGAATGTAGATATTTTTTCTTTAATCCATACCTTACACCATAACCATGGCCATTATCATCTTCTTTTGTTAAATAACCTTCATGAAGCCATCTATGAATGGCTGTATGAACACTATCAATGGATGCATTTTTGCCAGTTCTTTCTTGTATGTTCATGGCAATATCTCCTTCACTAATGCATCTAATAGATAAATCAAGAGAAGCTTCCTGTAATATTTTAAAGATCAAGTCTGAGAGTTCCCCTTTTGAGAATAGCTCTAGCATGGGGATTTCTTTATCCGCTATTTCATAAATAGCCTTTCTTTTTGTTTTGGATACGTTTTTAAGATATCCGTCCTTACTTCTTCTCATGAGAAAGGTTGCCACGGTACCCACCTTTAGATTTAGAGCTAGTGCTACCTCTGAAGAGGTTATAGTTTCTCCTTCTTCTTTTTCATTAACCCATTCGGTGATTCGTTTGTAAAAATCATTCTTGAGCCTAGGCCCCTTGTTGTTCATAGTTAAGATTTTATGTATACGAGTTTTTGACAGATTACCATGTTATTAAATAGGTGTCAAGTAATATGCTGCTACAAAAAGATTAAATAGAAACCGAGATGCATCATTATTGTTTTTGACATATAGTCCAATTCCTGCTAATATCCTTTTTGTCTGTTCGATGCGCACTGATAGCGTATCGCTTAGGTTCGAGACAGACATAGCCTTTAAATAAAGGCTTTTATAAAATAAATTTAGAATTATAAAAATGATTTACGAAACAACATTCTTGTTTCTTCCAACTCTTTCAAGTGAAGACTTGGCGGTACAAGTAGGGAAACTAAAGGAAATAATCACTTCAAATGGTGGTGAAATTATCTCAGATGAGTATCCTCAGATGGTTAGCCTTGCCTATACACTGCGACATAGACTTGAAAACAAGTATACAAACTATGACACAGCAAACCTTGGTTGGGTTAAATATAACCTAGACCCAGAAGCAGCTCCAAAAGTTAAAAAGCAGGCTGATCTTATTAAGTCTCTACTTAGATACTTAACATTGAAGACTGTCTCTGAAAATACAATGATCTCAAAAAATGTTTTTGCAATGTTGCAAGGAAAAGAGATTTTTGCTGCAGCTCCAAAGGAGTATAAGAAACCAGTAGCTCCTGTTGTAGAAGAAGGGGAAATGGTTAAAGAAGAAGTTGATGAAGAGCTAGATAAGATGTTAGATGACTCTGAAGAAGTAGCTGAAGATGAGGCTAAAGAAACTAAAGAGGAATCAGGATCTTAAGCAGGTTTAAGGTATAATAAAGTTATACAAATTATTAATTAAATCTTAAACAAATTATGTATCTAAACAAAGCTATAATTATTGGAAACCTTACACGGGATCCAGAACTAAAAGCACTCCCTTCAGGAATAAAAGTTGCTTCATTTAGTCTAGCGACTAATAGAACATGGAAAGGAGCTGATGGCCAAAAGAAAGAAGAGGTCCAGTTCCACAACATAGTGGTCTTCGGAAGACAAGCTGAGACAGTTTCTCAGTATATGAAAAAAGGAAGCTCTTTACTTGTAGAAGGTAGAATGCAAACTCGAAGCTGGGATGGTCAAGATGGTAAGAAAAATTACCGAACAGAGATCGTTGCTGACAGAGTTCAGTTTGGAGCTAGAGCAGAAGGGGGTTCTGCAGGATCAAGCTCTTCTTCATCATCTACAAAAGAAGAACCACAACAGGAGGCGCCAGAGATAGATTATCCTGATGTAGATATCAACCCAGACGACATTCCATTTTAATCTATTGATTGAAATAGAAGGAGATAAAATAAACATTAACTAAAACTATTATTATGAAACAAGATTACTTTACACAAAACAATATCAAGCATATCGACTTTCGAGATATTGATATTCTAGGTAAATTCATCAACCCAAGTGGTAGAATTCAATCACGACGGCGAACAGGATTGACCGCAAAAAACCAAAGAAGGGTAGCGGAAGCTATCAAACATGCACGATTTATGTCACTTATGGCATACGTCGCTGAATAACAAAAAAACCACCGAAAGGTGGTTTTTTGTTTGTATATTATTTTGCTCTTTCCAGGTACTCTCCTTTACTTGTATTTACAAGGATATTTTCTCCAGCTTCTATGAAAAGAGGAACTGTTAGCTTTGTGCCATTTTCAAGTGTGACCAATTTATCACCTCCCGTAGCTGTATTTCCTTTAATAGATGGAGGGGCTTCTTTAACAATGAACTCCATTTTCATGGGAAGTTCTACTCCAATTACTTTTTCTTCATCGTTGTATTCAAATATCAGTAGTTCAGCAGGGAAGTTTGCCTTTAGGAATTTAATTGTGTCATCTCCGATCTCTTTTGCTGTGAGTGTAAATCTGGCGCTTTTGTCGCCATCTTCGTGGAACCAGTATTCTCCTTTTGCTTCATATAGGAAAATAACCTTCTTCTTTGAAAGATCAGCTTCCTCAGCTTTGTCAGAAACATGGAAAGAGTGCTCTATGGCTTTTCCTGTATTAAGATTCTTTAGTTTAGTCTGGTTTACTGGCTTTCTTTGTTGTTTCCTGAAGACATGAGAAGAGATAACCTCGCATGGTTCATCGTTAAATATTATAATCTTTCTCTCTTTAATTTCATTGTAATTTAACATAATGGGCCTATTATAATCAAAATATATAAAGTATCAATAGGGGGTCATGGTTTGCTATCCATGTAATAAAAAACTCACAGTATTGTGAGTTTTTTATTATGCAGCTTCGCTTTTGTCACTTTTATCATCTTCTGAGAATAATTCTTTTAGTTTCCCAAAAAAACCTTTTCGAGGCTCTGCTATATTTCGTGCTGCACGGTAAGCTTCTTTCTTCTTCTGTAGTTTGTAGTTTTTGTGCACAGAGTTTCTCTTGCTGAAATCTCGCTTTTCCCAATGATCAATCATCTCTCCACTACTTAAATGTCCTTTCATACTTTTATTGAAAGCCTGAGGATTATCTTCAGGATACAGTCTTTGGAGGGTTTCGTTTTTTCTCTCATCAGCTTTTATGCTGCCAAGATCAGACATCTCTCTTTCAGAGATCTTTCTACCGTACCTTTCGAGGTCTTCTATCTCTTGTTTCTTTGCAAGGATGGCAGCCTGATTATGATACTCTTCATCCTCAAGGTCTCTTCCAAGCTCATGAGTTTCTCCAAAAGATTCATATTCGTCACTTTGGTCCGACACCTCTTCTATCGGCACGTAGTTTCTCAAGGGGTCATTTTTGTCAACAAAATCCTCATCATCAATTTCATCTTGGCTTCGGAAGTCTAAAGGCTGGCTGTAGTCACCAGATCTTTCTGTTCCTGTAATCAAGGGGTCCCCAGCTTTTGATGGATGCGTTTTGTATCTTTCTGAAAGGTCAATAGGTTGCCCAGTTCCTTTTTTGGCAAGTTCTTCGGCTTCCTTTTCAAAATCAGTCCTCCTGTCGTTAGTCCAATTGCCATACATGGACTTATGTTCCTTAACAAGTCCTTTTTTCTTAATTAATTCAGCGTATTCTTCTGACCCTCGAGTTGGCATTTTTCCGTCTGGGTAATTGGGTTTGTGTTCAAATTTTTCCATAGTATTTATTGATTTAATTCATCCTTCAATCCTTTCTGTACATCCTTTAGTAGGGAAGCAAGGATTTTTTTATTCTCCTTATCTTCAAGTACTTTTCGAGTTGCGTCATATCCTCGAGCAAGTTTTATCTCATCACTTCCATCTAGCGGTAGGTAGCTGTATGAAGCTCCAGCCTTCTTAATGATCTTCATTTTCTCGCCTAGAGCAAGCAGTTCTCCTGAGCGTGAGATTCCTTCGTTGTAGATAATATCAAACTCTGTCTTTTTGAATGGGGAAGCTACTTTGTTTTTTACAACCTTAACTCTAGTTCGGGCCCCAACTACATCTTCTCCTTTTTTAATCTGAGCAATTCTTCGGATATCAAGACGTACTGATGTGTAGAACTTTAGAGCTTTTCCTCCTGGGGTAGTTTCTGGTGATCCAAACATAACTCCAATTTTCATTCTAATTTGGTTGATGAAGATAACCATTGTCTTACTCTTAGCTGTTAGAGCAGTAAGCTTTCGAAGAGCTTGTGACATAAGTCTAGCTTGCTTACCAACATGGTGAGCACCCATATCTCCTTCAATTTCGTCTTTTGGTGTTAGGGCGGCTACAGAGTCCACTACAATAACGTCGATCTTTCCAGATCGAACCAGACTCTCTGTGATCTCCAGAGCTTGCTCTCCTGTGTCAGGTTGAGATATAAGTAGGTTTTCGATGTCTACTCCAAGCTTTTTAGAGTAGTCTGGGTCCATACCATGCTCAGCATCAATAAAAGCACAAACTCCTCCCATTTTTTGAGCTTCAGCAATTACATGCAGGGTAAGAGTCGTCTTACCAGAAGACTCTGGTCCATATATTTCTATAATTCTACCTTTAGGTAGCCCACCTATTCCAAGTGCATGATCAAGACCTAGTGATCCCGTTGGTATAGCTCCAATATCCACCTTTGGAGTGCTTCCAAGCTTCATTATTGAACCTTCTCCAAACTTTGTCTGGATAGATCGAATTGTATCTTGAATGTCAGAATTATTGATTCCTGATGTGTCTTTTACAACCTCATCGCCTGAAGTTTTTTTAGTTTCTTTTTTCGCTGCTTTTTTTGTTGTTTTTTTCGCTGCCATAGTATTTTTAGTTATTTGATAATTTATTTACTCCGTTAATTCTTAATGTTTCTCTTGATACATTTTTAAACTTATCTTCTGCCTCAATATTTATTTCATTGTAACCTATGTGAATCGGGATAGGGTAGGAGAACGATCCATCTTCTCCTACAAATGTATTGTTACCATTTACGGACAGCTTTATAGCTTTAGGTGCGATCCCTTCTATATATGTTATTGAATTCAGAAGAGAGGCACCTTCTCTGGGAGAGAGTATCGTAAGGGTAACACCACTCCAGAGGCCTCTTGTTTTACTAAAAGTAAAAATACCAAGAAAGGTAAAAAAGATTATAAGCCCCATATACATAGAGATCTTTTTGTAATCAAAGTGAATTGTCCTACTCCTCATCCTCATCATAGTCTTGATTGTCGTATTCTTCAGCTATTTCGTCGACTACACTATCGCTACCTTCGTATACATCTCGTGGTTTGGATCCATTTTGTGGCCCAACAACCCCTCTTTCTTCTAGGATATCTATAAGTCTCGCAGCCCGAGAGTAACCAATCTTTAGTTTTCTTTGGAGATATGAAGTACTTGCTTTCTTGCTGTTTATTACAATCTCTCGAGCTTCTTCGTATAGTTCGTCATCATCATCAACCTGTGAAGAGAAGATTGAGCCATCAGCCCCTTCTGGTTCTTTTGTAAAGATGATTTCTTCTTGAACCTCATCTCTGTATGCTTTTATAAGATAGCTTGTAACAGCTTTTACTTCTTTTTCAGATATAAAGGCACATTGAATTCTCTCTGGTTGAGACATGTCACCAGAAAGATACAGCATGTCTCCAGCTCCAAGTAGGGTTTCAGCTCCTGACTGATCAAGGATAGTCTTTGAATCAACCTGTGAGGCTACTTGTAGAGCAAGACGCGCTGGGACGTTGGCTTTGATAAGACCAGTAACTACGTTTACCGAAGGTCTTTGAGTTGAAAGTATTAGGTGAATACCAACAGCACGACTCATTTGAGCAAGACGAACAACGCCAGACTCAAGCTCTCTTGGGTATGTCTGCATAATGTCTGCAACCTCATCTATGATGATAACTATATATGGAAGTCTCTCCATACCTGTTTCCTCATCCAGTGTTCCAGATTCTTTTTCTTCATCAAATTTTTCATGGTAAGACTGAATATCTCTAACCGCCTCAGCCTCAAGGATGTTGTATCGTCTTTCCATTTCCTTGACTGCCCAGTTTAATGAAAGGATAGCCTTTTTTGCATCTTTGATTACTGGAGTCAGAAGGTGAGGGATTTTGTTATATAGAGTTAGCTCAACCCTTTTTGGGTCAACCATAATAAACCGGAGATCCTCTGGTCCGTTTCTATAAAGAAGAGATGTAATTATTGCGTGAACAGTTACAGATTTACCAGCTCCAGTAGCACCAGCAATTAGAAGGTGAGGCATTTTTGCAATATTTGTATATTCTGCTTTTCCAGAAATACCTTTCCCAAGTGCAACAAGAAGATTTTTTGGGCTTTCTTGAAACTCTTTTGTTGAAAGTAGGTTTCCAAGACCGACCATAGATTTTGTTTTATTAGGAACCTCAACTCCAACTAGAGCCTTTCCTGGGATTGGAGCTTGGATTCTGATTGGGTGAGCAGCTAAGGCTAAAGATAGGTCATTTTTAAGACCCATAATTCTTGAGATCTTTACACCTTGAGCTGGCTTCATAGCATATCGGGTAACTGTTGGGCCAACTGTTATTTCATCCATCTCAACCTCAATACCAAAGTTCTGAAGAGTGATTTTAATTATATTTGAGTTGGCTTTTATATCTCCAACATTTGGCTTACCTTTATCTCTTGCGAGCAATGAAAGAGGAGGAGGGGTGTATTCTTTGAATTCGAAACTTCCAGAGAACATCTCGGCTGTCTCTCCGTCATCACCTGTTACTATTTTTGGCTCTCGAGGCTCATCTTCCTCCTCTCCGTCATCATCTTCACTTTCATAGTCATACTCTTCGTCATCTTCCTCCTCGCCTTCATAATCATATTCATCGTCAGAAGAAGTTTCCTTTCTTCGTGAAAGAGATTGGTGAACCCTTTCCTTGAAAGCAGACAGCGAAAGAGGAATATTAAAGATTAGGACTATCGACGCTGCCAATAGTGCGATGAGTAGAGATACTCCTACATATATATCTAGAAGTTTAATAAGTGGATTTTGGATTAGAGTACCAAGCAATCCTCCGGCCTCCTCACTTATAACAGAGAGCAGTCCTTCAGAGGCAACCACAAGGAAGATTGATCCTAATAGTATTTTCTTATCGACAGCTTCTATAAAATTAAACAGGTATGACCCCCAGGCTATAAATGAAATAGGCACAAAAATAAAGCCATATCCAAACAAGAATAGAAGTCCCTTGTGAACAGTTTTACCAGCAATACCAGCCAATCCAAGCGATCCTAAGAATAAGAATATAGCCGCCAAAAATAAAACAATGGCGTAGAGAGTACGCTTTGCTTCGGGACTTAATAGATTCTCAGATTTTTTCTTTCTTGGTCGTGCCATGATTATTAACTCCCTATATTATAGCAAAAAAACTTTAAGGTTTGTTGGGGAATATAGGGTCTTTAAAAGATAATATATTTTTTCTAAACACGTTAGACGTAATTGTGAAAACCCTTGATATATATACGTCTTTGAGTATAATAGACATGTCTCTTAAGGATATATACTTTTTTATAAAAGACATCTAAAAGACACATACATAGCTATGACTCCAGATAAAAACAAAATTGAGATTGAAATGCAAAGGGTTATAAAAGACATGTCTTTTATAATAAAAAAGACACACAAGATAGCTGTGGCCACTTCTATTATATCTAAGTGTCTTTTAGAAAATGACCCCTTCAGAAAGTCTCTAAGAGAGAGTTCTAATCTGCTTCTTTCTTACACTTCCACATTCCACAAAAAAGGATCTCTTGATAAGGAGATAACTTTTGACCATATTGAATACCAGCTTATTTTTTTAGAATCTCAGTTATCCACGCTGTGGTCTTCTGGTGATATAAACGAGAAAAACTACAGTATTCTAAGTGAATCAATTTCAAAAGTTATTGAAGATCTAAAAAATAATCACCTTCCTTATGACGAAGACAGCTCGAGTATCTCTGGGGTTGGACCCTTGGGTAGATCACTTTTTAAAGAGTCTTGGCTCTCTGGTGATTTTTCATTAAAAGATAAAAGGCAAGAATTTTCTATAAAAGATACTCTGTCGAATGACACCAAGGATGATCAAGTAAAAGCTGCCAAAGATATTTCTAAAAGACATTCTTCTGATGATAAATCAGAAAGAGTAAATAAAATAATAGCTTTTATAAAAGACAAGAAAGATATTTCTTTAAAAGACATTTCTAATCTAATAGACAATGTTGGTTCAAAAACACTGCACAGAGATCTTCAGTATTTGATCGATAAAGGACAGGTAAAACAGATCGGAGAGAAGAGGTGGGCGAGGTATGTTTACTTGAGATAGACTGTAAGTTTTTTGAGTCTAAACCGTCTTCATTTGCAGAGCTACAACATTGCCAGGAAAGGATTTTTTCCACATACGGGTATTGTTTTTAATAGCTTTAGTGAGATATAATTACAAGCAGTAGATACTGGAAATATTTGACAGTATGTGCTAATATATTGAGGTTCTTTGCTCGACGGCTTTTGTGTGATTTTTGTTACACAATATGATGCGCAGCAAAGACGGGAAGGTCCTTGAAAACAGAATATGGAATAGATAAATTTCTATAGATTAAATAGCTTTATGCTTTTATGAATTTATAGGAAAGAATCTTTACGATCCTGTTTTTCTTGGATAGATGTTGTACGACATTTATCTAAGTCAGACCTTCTCAAAAATTCTTTGCTCATTTGTGTGTACTTAGACTTGTGAACTTAGTTTATAAGTTAGAGTCATTAAGTGGGTAAAAAAAGGACGATACATGTTTGCCAATATGTATCCGTCGTGTCGACAAGGCAGATGCATGCAGTGTAGTTACTGCAGAAATCCTTCTTTAGTCTTAGCAAAAAGCAAAGAAGTATAGGGAAGGTCGTAATTGTAAGATTACAAAAAATTTAATCGTATGGTTACGGTTTTACAGACAGTTCAATAAAAGCTCTGTCGTAGAACAAAAACGCTATTGGTTTTAGTCGAACCAAGCTTAACGCGTATAGTGGCATCAATATTTTTATAAGGTATCGATGAACCACTAAATTATCAAAGATAATTCAATTATGAATATTACTAAAAAACTTACAGGAGCTATGACTGGGCTTTTGGTTGCAGCAACAATCTTCGGATTTGTAGCTATGCCAACTGCACAAGCTCTAGAACAAAGTCAGATTGATGCGATCCTAGGATTGCTACAATCATTCAACGCACCAGCATCAACACTTGCTGACGTTGAAGCAGCATTGAATGGTCAACCTACATCAGGTAACGGATCAGGAAATGTATCATCATGTAACACTTACGGAACATCTTCAATTGTTCGAGTGGGACATAACGGAACAAACGTTCAAGCAATTCAAAATGCTATGAACCAAATCTTAGATCTTTCAAACGGATCTATGACACCACTTGTAGTAGACGGAGCATTCGGTCCACTTACAAAGGGAGTTGTACAATACTTCCAAGGAATTATTGGAACAAACCCAGATGGTGTATGGGGACCAAACACACAAGCAGCATATCTTACATATGTAGCTAATAACTGTGACCAAGCTCCAGTTGTTGTGGTTCCATCAGGTTCATGGGGGGTTTCAGCAGCAGCTTCAAGCCCAATGGCTTCAAGTCTTGTTTCTGGACAATCATCTGCAAAGTTGCTTGATCTTAACTTTACAGGTAACGGAGACGTTACATCTGTAAAGCTTATGCGAACAGGAGTTTCTTCAAATAACGTACTTTCAAACGTATATCTATTTGACGGAGCAGTACGACTTACAGATGCAGCTTCAATTAACAACAGCGGAGAAATTATGTTTAATGTTCCATCAGGAATCTTTAACGTAAATGGATCACGAACAATCTCTGTTCGAGCTGATGTTTCATCAACTAACTACGCTGGTCAAACAGTTGGAGTTAACTTCGTAGAAGCTATGGCAGGATCAGATATGATTTCTGGTTCAGCTGCAGGTGCATTATTTACTGTTAGCTACGTTTCAGATCTAGCTGGTGTATCTTTCTCATCAGTAACACCATCTGGAGCAACACTTCAACCAGCACCAGCTGTAACAGTGTGGCAATCAACAGCAAGTATTTCTAACCACGATGTATATATGGATAGAATTGCATTCCGACAAATCGGTTCAGCCCAAGCTTCAGCTTTTGGAGCATTCAAGCTTTACGTAAACGGAATTGAGGTTGCACAAGCTGCAGGACTTGATTCAAACGGATATGTAACATTCGTGCCAGCTTCACCAGTAATGATGCAAGCAGGATCACGAATTATTCGAGTTGAGGCAGATATCGTATCTGGATCTTCACGAACTGTACACTTCTCACTACGAAATGCAGCTGACGCTTCATTCCGAGATGTACAATACAACGTAAATGGAACTCTTTCAGGTTCAAACATCTCAGCTTCAACAGCTAATACAATTTCTGGTACATCTGGAGGTTCTATGACTGTTATTAAGGATACAGCTTCTCCATCAACAAACATTGGAGTATCTGCATCAGATGTTTCTCTTGGACACTTTAAGCTTACTGCCTATGGCGAGGCTATAAAGGTTGAGACACTTACAGCAGGATTTACATCATCAACATCAACAACAGCACTTCGAAATGGAAGAATTCTTCTTGATGGAGTTCCTTACGGTTCACAAGCTTCGCTTCTAGCCTCAGGAACACAATTTACAGTGAACAAGGTTATTAACCCTGGTCAATCTGTAATTGTTGATGTACGAGCAGATGTTTATGCAAGCGCCGGAACAGCCGTTGCTGCAGGGCACACTATTCAAGCAACACTTGTAGGTGGGTCTTCAAACGCTCAAAAGATGGATTCTCTAGGTGTTCTAGATATTCCAACTGCTAGCGTTTCTGCAAATACACTTACTGTATCTTCAGCTTCAGTTTCACTTGCAAAAACAACAACATATGCAAACCAAACACTTGCTATTCCAGCAACAAACTACAAGCTTGCATCATGGTCACTTTCAGGTTCAACACTTGAAGACGTTCTTGTAACAGGACTTACAGCAACATCATCAGCCGTAGTAGGTACAACATTCTCTTACGACGATGTTACAAACCTTACTCTTAAGGTAAATGGTACAGTTGTGTCAACTCCAATTGCTCAAGCTACAGCAAGTAATTCATTTGCAACTCAAATGACAATTGCTAAAAATGCTTCAGCTCTAGTTGAGCTATATGGTGATCTATCAAATGCTGTTGCAACAGATACTCACTCTATGGCATTTGGATTGGCTCTTACAGGTATTTCACAACCAAGTGGAACAGCCGTTTCTGCTAACGCAACAGCTCAAACTATCGCTGTTGGAGCAGGGACAATTACTGCAACAAAAGATAATTCATCTCCAGTTGCTGCAATTGTTTACGACAACCAAGTTGTTAACGCTGCAAACTTTAAGTTTGAGTCTGTAAACTCAGGATACGATGTTACAGATATGACATTTACAATTGCTAACGCATCAAATGTTTCATCTGTTGATCTGTATGACGGAGCAACACTTGTAGCTTCAAAAGCTGGAGCTACAACAGTAGCATTCTCAGGTCTTGGTTCAGCTTTCAACGTTGGAGCCAACTCAAACAAGGTTCTTTCTGTTAAGCTAAACCTTGCAACTGCAGGATTCCAAAATGGAACATCAGGAGCTAACGTTATGGTTACTCTTACAGATTTCACTGCTCTTTCTTCAGCAGGAACATCTTATGCTTCATCTGGTACAGTTGCTATTGAAAGCAACCCAGCTGGAAATGCTATGTATGTATACGCAGGTATACCTACAATCTCACAAGGCACAATTGGTGCAACAACTCTTCTTGCAGGAGAGAGAGACTTCTTGAAGTTTAAAGTTTCTGCAAATGGTGGAGATATTGCTTGGAATAAGATAGCTCTTGATGTCGTAAAGACAGAAGGAATTACTCTTGGTTCACTAGCACTGTACGATGTATCAAATGGAAGCACATTGGTTCCAGCTACATTGACAGCTTCAGCTGATCTTGCAAATGCATCAACAACCTCTGCTGGAACTATAGGAATCGTTCCTACAAACCCAGAAGAGATTACCGCAGGTGGTTCTCGAGATTATGTTCTTAGAATGACTGTTGGTGGTACAGTTGGTACAGGTGACTATGTTACTACAAAGATATCTGCAGATACTCTAGGTTACGCAGCTCCAACAACATACGCATTAGCGGATGCCGCTGGAACTACTTCTATGGTATGGTCAGATATGTCAGCACAAAGCCATGCAACTTCAACTTCTGACTGGTCAAACGGTTATGAGTTAAAGACATTGCCTATTTCTGAGACTTTGTACTCTATTCTTAACTAGATAGACTCATAGTTTAAAAACAAAAAACCCCTTTCAAGGGGTTTTTTGTTTTGGTATACTATTACGTATGAATAATAAAAAATATATTATAATAGGGGTATCTTTATTGGTGTTAATATTGATCGGCTTTTATGCTGGATACATACTATCAGAGCCTAAAATAAATAGTATTTTAAACGAAGAGGAGGTTCTTTCTGTAAAAGAAAAACTTAGTGCTGCAGAGAATTATCTTTCGGAGTCAATTGATTCAGGGGATCAAGCCCAGATATTTGATGCTTATATGGCTGTTGGGGTTCAGAGAAGATTATTAGGAGATTATAGGGGTGCTATGAGCGCTTATGAGTTTGCTTCAAACTATAATGTTAATAACCTACCTCACCCGTATACCGGAATGTATAGTGTTGCCTCCTCTGCAGGTAAATGGAATAAAGCTCTAAATTCTCTCGAAAAAGCCATTGCTCTTGATGAGCTTAACACCGACTACCATATTTGGAAATTGGAGATACTAGAAGAGAAAACCAAGGCTTCAAATGATACTCTTATGGAAGAGTATGAAAAAGCAATAGATTCTGTTGTTACAAAAGATATTCTAAAGCTTAATTACTCTGAATTCCTAGAAAGAATTAGTAATAAAGAAAAAGCTTTAGAAATACTTAAGTCAATAGATACAGAATCTTTTGAAGATGGGGAATTTATAGAAGATAAGATTGAAGAGCTTTCTAAATAACAATAGTGCATTTAATGCGAAGCCTTAAAAACCACTCTATAAAAAGGGTGGTTTTTGTCTTTAATATATTAAAAACATTAAATGTTTATGATAAAATATTTTCAAACTTAATTAAAATCAAATAGATCATGAAAAATTCAATACAAGTTTTAGTTTTAATTATTATTTTAATTCCACTTATCTCTTTTTCTCAATCCCCATCATTGATAAACTATCAGGGAGTTCTGAGAGACGCAGGGGGAAATATTTTAGCCAGCGAGGGTTTCACTCTTCGTATCTCAATCATACCTGATAGTCCCCAAGGGGTACCCTCATACCAAGAGGAGCATGTTGGTACTACAAATGCTTTTGGTTTGTTTAATCTCCAGATTGGAGGAGGCAGTCCAACACAAGGTTCTTTTGGTGATATTGTCTGGGGTTCACACTCACATTTTTTAGCAATAGAAAAGTGGAACGGGTCCGACTTTGATTTACTAGGCACTTCTCAGTTGGTTTCTGTGCCATACGCTCTGTATGCTAAAGAGTCTGGATCGTCCACAGGACCCACGGGACCAATGGGTCCTCAGGGTCCATCAGGTGAAGATGGTGCTGTTGGCCCTCAAGGTATGACTGGCCTAACAGGAGAACAGGGAATACCTGGGGAAGTTGGCCCTATTGGTCCAACAGGTAGTACAGGACCCATTGGCCCACAAGGTATTCAGGGTATACAAGGGGAAGCTGGTTTGATTGGCCCAACAGGCCCGCAAGGTCAGACAGGTGCTATTGGACCACCAGGATCTACGGGCCCTCAGGGTCCAATAGGACCACAAGGGGTTGATGGCTCTACAGGCCCTATCGGCCCAACAGGGCCACAAGGGTCGACCGGGGAGAATGGCCAAGATGGAGACGTTGGACCACAAGGTCCAACAGGACCTCCCGGAGTAGGAATATCTGTAGGGTGTCCAGTGGGTTCTGTTGCTTTGAATTCAAACATCTGTATAGATATAGACGAGAGAGGTGCAATGCCTTGGCCAAATGCTGCAGATGGTTGTATCTGGGGTAGAAATGGTCGCTTGTGTTCAGCTGCTGAATGGAGAATCGCCTGTGAACATAAGGCTGAACTTGGTTTGGTGAACATGATAAATAATTGGGAATGGGTAGATGACGCCACCGGAAATACAGATGACAACTTTACTCTTATGGGTTGGCAAGGGTGTAGTGATATGAGTGAAAACGGGATGGATGAAACCATGTATAATCATCGTTGTTGTTACGATCGTGTTCAGCCCACTCAGTAGGATATTATTGGATTTTCAAAACCAAAAAACCTAGACGTTATTGTCTGGGTTTTTTAATTTAAAATCACTTTGACTGCATAGTATATGTAATATACTATCTATATTAGTTATAAATTATTCAAATTAATCTAATGAACCATCGAGAAACTCAAAAAATAGCCCTCATAACCGGTATAACAGGCCAGGATGGCTCTTATCTAGCAGAACTGCTATTGGATAAGGGTTACGAAGTCCATGGCCTTAAAAGAAGATCTTCTTCCTTTAACACAGAACGTATTGACCATATATATCAGGATACTCATATAGAAAATAAGAATTTCATTCTTCATTATGGTGATCTGACAGATTCGACAAACTTGATTAGAGTTATTCAGGAAGTTCAGCCTGATGAAATTTACAACCTAGGAGCCCAGAGTCATGTTCAGGTATCTTTTGATACACCTGAGTATACGGCAAACTCTGATGCTATCGGTACGCTTCGAATACTTGAGGCTATTCGTATACTAGGACTAGAGAAGAAGACTAAATTCTATCAAGCATCTACATCTGAGATGTTTGGAGCGACACCTCCACCACAGTCAGAAAAGACGCCTTTCTACCCTAGAAGTCCATATGGAGTAGCTAAGCTATATTCTCACTGGATAACTGTAAACTACCGTGAGGCGTATGGTATGTTTGCTGTTTCAGGAATTCTTTTTAACCACGAATCTCCACGAAGAGGGGAGACTTTTGTTACGAGAAAGATCACCATAGGTCTTTCTAAAATAAAAAAGGGTCTGCAGGATAAACTATATCTCGGGAACCTAGATGCCAAGCGTGACTGGGGTCATGCCAAAGACTATGTACGAGCTATGCACTTAATGCTTCAACAAGACACTCCAGAAGATTTTGTAGTTGCGACAGGGGAAACTCACTCGGTGAGAGAGTTTATTGAAGAGGCTTGTGGAGTACTAGATATTGATCTTGTTTGGGAAGGAGAGGGGGTAGAAGAGAGAGGTGTGGATAGTAAGACAGGAAAGACTATTATAGAAATAGACCCAAAGTACTTCAGACCTACAGAGGTGGATGTATTGCTCGGAGATGCCTCTCTAGCAAAAGAAAAGCTTGGTTGGAAACCAGAGGTGGCGTTTAAAGAATTGGTGAGAATAATGATTGAGGCTGATTTAAGTAAAATTTAAATTTTCTTGAAAAAATAGTAAACCATACAAGATTCTACAAAATGACCCATAAGTGTTGCGCACACTATTCCATATATTCCATAAAAAGGTACCAGTACAACATACAGAGATATTTTAATTATAGGAGATACTGTCTTTATTTTGTAAAGAGCTCCTGTGTTTGTATGAGATATGAAGTTTGTAATAAGGAGGTTAAAGGGTGTCAAGAGAATACCAAGAGACAATAATTGAAAATATTTCACTGAATCTATGTATGAAGGAAATACTATCTTATATATAAATGGAGCCAAAAGGATAATTCCTGCTGTAGTAGGTATAAACACCAAGAATAATAAGAAAAATTTTTTAAGTGATTTTTTCTTGGCTTCTTCTTTTGTCATTTTACTCAGTCTTGGTAGAGCTAGAGTATTAATCGGAAAAAAATCTCTGAGTTGACCTACCGGCATTTGAGCAAAGGAGAATATTGCCACGGCAACAGGCCCAGAGAAGTGCCACAAGATTACTTTGTCTAACTGACCAGCTAAGTTCTGGATCACTTGCATATATGTAAGATGTTTCCCAAAAGAAAGGTCTTTTTGTAAGTCTACTGGGACTTGTCCTTTTTGGATAGTTGACCTAGTCTTAAAGTATAGAATCCCTCGAATTACTGCATATGATAAGAAATATGAAATTATAATAATAGTCAAATTATCTGTATTAATTATGGTCAATATTAGGATAATAGCTGGCACAAAGAAACCTATGGATTCGTAGATACCTTGTTTTTTAAAGTTCATCCGACCTTCCCAAATATAGGGAGACAATCTAACTATTTGTTCTACTGGAAGAAATATCCCCCCTATAATGAAACTTATCCCTAGGGTGTAATTTAATTTAATTAAATACCATGCTCCTAGAATGAACAAAAAGAGCGAACCCAAGAGACTCCATTTAAATTTTTCTTTTTCTATTATTTTCAGAACACCCTCTTCTTTTTTTGCAAAACTTCTTGATATTATTGTGTTTAGACCAGGTAGTGAGAATATAGAAGCCATTGCAAAAAAAGAAAGTATGTAGTTGTAGGCGCCATAGGTTTCTTTTGAAATCAAATTTGCAAAAACAAGCATTATCGCCACAGATGCAATAGCTGAAACAGTCTTACCAAAAAGGATCCATGCTCCATTTTTAATAACTAAAGAAGTACCTTTTATTTTTTTTAAAAAAATTATCATGTTGAGGATATTATGTTATTTATTCAAGTATAATATATTAAATACTAAAATAAATACCCATAATAGAATGAGTATTTATTTACATATTTAGAGTTATTTTTCATATCTAATTTTTTTGTTTTTAATTTCTTCATATAGATTTTTTAACTCCTTAGGCTTTGGGTAATTAACCGGGTCTTGATTTTTTTTGATTGCAATTAAACCAAATTCAATTTCATTAACTACATTGATTAAATAATTCTTAAAAAATATATTTATTGGGTATGGTATTAATTTAAACAGCTTGCTATAGAAATATTTGTGGTATATTTTCTTGAAAAAGATATCATTACTTTCTACCGCAGAACCTTTTAGGGATTCTGGGTCGAAAAAATCAAAAGAGTTCTCGCTGAAATAGTGTAAATGGTAGGGGTTTGCGACATTCTTTGTTGATGTCATGTAGGGGACTGCCATGAGAAAAATTCCTTCGTGCTTTAGAACACGATGTATCTCCGAAATAGCAAATAGGTAATCAGGGATATGTTCTAATGTGTGTTCACTAAAGACAAGATCAACACTGTTATCTTCAAAAGGTAAGATATCCTTACTTAGATCTAAGCAAATGTCTGCTTCAGGAGATATATCTACATTTATAAATCCTGGTATATATGTTTTACCTGCACCAATTTTTAAATTTTTCTTATTCATAAAAGATTTAATAATTATATCACATCGTTACTCTTAAAAAGAGCTTTACTGCTAAATATTTAGCTAAGATTATTTTTTGCATTCGGGTACCATTCGTCAAAGTCTTTCTTATACCTTTTATATACAATCTCAATAAGCTCGGGTGTATATGATTCTCTCCATCCAGTTTGATTTTGAGATGATTTATTTAGATGGGTAAGTTTTTCTAGGTTATATTTAACTCTGATAGGTTCAAATTCTTTTTCTAGATTCTCATATCTCCCAATGAAGTCTGGCACTCTTACACTTTCTTTGTGTATTAGTGAGTATTGAGATTTAAAGTGCCTATCTGATGCCCAGTCAGGTATTTTTGAAACAATTTTTACAAAATATTCAAAACCCCTATCTTTTTTAATAAGCCCAAGCATGTAGTAATCAAAATCAAGCATAATCTTCCCATATCTTTTTTTATCTGCTATATATTTTGACTGGTAACAAGAATAGAGTCTTTCAAAAGGATTTCTTACAAAAGTAAAAGAGTAGTAGGTTGAATCTTCTTCTGTGAGATTTTGTTTCTTTTCTCCAAGGCTTTTGTCGTCAATTCCTTGGTATTCTTTTTTTTCAATATTTCCACAGGTATTCACTATTGCTGTTTGAGCAACTTTTGAATTTACAAGATATACAAGTTTTTGTTTTTTGAATATGAAGTATTCTCGAGGATCAACAGAATTGTATTTGATTAGTTTATAAGGGTAAGAAAGAAATATCTGGAGCTGTCTTATTGGAAACAAGAGTTTGTAGAATAGGGTTCTTTTTTTAATAAATTCTTTTATTTTTTTCATATATCTAGTAATTGTACTTTTTTTTATTTTCTTTAATAAGGAAATCAATAGTAGATTCATCTTTAATTTCAATTCTCCATGACAATTTGTGTAGAGGGGTTTGGTTACTTATAATGAAGTTTTTAATTATTTGACTTGGGGAGCTCTCAATTCCATAGAAACTCAGCGTATGTGGCCCATTTGCACTTATTTTTTTTGTTGTTTGCCAAATTAATTTAGCATCTGTGTTATTTTCTATTGCCACATCAAAAAGATAGTGGAACCAAAAGTAAGGGAAAAATCCAAAAGTTTTTTTTAATGGTTTTAGTAGACTTTTTACCAGAAAAGCCAGTTTTATCTCGATGAGAATTGTTGTTAGTTTTCTATATACTTTTGTTAAATATTTGCCTGTTATGGGTGCATTTTGCCAAAAAGAGGCTACTTCATTGTGCCAGAAAGAAATAACCGGGCTCTTAAATTCTGAGGCGATAAACCAGCTTGATATTGTACGGTCATACCCTGGCTTTTCAAAAGCAAAGAATCCATTTTTTGCATATTCAAAAACCCATTCATTAAGTGGTTTGGTACAAAATACGCTAGCATCTACCCAAACACCTCCATACTTCTCTAAGAGTATAATTCTTATTATATCTGAAAGAGGCTGAGGTGGTATTTTTTTATCTTCAAAAAGGTTGGTGTCAATAAAATTATTAATATTTTTCTCATCCAGGATATTTATCTCCCAGCCTGGGTTTAGGTTTTTCCACGATTTATAGCATTCTAGAACTACAGGTGGTGCTTTCTCTATCCCCTGGAGCCAAAGCATCCATATTTTTCTAGGTATAAGGTTATCGCTTTCTTTGTTATTTTTGTAACCAAAAGCTTTCGAACTAAATTCGAAGCTTCTAAGGTGTTCTTTTAATACTTTTGAATTGTTACTACCATAGTGTATAAAGTATATTTCATTTTTAATAAATTTTTCTATTAGATTTTCTTTGTTTAAAGACCAGATAGTGTAATTCCACCTATCTTCAATTTTTATAAAAGGTATTCCAGCCCGTAATCTTGCCCAAGCAAAGTTTTTTTGGTCACAGGTAGAATATATTTTTTCAGATGTAATTTCTGGGACAAGTTTTTTTGCTACATTTTTATTCATTAAGTATAGTCCACCATTTCCATATTCAATACCGTCCCAATCCCTGGTACCAAATCCTGCATTTTTCATTACATTTGGAGCATACTGTTGATATACACTATCTTTTTTGACAAGATTAAAAATATTTGGTGCATCTTGGTTGAAAAACATATCTAAGTCAACCATAAGGACATTGTCATATTCAGATTCAGCGAACTCGTTTATGATAGCAAAACGCTGAAGCCAAAACTTCATGTTTTTCTTTGGGTATTTTTTTGTGGCATATACATTATCAAGTTTATTCCAAACCCTAAATTCAATATTATGCTTTTCACAGTACCTTCGAAGAGATGGTACTGTATATTTCCAGTACCATTCATCGCCTATTTTGACGCAGTAACATATATTTTTCTGGCTTTTAATATCCATATTGTGTGCGTATAATACCATATAGGAGCAATTGGCTCTATTAAAGCAAGCAAGAAAAAGGGGAGAGTTTCTCATGAAATCGAACTGTGAAAAATTTCAATACAGATGTTTAACCTCTGTATCTGATTCAAGTTAAATATGACAAAAGCATCAATTATAATTCCAACCCTAAATAGAAAAGAGATTCTCCTTGAAACTCTCAAACACCTTTCTACTCTACAGGGTGATTTTGAAGTACTTGTTGTAGACCAGAGTGACGAACCTATTCTAGAAAAAGCTTTGAAGGATATCGACCAGAGAATCAGGCTTGTACGGGTAGAAGAAAAAGGGCTTCCAAACGCTCGAAATCTCGGCGCCGAAGAAGCGGACGGAGAGATACTGATATATCTGGATGATGATGTGTTGATCCAAAATCAGGATTTTTTAGAGGCTCATGTTCATAACTTTCAAAACCCTCTTGTTGGGGCTGTGGCGGGACGAGTCAAGCAGCCCGGCGAGGGTGTTAGTATAAAAGTGATTGGAGGAATCAGAACAGCTCTTTTGGTTGTCGGTGGGAGTTTTAACTACATAGAAAAACAGAAAGTCACTGGGATGATCGGATGTAATTTTTCTATTCGAAAAAGTTTGGTGAGAGAGCTTGGCGGCTTTGACAAAGGATTTATAGGCTCTGCAAATCTCGAGGAATCAGACATGGCAATTCGCGTCCAGAGGGCGGGGTATGAGATTGTATTTGAGCCGCAGGCTTATCTACATCACCTAGCATGGCAAAAGGGTGGCGTGCGAAACGATTTAAAAAAGAATTTTGAAAAGTACAAATGGATTGCGAGAAATCAAAAATACTTTTTCAAAAAGCATGGGAGCCCAATTCTGTTTCCGTTATTTATTTGCGTTGTGATTGTTCGAGGAAAATTGTACTCATTCAAAGAGAAAAGCCTCAAACCATTAATTGAGACTTTTAAAGGGGTTTTAATAAGTTTCAATTTCTCCTGAAATATAATCTGACATCGGTACAAAACGATCCCATATAGCGTCGTGATTATTTTTTTGTTTATTTACTACATATATTTTTTTACCGACAATATTTCCAACGTGTGCCCAAAGTGTGTCGTAGGTTACAATTGCTTTTACATTTGGGTCTTGCGTAAGTGAGAAAAGTTCTGACACAAGGGTCTCACCTCGTAGGTCTCTAGAGATAAATTGAGGAGCAGACCTTTGTTGTTTTTCATTTGGGTTTCCTACATATACAATATTAAATCCATCGGATGATAATCTCCTTCCTAAATTGAGTATTATAGAAAGTCTTTGGTATGCGGTAAATGCTCCTGATGCAACGAAATCATTGTATAGAATTGTGTTTTCTGAAAGATCAAAAGTTTTAGTACTTTCTGGGATAAGATTTTCCGTTGACCAAAATTCTTTTTTCATTTCAATAATTTTTCCAAAAGATTCGAGACTTATTTTCATTTCCTTAAAAAGTATTTCTCCAATTCTACTTTTTGATTTTGTGAATCTATAATTAACACCCAAAAATGAATTACTTTTGTTTAATCTCAAATGGCTAAAGAACATGTCATCCTTTGAAATAATCAATGCCCCAGAAATATCAGTAAGATTTTTTGGGTTAATGAAATCTATCTTCATTTTTTCGAAAAGGGGTTTTAGGGGGATATTTCCTGCTACAGATACTCGCACACCTGACTCTTGTAGGCTTCTAATCAATCCTAGGTGAAATAGGTGATCACCAAAGTGCATTAGTTTGGTGTCCCAAAAACCTAGAATAACATGATTTTTAAAAGCAAATTTTTTTGGAATGTAGCTTATAATCCAATTCTTCCATTTTGTATTTGGCAGCAATAAAGCAAGAGAAAGACTTGATATTGTTTGAGTGAGTTTGTAAATGTAATATTTAATCATAGATGTGTGACAATTATTTGAATAGTCTTCAGAAGAATTCCTGCGTCGAGAATGAAACTTTTATTTTTAATATAATATAGGTCGTATTCGAATTTCTCCCTAGATTCTGATACTGTCCTTGCATACCGGAATCTTACTTGGGCCCAGCCGGTGAATCCTGGTTTGATAATATGTCTTAGGTCATACAAGGGAATCTCTCTCTCCAGAGTTTCCACAAATTCTGGTCGCTCTGGCCGTGGGCCTATAACAGACATGTCTCCCATAAAGACGTTGATCATTTGAGGAATTTCATCGAGATGACTTTTCCTTAAGAATTTACCAAAGCGAGTTACCCTAGAATCCTCTTTGTCTGCCCACTGAGCACCACCCTTTTCTGCGTCGGTTCTCATGGATCTGAATTTTAGAAAATTAAATGGTTTGTTATTTAGACCAACTCTTTTATGGCTATATAGGATCGGACCTCGGTCGTCTAGCTTGATTCCAAGAATAATTATTGGCCATAGCCAGGAGGTCGCAATTAGGGTTACCGAAGAAAACAAAATATCTGAGAATCTTTTTATTATTATCCCAGCCAGGTTTTCTCGGCGTGATTCTATCTGGTAGGGGAGAGTTTTGTCTGCTATATCTACTGGAACTTTTCCAAAAATACTTTCATACATCTCTGAAAGAGAGAGCAATTTAGAACCTCTAGAAAACGGTGTTTGAGAAACCACTATGTCTGGATGTTCTCCTTCTTTCGCCAGGCGGTAGCCTAATTGTGGACTAGAGATAATGGTGCTCTTTAGTTTGTCTACATATTCGTTTGAATCAAGAAAAGTTACCTTTTCTACAAAAGTATCTCCAAACAACTTGAAAGCTAGGCGTCTCCATAGAACATAAAGGGTTACAAAGAATACAAACACAAGAAGAAGGTTCATCTTTGGTGTGATGCCAAACTTACCGATATAGAAAACCAAAATACCAAAAGCTAGAGAGGTGGCTAGTGCGTAACTAAGACTCTTTATTGTATACAATCGTGGCCTACCAGATATGGGGTCGTATTGCTCAAAAATAAACAAGACAATAAGCCAAGCAAAAAATATAATAGTAAAAGGAAAAAGGTGCTCCATTACTATAGGAGCGCCATATAGTTCACCAAATGAGATTTTAAGCATAAGAAAAAGAGAGATATATGCTGCCAAAAGGTCACCTATGGCTAGTGTTGTTATTTTCCAACTTTTCATGATACCTTATATATACTACGTTTTTATAATTAATGCACGAATATTATGTCTTTTTTAGAAACTAATTCCGGAGTTGTTAAATGGATTAAAAGATTATTAGCTTGGTCTGTCTTTGTTATCCCGCTTATGTATGTTGCGAAGAGTACTCTATATCCGTTCATATCTTTAAAAACTTTAACACTTTACGTATTTGCTGAAGTGATATTCTTCTTGTGGTTATACGCACTGCTTGTGAAAAAAGAAGTGTCTTTCAGGCTGAATATCGTCACTGGATCTTTTCTTATTTTTATTCTTGTTATAGTTCTTTCGGCTATATTTGGAGTGGACCCGAGTCTGTCCTTCTGGTCTTCTTTTGAGAGAATGAACGGAGCTCTAACATGGCTTCACCTTGGGGCACTATTTGTTGTAGCTAGTTCAGTTTTAGAAAAAAGAGCGGACTGGATGGAGATCTTTTGGATAAACAGTGTTGCAGCATCAATAATATCTGCAATCACAATTTTGGGTACAAACGGTCTTGGTCTTATGAATATTTCTTCAGGCGCTGGAGCACTACTTGGAAATACATCCTTTGCTGGCGCGTATCTTTTGATCAGCTTCTTTTTCGCATTTTATCTTTGGGTTAGAAATTACAAAAGTAGAGGATTGTTATCTGTTGTGTTAATTCTTATTTTTATTTCCCCAATATTCTTTATGACTAAGATATGGGCTGGCAAATTTGGACTTGGTGACATCTTTTCAAATCCACTGCTGATTCTTGGTGAAGCCAGGGCGGCTACTATGGCACTATATGCGGGGCTTGGATCTCTTGTGTTAGGTTCTGTATTTGTAAATTCAAAAAAGAAATTTCTAAAGATTGGTTCAAAAGTTCTGCTATTTGTTGTTGCGGCGATTTCACTCTCTACTATTGTGATGTTCTTTATCCCAAATTCTCCTGTTCAGAATTTTATTTCGCAGGAGGCCTCAAAGTCTAGAGTTGCTGCTTGGGATATATCTGTTCAGGCTTGGAAAGCTAGGCCAATATTAGGGTATGGCGTAGGGTCATTTACCTACGCATATCAGGAATTTTATAATCCACTATTTCTAACAAAAGAATATGGGGCTGATGATTGGATGGATCAGGCTCATAGTGTGGGGTACGAAATACTATCTACGACAGGAATACTTGGAGCACTTTCTTTTGCATCTCTATATATAACCGCACTAGTTTTACTTTGGGGGCTTTACAGAAAAGAAGAGATTGATTTCTGGGATGCATTTATTCCAACTGTGTTTCTAGTTACTCATCTAATTCAAAACCTGACTGTTTTTGACACTATCTCTACTTTTCAATTATTCGTACTAATGTTCGCTTTTGTTGGAAGTATGAAAGGTAAGGAAATAAAGGCCTCTGTAAATTTCTGGGAGGAGGGAGTAGGTCAATCTATTGCTAGTATTGGTCTGGTAGTTTGTTTGATTTTATTTGTCATAGTTCCTTATAGATCTTCTCGTGCGGCAATTAGTTTTTCTAAGGGTTCATTTATAACTTCGAATGAAAAAATAGAAAAAATGTTCAGTACAATACAAAGCAGTCGTGTAGGTGAAGCAGAAAAAATGAAATTACTTTCTGAGCTTTGGAGAAATCAAATTGTAAAATTTCCACAGATTCTCAGACAATATCCAGAGCAGGTTGTCTTGGTTCAAGATAAACTTATCGAAGAAATGGAAAAGGGAATAGAAAGACACCCCTTAGATCTTCGCACCAGTGTGACTCTAGCAAGAATGTCATTGTTCACATCTGCGCTAGTTCCTGAAGAAGATAAGTCTGAGTATATAGGCAAAGCCTATGAGTATACCCAACTTGCAAGGGGGGTGAGTCCGAAACACCAGCTGGGTTACTGGACTATGGCTTCAGTAGAGGAAGTGATGGGAAATAGAGATGAAGCTTATCGACTAGCAAAAGAAGCGTACGACTTAGCTCCAACAGCCAAAAGCGCTAAAGAAATATTGGCTCAATATGAGTAGTGTTTTTATGAGTAAATAGTATAATTAAAATTATGAATAAAAAAGATTTATTTTTAATCTTTGTTAAGAGAAAACTTTAATAAATATGTATCATTTTTTCAAAGTGTTACTAAGATTTGGCTTCGTTATAGGGGGGAGCCTTTTGCTTATTTACTTGTTTGACAAATTCCTTTAGTCTGATAGTATCTCCTTTGTAGGAACCGTAGATAACGAGCAGTCCAATAGGGCAGAGGTCTCGTCGAGGTCGATTCTCTTTGTGCTTATCACATGTCAGAAACGCGTTCCAACGCTGTTTTTTAATTTTAAATAGAAAAAACAAATTATATGGCAAAAACTAGATTGCAAAAAAAGGAAATGCTAGACAAGCTTTCTGTAGTTGCAAAAGAAGCTGGTTCTGCTGTGTTCTTATCTTTCAATAAACTTACAGTTGGTGAAGAGACTGAGCTACGAAAGATTTTACGAGAAAGTGAAACTACTTACCAAGTAGTTAAAAAATCTCTTCTTAAGAAAGCTGTCACAGACGCTGGACTAGAAGGGGTTATGCCATCAATTGAAGGAACAGTTGCTATTGCTTACGGGCAAGACCTAACTGCACCAGCGAGAGAGGTTTACGAATTCTCTAAGAAACACAAAGAACAAGTTTCAATCCAAGGAGGTTTGTTTGACGGTAAGATCATGTCTCAAATTGAGATGATGGAAATCGCAACAATCCCACCAACAGATCAACTTCGAGGAATGTTTGTAAACATTATTAACTCACCAATTCAGCGATTCGTTATCGCACTTGGTCAGATAGCCGAGAAAAAGGCTTAATTACTCATTTGAACTAATATAAATATTATGTCAGAAGAAAACACAACACCAGATGTAGTAGAAGAAGCAGCTGCACCAGCTGTAGAAGAAAAAGTGGAAGCTCCTGCAGCTACACCAGCAGATGATGCTGGAGCAGATGTAGAAGTACCAAAAAAATTCAAAGCTGTCGTAGACGCTATTGAAGAAATGTCAGTTCTTGATCTTAACGAGCTTGTAAAGCTTTTTGAGAAAAAGTTTGGAGTTTCAGCTGCTGCTGTTGCAGTTGCTGGAGCTGGAGCTGGAGCTGCTGATGCTGGAGAAGAGCAATCAGAATTCAGTGTAGAACTTACAAGCTTCGGGGAATCAAAAATCCCAGTTATGAAGGTTGTAAAAGAGGTTCTAGGACTAGGTCTAAAAGAAGCGAAGGAGCTAGTAGAAGATGCTCCTACAGTAGTAAAGGAAGGAATGAAGAAAGAAGACGCAGAAGCATTGAAGAAACAAATCGAAGATGCTGGAGGAAAGGCGGAGTTGAAATAATTCAAACTCTTAAACAAGAAAACACCCAGAAATGGGTGTTTTTTTGTATCCCTTGCTCTATTTGGTCCAATTTCATATACTATAGGGCATGGAAATACTTGGAAAACTATTCAGCAGCGATGCTCTTGTAAAACTTATGAGACTTTTTCTTATGCAAAAAGAAGAGGCTTTTGACCTTGATGATATTGTTGAAAAGTCTAGAATCAAACTAGCTTCTGCAAAACTAGAAATAAAACTTCTTGAAGATGTTGGTTTCATTAAGAAGAAAGTTTTTATTAAAGATATTATTAAGCCAGCGAAAGTTTCGGCTTCGAAGTCACGACAGAGAGTAAAGGATAAAGATCCACAGATAGTGAAAAAGAAATGTAAGGGATGGATGATCGATGATCGATTTGCGTATATTAGACCTCTTCAAGCGCTACTTATCGAAACTGAAACTCTAGAGAGAGAAGATCTGGCTTCAAAGTTTAAAAATGTTGGAAAGATAAAGCTTCTTCTTGCAGCTGGTGTATTTATTCAAGATGAAGAGAGTCGAATAGACCTTCTAATTGTAGGTGATGACCTAAAGAAAAAAACTATTGAAGATATTGTTTCTAGAATTGAATCAGAAATGGGGACAGAGCTTGATTACGCAATCTTTAGTACTGAAGACTTTAAGTACCGAGTAGATATGTACGACAAGCTTGTCTGCGATATCCTAGAATTCCCGCATGAGAAAGTTATAGTTTCCCCTGGTTTCAATCTAGAGATGGGGGACAGAAAGTCTTAATAATCAAATCTTTTCCACAAGCACCCTTTCTGGGGTGCTTTTTCGTTGTACAATATATATGTATACGAGGTCTTGTGACTTCTTACATTATTAATTAATAAATAATATAAGTAATATATGATATTTCAATCATGGGCTGAGGTGTTTAGTGCATCTCTACAAGGTTTGTGGCTAGGAGCAATTGGATTTCTTCCAAAGTTTCTTGTTGCAATAATAATTTTTGTTATTGGATGGGCAGTTGGAGCTGTGGTTGGTAAAGCAATCTCACAAGTTCTTAACGCTATTAAATTGGATGAACTATTTGGAAAAGTAGGAGCTGATAAGCTTTTCAAGAATGCAGGTTTCAAATTCTCACTTAGCCGATTTATCGGAGAGGTTGTGAAGTGGTTCCTAATTATCGTGTTCCTTATGACTTCACTAGAGGTTATGGGTCTATCACAAGTAAACATCTTCCTTGGAAATGTTGTTCTTGGATACCTACCACAAGTAATTATTGCTTCACTTATAATTGTTTTTGCTACAGTTATTTCAGACTTCATGAGAAGTCTTGTAGAAGGATCAGCAAAAGCTATGGGAATTCATTCAGCAAGACTTGCTGGATCTATGGCAAAGGGAGCAATCTGGGTTTTTGCAATCATCATAGCTCTTTCTGAGCTTGGAATTGCACCAGCATTTATGCAAATCCTATTCACAGGAATCATCGCAATGCTTGCTATCGCAGGAGGACTTGCTTTTGGTCTTGGAGGAAAAGATGCAGCTTCAAAAGTTGTTTCAAAAATTGGAGACTCAATGTCTCACAAAGAGTAATTAGTGTCTAACTAGATACTAGATACTACGCCACAAAAACCCCGTAAGGGGTTTTTGTTTTTAATTTATAAAGCTAATAAGTTTGGCTTTTAGCATCTCATTTTGATATGCTAAATATATGAATAATATCGTAAGAAAAAGAAATCCCGGAGAGCCAGTGACAATTCCTAACGGGCTACCAAAAATTATTTATAGAGGTAAGCTTGGTGCCATTGTACAGTTTCCCGTTCTTCAAGATCTAGGATTTGGTTATCAAGAAAAAACATTCGAAAAATTTTCAAGACCACCAGGAACTCGACTTATAATTGTAAAAGATGAAAAGATTTTGTTAAACAAAGAACATAGACTTGAATCTGAGGGGTACGACTGGAGATTGCCTGGAGGGAAAGTTTTTGATTTATTTGAAGAATACGAAGGATATATTGGATCAGAGGTTCCAAAAGATTTAATTCTAAATGGTGCAAGGAAAGAGTTAAGAGAAGAGACTGGTTTAGACTCAGAAGTTTTGAATATTTTTGACAGGCAAATATGTGGAGCTAGCGTAGAGTGGGATCTATATTATGTTGTTGCTAAAGATGTAAAAGATTTTGTTTTAGAAGGGCATAATGAAGGAGAAGATATTGATGATAGCAGGTGGTTTTCTTTTTCTGAGGTTCGGGAAATGTGCCAGTCGGGTGTAATCCAAGAAGGCAGGAGTGTTGCGGTGCTAATTAAATTTATTAAGGATTAGCTATGTTTCTTGAGGGTCAAAAAAGGTCTTTAAATAAGGCTTCTTTTGACCCCTTTTAAGGTCTGTGCTTTTATTTGAAAATAGCTGGATATTCACTTGACTTTTATTTTCATCTGACTATACTAGTCCCTACGTGTTCGGAATAACATTTTAAGAGAAGAAATACAATTTGTAGACGGGTAATATAACAGTAGATACACTTTTTGGTGTTTAGTGTCGTACCACCCGCTTGCAAATAGCGGATTTTCTTTTTCCTTTTTTAGGAGAAAGAAATCACTAGTTATTTGAAAACAAAATAATACAAATATATTAATTACTAATTTTTAGTAGTTAATGTCTTTTAAAATCTAACTAAATAGTTTTTTCTACGGAAAAAATTATGGGGTAAAAAATAAATTTAAGTATTTTTACCGTCTAAAAGAAAAGATAAGAAACTTTTTCATTCAAGTGAAAATGTTTCTCGAGCAAACATAAAAGTAGATATAAGTCTCATTAGTGGTAATGAGCAAAAAATAAGTTAAGAAATTAACTCGTAACTTTACGCTTTCCTAATAGGAAAGTTAAGGGTATGTGGTGGATGCCTTGACTCTTAATGGCGATGAAAGACGTGGTCTGTCTGCGATAAGCTTCGGTGAGGTGACAAACAACCTTCGACCCGGAGATTTCTGAATGGGGAAACCCCCTTGAGTTAATACTCATTGACTTTAAATCTTAGAATTTAAAGAGCGTACCCAGGGAAGTGAAACATCTCAGTACCTGGAGGAAAAGAAAAAAACCTGTCTGATGACAGAATATTCCCTTAGTAGCGGCGAGCGAAACGGGATGAGCCCAAACCCAGCGTTGTTGCATTAGTAACTTATGCTGGGGGTTGTAGGATAACAACTTCCTTTATTGGAGGGAAGTCAAAAAATGTGTTGTTAGTTGAATCTTCTGGAAAGAAGAACCGTAGAGGGTGATAGTCCCTTAAACGAAAATTTCACATCTTCCTTGTTGTTACTCCTGAGTAGGGTCGGACATGAATAGCCGGCTTGAATCCGCCAGAACTAACTGGTAAGGCTAAATACATTAAGAGATCGATAGTGAACAAGTACCGTGAGGGAAAGGTGAAAAGAACCCCGGAAGGGGAGTGAAATAGACCTGAAACCACATATCTACAAAAGGTTGAAGAGGGCATTTATGTCCTCGACAGCGTGCCTATTGAAGAATGAGCCAACGAGTTTATGTATGCTGCTTGTCTAAGTCGTTAAAACGACGAAGGCCCAGGGAAACCAAGTGTTAATAGCGCGTAATTGGCAGTATGTATAAGACCCGAAACAAAGTGAGCTTACCATGAGCAGGGTGAAGCGACTGTAATAGGTCGTGGAGGCCCGAACCCACGCGCCGTTCAACACGCGGGGATGACTTGTGGTAAGGGGTGAAAAGCCAATCGAACTTTGTAATAGCTGGTTCTCTCCGAAATAGCTTTAGGGCTAGCGTCGACGTGTTCCTTCTGGGGGTAGAGCACTGGAAGGTTTAAACAGGGAGCAATCTCGTTAAACCTATCAAACTCCGAATACCAGAAGTTAATAACTCGGCAGTCAGACTACGGGCGCGAAGGTCCGTCGGTCAAAAGGGAAACAGCCCAGATCCACAAATAAGGTCCCTAAATATATACTAAGTGCACTTAAGGATGTAGAGTTCCTTTGACAATGAGGAGGTTGGCTTAGAGGCAGCCATCCTTTAAAGATAGCGTAACAGCTCACTCATCAAGGGACTCCGCGCCGCAGATAATCGGGGCTAAGTATATTACCGAATTTTGGGGCTTCATCTGTATTCGTACAGGTGGAGCGGTAGGAGAGTATTCTGTACCGCACTGAAGGCAAAGGGGTGACCCATGCTGGAGCGTACAGAAGTAAGAATGTTGGCACAAGTAACCACAAGGGGGGTGAGACACCCCCCCGCCGAAAGATCAAGGTTTCCTTTGCAATGATAATCAGCGAAGGGTTAGTCGGACCTAAGGAGATGACGAAGGTCGCATCCGATGGCCACACGGTTAATATTCCGTGACTTCTTGTTCGTGCGATGGAGGGACGGAGTCTTGTACACTGAGCGCATTATTGGATTTGCGTTCGTGCCATGAGGGTGTTGTTTAGGTAAATCCAGACAGCTATAGCCCAAGTGGAGCGAAAATTTATGTCTACGGACATAGAGATTTGGTGGAGCAGACTTCCAAGAAAAGCTTCTAAGCATAACGAACATGAATCCGTACCGCAAACCAACACAGGTGATCAGGTCGAGTAGACCAAGGCGAACGAGTGAGAGGTCCTCAAGGAACTCGGCAAAATAGCAGCCGTAACTTCGGGATAAGGCTTGCCCATATTTAAATATATGGGCCGCAGCGAAAGACACCCTGGCGACTGTTTACCAAAAACACAGCTCCCTGCGAACTCGTAAGAGGATGTATAGGGGGTGACGCCTGACCAATGCCAGAAGGTTAAATACGGATGGTACTAGAGCTTCGGTTTTAGTGCTGGGCTGTATAAGCCCTGGTGAATGTCGGCCGTAACTATAACGGTCCTAAGGTAGCGAAATTCCTTGTCAGGTAAGTTCTGACGTGCACGAATGGCGCAACGACTGGGGTACTGTCTCGAGGACCTGCTCGGTGAAAATACAATACCGGTGAAGATGCCGGTTACCCGCAGTTAGACGAAAAGACCCCGGGAGCTTTACTATAGCTTGGTATTGGGCATATTGAATTGATGCGTAGAATAGGTGGGAGACTTTGAAGGTACGATTTTGGTTGTACTGGAGTCGTCAGTGAAATACCACCCTTTGATTTGGTATGTCCTAACCCTGTCGGCAAAAACGACAAGGGACAGTATCTGGTAGGTAGTTTGAGTGGGGCGCTTTCCTCCTAAAAGGTAACGGAGGAGTTCAAAGGTTAGCTAGGCGCGAATGGAAACCGTGCCGATAGTGTAATGGCATAAGCTAGCTTAACTGTGAGTCGGACATGACAAGCAGATGCGAAAGCAGGACATAGTGAACCTACCGTACGCTTTAGACGCGGCGGCAGATCATCGGATAAAAGCTACCCCGGGGATAACAGGCTGGTATCGCCTAAGAGTTCATATCGACGGCGATGTTCGGCACCTCGATGTCGGCTCATCTTATCCTGGGGCTGGAGAAGGTCCCAAGGGTTTGGCTGTTCGCCAATTAAAAAGGTACGCGAGCTGGG
>Ga0100402_1000382_pt1 | contig 52069 bp, 49 predicted proteins | sample CryGeyme20150102_FD_80419 | JGI IMG/M metagenome (GOLD analysis project Ga0100402, IMG submission 80419) | Groundwater microbial communities from Crystal Geyser aquifers in Utah, USA - Crystal Geyser metaG 2015-0102 | ecosystem: Environmental > Aquatic > Deep subsurface > Groundwater | place... | reverse complement strand
TCGCTTTGTATCGAATTAAACCACATGCTCCACCGGTTGTGCGCTCCCCCGTCAATTCCTTTGAGTTTTAACCTTGCGGTCGTACTCCCCAGGCGCCTTGCTTAACGCGTTAGCTTACGCCACCCAAACTCAAGGTTCGGGCAACTAGCAAGGAGCATTTACGGCTTGGACTACAGGGGTCTCTAATCCCTTTTGCTACCCAAGCTTTCGTCCCTGAGCGTCAGTACTGTCCTAGAAACTTGCCTTCGCGCTTGGCGTTCCTCTTGATATCTACGGATTTCACCCCTTCACCAAGAATTCCAGTTTCCTCGAACAGACTCTATCCATATAGTTTTTCTTGCTTTTCCGAAGTTAAGCCCCGGGCTTAAACAAGAAACTTATATGGACGCCGACGGACCCTTTACGCCCAATAAATCCGGATAACGCTTGCACCCCACGTATTACCGAAGCTTCTGGCACGTGGTTAGCTGGTGCTTTCTAGCGAGGTACTGTCAAAATTCCTCCCTCGCCACAGTGGTTTACGCTCCGAAAAGTGTCATCCCACACGCGGTGTCGCTGCGTCAGACTTTCGTCCATTGCGCAAAATTCCCGGTTGCTGCCACCCGTAGGTGTAGGCTCCGTGTCTCAGTAGCCTTGTGGCCGATCATGCTCTCACATCGGCTAGCCGTCGTAGCCTTGGTGAGCCTTTACCTCACCAACTAGCTGATAGCGCGCAGGCTCTTCCAATAGCGCATAAATGCTTTCCCCCGGAGGGCGTATGCGGTATTATCCCGCCTTTCGGCGAGCTATTCCCCACTACTGGGTAGATTCCTACGTGTTACTCACCCGTTCGCCACTCGTCAGCGTCTAGCAAGCTAGACCTGTTACCGTTCGACTTGCATGCCTAAGGCACACCGCCAGCGTTCATCCTGAGCCAGGATCAAACTCTCAATAAAACAAGCGTGTTTTAGATTTATTTATAGAATTGCGGATCGTAACTGTACAAATTCATGTGCAGTAGAATCCGGTCAACTATAAAAAGTTGCAGTGTTCTACCACCATGTTTGTTTCAGTATTATTAAAATTGTCTATCTATTCTTATGATGTTAACGTGCTGAGTACAAGCTTATTGCTAAGCTTGTTGACTACTCTTTTATTTTCTGAAGATAAGTATCCCAACAAAGGGACTAATCTCTCGAGAAGCGGTATCATAACACGGCCTGAACCTATGAGTCAAACACAACCTCGTCGATGATAGCGCCGCCGAGACAAACGGTCTCTTCGCCTTGCTTTTGATAAAAAACAGCTGATTGTCCAGGCGCAATGCCTCTGATTGGCTCGTCCAATTTGACATTATTTTTTTGCAGAACGCTTGGAAGAAGTTCTCCAGTGTGGCGAATTCGAACAAGTAGATTGTTCAGGTCCCCAGGTTGATTTCTGCTAATCCAGTGAATATCTCGGATAGAAAATTGGCTTTGTTCTGTTTCAGTGCCGAACCCGACCACTAGCTGATTTTCTTTTTGTTTCTTTGCTATGACATAGAAAGGCGGGAAGTTTTGACGCTCAATTTCTCCATTTTCAGTAGTTATTAGGGTTCTTTTGTCGATCTCAAAACCATGTCTCTGACCAATCGTATAGAACCAAAGGCCATTGTGTTTGCCAATGGTATTACCTGATAGATCAACCACTGGCCCTGGATTTTCCCCAAGTTCGTCTTTCAGAAAAGAATGAACGTCGATATCGCCGATGAAACAAATGCCAACGGAATCTTTTTTGTCTTTGACATGAACAGAGCGTTTTTCTGCTTCTTTTCTCACCTCTGTTTTAGTCATATTTTCTAGTGGGAAAATAACATGTTTTAGTTGATTATCATTGATTTGGTAGAGAAAATAAGTTTGGTCTTTGTGCCTATCTGCAGGTATTACAAGTTGGCCATCAGTAATCTTGGTATAGTGGCCGGTGGCAATTGCATCAAAATCATTTTTCATGGCCCAGTCATAAAAAAGGCCAAACTTGATTTCTTTATTACAAGCAATGTCAGGATTTGGAGTTTTCCCAGCTTTGTAGTCATCAAAGAATGCTTGAACAACTGAGTCTCGATAGGTATTTTTAAAGTCTAAAACTTGAAATGGAATATTCAGAGACAAGGCAACTTTTAATGCATCCGCTCTGTCTTCATCAGTGCGGCATCCGGGTGCTCTCCAGCATTCTAAGTAGATGCCGGTCACATCATAGCCTTGCTCTACTAGTAGGTGAGCCGAGAGCGAAGAGTCTACTCCGCCACTCATACCGAGGGCAATTTTTTTGTTATGAAGCATGTAATTCTTTGAATGTTGCAAGTCTTTTAAGCTCAGAGCCAATGTTTTCGTTGATTTCATCTATTTTGTAACTGTGAAGCTCGGGAGAAAGGCCATCTAATTTGTTTTCGCATAGATAAGATAGGAAGGGTTTATCTTCTAAATTGTTATAGTCATTAAAAAAGTTTACCCTGTTGATTTCAACTTCGGGTTTATATCCCAGTCTGAGTTTGTAGCAAAGGTATCCGACAGAATTCACTATGCCGAATAGATTCCTAGATGATCCGCCCGTTATTGTTTTGTAACCTCTTTTGATAAAGTGATCAAGAAAATAATAATCAAGTATTAGTCCTAGAGAGGCATGACCACCCTTGCCGAAAGAGTAAGGAGCAGAAGTTTTAAATGCAGATCTAACGATTTGGTCTTCTGATACTGTGATAATCTTTCCACCGAGAAGCTGTTCGTGCTTAGAAACAAATAATTTGTAGACCCTTTTCTTCTCTAGAAATTTTGATCTATACCATTCCAGGTTAGCCAATTTGTCAAAGTTTTTTCTATCTACCATCTCTAGATAAAGCTCTTGCCATTTTAGAAAGTCTTCTTCGGAACACGGGCCTATCTCAACTGACAATTCATGTTGTGTCTTAATATCTTCTAATGACCTGAGAAATTTTCGTCCACTTTTTGATTGGACCCTGTCAATAATAGTAGCTGGGTCTGGATCTGGATAAGACCACAAAATCTTTTCAGGCCTGAATAAGGGTGTAAATATAATATTCGACATTTATTACAAAAAGTTTTTTACAATTATTTCATTAATGTCTGAGATATATTTTTCTTTGTCAGCTAAGTAGAAAATTGGCAACTTAGGCATGAATCCAGGGCTAAGTTCTTTGGCTCTGCCCACATCTTCAGCAGCTATCTTCCCAAAATACAAACCTGACAAGTCGTAATCGTTCTCTTTTAGCCATTTAGCCATTTTGACGCTTCCTGAAAAATATAAGGCATCCTTCATAAAAAGACTGGGGTTTCTAGTATCGCTGACGCCTCTTTTTTGCCTAATTACCGCGGTCCACCTTCTTTCTGGATCTGGGAAATAGGGGGCAAGGTACTGCCAAAGCTCTGCAAAACTCATTGTTAGGCCTTTTTCTACAGCCAAAAATCTCACGGCGGTACTGAACAGTGATTTACTTGGCATAGCTAGCAAGCCATGAAGAACGGCTATGCCCTCCTCCGTCTCGAGATAGTCTGAGAACCCATATTTTTTTCTTTTGAGAAACCATGATTGCTGCTCATAATTCAATCTTCGAAGAGCGTGGGTGCCAATCTCATGAAACATCATGCTAGCCGTATCTTTTTCGGTAAAAATGGCATCCGTTTTTAGTTTCAAGAACTCTTCGTTCATTGTAGCTCTAGTAATGAATGAAGTAGACCATTTTATTTTGATTTTTTTGTTCAAGTTATGAATTTCTAGAAATTTCATAGCTCTAGTTGTCACCTCAGAATTAGTGAGGATCTTGTCTGAATTGCTGACGCGTTCATCAAGAGCTTCTGTAGCGTGTTCGCTGACAATTCTCTCTGCCATAGCAAGCAACTCGGAAGCTGGCTTTGGATACTTAGTAAGTTTGTGCTCTGGAACTGGCTCCACGTATTCAAACTGTGGATTATAGGTATTGTCAGCAAAAAACTTTTGTTTTTCTTCCTGAAGATTGACTGGTATGAGTTGTGAAAGAAATTTCATTATTCATTATCCGTACCAACCAAAAATCCTTCTAGGTCTTTTCTCCCAAGTTCGACTCTATGTCTGCCCTTGTTAAGTCTTTTTGTAACAAGCATGGCGGTAGTTATCTTTTTATCTTTAATTTGCATTGTTACTTCTACTACTGGAAGCTTTCCTTCGACAACCTCCTGTTGTTGCCAGAGTAAATCGTCATAGTCTAATAGCCCCAAATCTTCAGCCAGTTCCTGACTTATTGCCGATCGGAAACGCTTAGTATCAACAAAGGCCAAAATATCATGATGATTTCCATTTTCATCAAGAACGTCAATATGTTCTCGCGTCTGAATTATTTTTAGGCCCTCTTTGGCAATAATCTCATCGGCAAAACTTTCTGCAAACAAGGCTTGGCCAATCTTAACACCATGCTCTGCATTGCGAACTTCAATACCCTCGACTCTTTCTAAGCGCTTCTTGAGTCCGGTTCTGTTGGCCAGTTGAATTGAAAGACCGGGAAAACCATTGAGCTCTACGATCATTGGTCCTTTTTCCCCATGAATAAATACGTCTGCTCCCATGAAGTTAAAGCCAGCGGCATTTGCAGCTTTGACAGTTATTTCCAACGCCTTATTCCAGTATGGAATGCGAATGCCATTAACCTTTTTCTTGCTGTCAGGAAAGTGTGAAATGGGATGGCCCTTGCCGTAGATTCCATAAGTAGTGATGCCAGTGGCAATATCAATCCCAAGGCCAATAGCTCCCTTGTCTAGATTAGCCCGGCCGTCAGACTCCTTTGTTGGAATTCTGGCCATCGCCATAACGGGTACGGAGTTAAAAATTACAACCCTAATGTCTGGGGTCCCGTTGTATGAGAGTTTGGAAAGAGTTGGATGGGCAGCGATCATTTCTTCGACAATTGCCTGATGTTTTGATCCCCAGGTGCTAAACTCCCCGTCCAAGATATTACCGACATGCAGAAGCAGATCTGTTTTTTCAAGCGGGTCGCCGTCATGGTCTATCCAGACATTTTTATTTGCGTCCCGTTTCTTTATGATCAAAATTCCTTTGCCAGCACTACCACTCGCAGGTTTGATGACAAAGGGAGCAGGAATATTTTCCCACTCTATAGTTTCCATATCTTCTCTTGAGCTAAATGTGTGATAAACAGTCGCCGTCGGAATATCGTGCTTGGATAGGAGTTCTTTAGTTTTGATTTTAGAAAAACCGTAGGCTTTTGCTGAGGCAGGATTTAACTTGGTGTAGTAATACCGAGCGTTCATCCCGAGTATGTGTGAGGGCTTGACTGCCATATTGATGATCCAGAGTAGAGCTACTCTTCTTCCTCGATGATCGAATGAAATCTAAGGCGCTCCGAGATGCGTAGGCCAACAAACTTTCCAATGATTATGTTAAGTGACATGATGCCGATGACGAATAATTCAGGTTCTAATAGGACGAATTTTTGGACTGGTTCCCACTGCAGAATTAGACCAGAGATAAATGCTAATCCAAGAGTTTCCGCTGTCACCGCAATGGCGTCAGACTGCTTGGTCTTTGATTGGGCATCAAGGAAATTCTCGCTTAGAAGAACGAGAATTAGAATTGGGAAAATATTGACAGTTAGAAGAGAGACTACATTTAGCGCTGGGGATAGAACCAAGACGCCGAAAATTACCAGTGAAATGATTGAAAGCAACAAACCAGTTCGTGGTAGGTAAGAGAGCTTTAGACGACTGATAAAGTGATTAGCGATTACCGCGGTGGTGGCAATGGCGCCAAAAATAATTAGACCCTCGAAAAGGCCGGTTGATACAAGCGCAACAGATAGAACAGCTGGTGTGTAAATACCGAAGCCGCGGAGGCCGATGATATGTCTGGAGCCGGCAATGAGCGAAGCAATCAGAGGAAACAAAAGAATCAAGACAATGGTGTTGGCGCCAACGCCGTTGCTGACCGCGTAGCGAATTCCGTGTTGCATGAAGTTATTCCAGGCTAGAGGTTGGGGTGGATTATCGTCAAGAAATTGAGCCAGCATGCTTTTTTGTTTACCGCTTGGGTCAGTGATATCTTGATCTTTTTTCTCTTGAACTTTTTCGATAACTGCGGCTGAGGGTGACGCGAGAGAGGCGGCGGGAGTGCCTTCAGCTGAACCTGTGGCGCTATCAGGATTTAGGACAATCTCGGCTTGGAGCGAGGGACTTTGAGCATGGGCAATGCCCAGGCCAATAGCCACGAAAAAGATATAGCTGGCTAGAATAGAAAATAAGCGAAATTTCATGGGTATATTATACTTCACCCTCACAATAGTTTTTTCGCAAGTGAGTTTATAACGCTAATTCCTGCCGAGACTAGCAGGAGTGAAACAAATTGATTAGTGGTGATTCCGAGGACTACGATTGGGTCTACATGGAATCCAGGAACTAAGAGAGTGGCGACCCAGATCATTCCCGCATTTAAAACCATAGAGAACAGACCAAAGGTGATTAAGTTAATTGGTAGTAAAAGAACTTTTAAAATTGGTTTGATTGCGCCGTTCAGAATGGTCAAGACGATGCTAGTGACAATTAGGGTAGAAATATTTAAAAAACTCACTGCTGGCAGAAGCCAACTCAAGACGAAAAGAGTGACCAAGGTGATGACGAAGGGTCGAAGCATGTGTTTATTATACGATTATTGTCTGCTCTGAGACAAGCGCCCTCGCTCTGAGCTTAATGTGCTGTTTTTTTGAGAAGCGATGGGATTCATCTCGAACTTGAGTTATAAGGCGAAGCGCTGGGTGCTGTTCTGGAAGTTTTAGAACGTGATACTCAAGATTTTCTAAATCATATGGTTTTCCAGTTTCTTTTTGGTGAAACTCTATGGCTGGAATGATAATTCTATCCGGTCTCTTGGCAATACTAATAATAGGCGTTCTCCAAAACCAGACTTTCATAGCAGCTCTGAGTTGTCCTTTGCCTCCATCTATTACTATCAGACTTGGTTTCCCCCACTCTGGGTGATTCTGGCGTCTTTGAAGTGCTTCTTGAAGCATTTTATAGTCGTTTGGTGTCTTAAGGCCTCTGATGTTAAAAATACGATAATCTGTTTTATCTGGTTCACCATTGGTGAAACTAACCATTGCTACCGCTGCATTTGTGCCGCTTAGATTGCTCACATCATAACCTTCAATTTTTTCAAGCTTATGTGAGAGCGGGGCCGCAATGTAGTCCTTGAGTATTTTTGAGAGAAAAACCAAGCCATCATCGGTCTTTTTTGCAGATAGCTGTGGCAGCAATTGAAGATTGGGCTTCATTCGATATTTTTTGCTAGTTACGTCTCTGATTATTGCCAACTGATCTCGAATAATTGCCGCCCTCTCGAAGTTTTCGTTTTCAATTACTTTCTCCAGTTCTGACTCTAGGTTTTTTGTCACAAGCGTTGTTTTTCCACGCAAAAACAAGATTAGTGAATCTATCAGAGTTTGATACTCTGCCGCAGATACGTTCCCAGCGCAAGCTCCGGAGCACTGACCTATGTGAAAGTAAAAACAAGCTTTGCTTTTTTTTCTTGATTGGGGATCTGAGCACCAGCGAAAGATCCTGCGAGCGATGAGCAGAACCTCTTTGATTCTGTAGCTACTTTGATATGGACCAAGAACTGTTCCTTTGAGTTTTTCTCGAATTACTTGCTGTTTTCTGACTGTTTTGACCTGAGGAAATTCTTCATTCGTGATGTGGATATAAATTGGACTTTTGTCGTCTTTGAGTAAGACGTTAAAAGGTGGTTGGTACGTGCCGATTAGCTCAGCTTCCGTGAGTAATGCTTCGAGCTCGCTTCCAAGTTCTCTGAATTGAAGTCTAGACGCCGTCTCGACCATGCGAAAAATTCTCTCAGAGAGTTTTTTTGTTCTGGTGTATGAAGTGACTCTTTTTTTGAGATCTATGGCTTTACCAACGTAGAGAACCTTACCTGCGTCGTCTGAAAACCAATAAACTCCCGGCGATGAGGGTAATGATGGTGAAACCGGCCACCAGCCCAATTGCGACGATAGTCTTATCGAGGAGCTGGACACCTTTTGGTCCACTTTTAATGCTAAAGTTTTGATCTGTTTTTTCTTCATGGTTAAGGATTGAAAGCCTGATTTGAACAGTGCGGTCTTGTGGCAATTCTAACTTATTATTGATAAAAAAGATGGGAATATCTAGAGATTGATAAGGCAGGATCACAGGAATGTTTGTTGCATCTTTGTTCAAAATGGTGACACTATCGTCGATGCCGATGTCAGTTTTCAAAGAATACCAGGCAGCGCCGGTATTATTTACTATTCTTGCCAAATATGAGCCTGGGATGGTGACGTTAAATAATTTTTGAGGAATGAGATCTGCGGTTAGGTTTGGAATTAGAGCTGGAAAGGTGGTTCCAGACGAAACCTCAACATCTTTTGTTTCAAAATCTTCAGGTTTATACGATCCAGCTGCATATGGAGTAGTACTTGATTCGCCATTAATTGCAAAAACGATGTGATTAAGATCAAAATTGTTGAAGTAATCAACTCCCCCAGTCGTGTTTTCCCAAGTCGGATCAACTGAGCGCCAACGCTGCCGTTCTTGATCGTAGTATTCTGGCCAGGCATGAAGAATATCGGTTTGCAAACTCAGCGGTCTAAGCTCGCTGTCTTCGCTATAGGCAAATCCTGTTAATCTTCTTGCGGGAACACCCTTCGCTCTGGCCAAAGTTATGAAGAGGTCTGTGAATTCTTGGCAAACTGACTCAGCTGGAGTTGATAAGGCTTCTACGGCACCTTTTCTTGGTGGAATGTTATCTAGTTCAGCCTCTGAGTAGCTCAGTGTTTTTACAACGTATTGATAAAGTTCTTCGACGGTATTCTTTTCGGAGACGATATCGAGGATATTTGAATTGCCAGTTTCCCAGTATTTCTGATTTTTTGTATGTGAGCTAAGTACGGCTGGCTGGGGAACATCTTTTATTTCTTCAAGGCTTAAAAGAGTGTCCATGGTTAAGTAGATTGTCAGAGCTGTGTTGGGCTGAAGTTCGTAGGTGGCAATCCAGTTTCCATCTGGGTCTACCTTAACCTCTTCAGGAGTTGGCTCGAGGACCTGATAATACATCTTCTGATGTGTAGTGTCTGGAGGTAAGGCAATTTGGGCAATGCCGATAGAACTGCTCGAGTTTTCAAGATGATATCTGAGCGTACTTGTAAATACTTGAGTAGAACCAAAGAGGGCTGTTATGCCGCTTCCCTTCAGGTCTGGAAAGGAAGTAATTACCTCGCTATCGCTGTAAATAGTTGTTTCTGGTTCTGGGTTGATCCGCGTTGCTTTTCCGTAAGATAGAGGTGTTTTTATGGTCACGCTTCTATTGGTATAAGTTTCACTATCAGCTAGTTTTGGAACGTGTAGCTCGAGCACCTGACCAACGACTGAGGTCAAGTCATTAGTTTCGTATGAAAGAGTGAAAGCTCTGACTTTTCCTTCTCCAACTACTTCGTCGTCAAATTTTAAAGTGATATTCTTGCTTAAACCATCATCTATTATGTTGGTAGGAACGTCTTTATTATTGCTTTTTGCAGAAATGTTATTGATTGTGCTCAGGTGTGATTTGAGTGAGTATTCGGTAATGTATTGAGTTGCTGTTAAGTTTGTGATTTTAAATTCGCGCTCTACTTTAGTGACTCCAGATTTTGACACGGAGTATGTGGTATGAAGAGAGGTGGAGAAAGGTGTCTCAGCAGCTGTCGCAGTTTTGAAAGATAAGAGTAGGAGTAAGGCGAAGAGAAGTTTGTGAAGTTTGTTTAACACTGAGGTTATTGTACTAACTCTTTTTAGTCTGGGCGAGTTCAACTTTCAAATAGGCTCCAGTATGAGAATTGCTGTTTTCTGCTATTTGTTCTGGAGTGCCTGTAGCAACAATGTTTCCTCCCTGATCTCCACCCTCAGGACCTAGATCAAGAATCCAGTCTGCGTTTTTAATTACATCAAGATTGTGTTCGATGACAATGACAGTATTTTTTTGTTCCACGAGTTTTGTTAAAACCTGAAGAAGCTTTTGCACATCTGCAAAGTGTAAGCCCGTAGTAGGTTCATCTAGAAGATAAACGATATGCTGAGTGCTTTTTGTAGAAAGCTCTTTTGCCAGCTTTACCCTCTGGGCTTCACCGCCCGAAAGTGTCGGTGCTGGTTGCCCCAATCGTAAGTATCCAAGGCCAACATCACAAAGGGTTTGCAATTTTTGCGCAATTCCACCATGTGATTTGAAAAATACAGAAGCTTCTTCAATGCTAAGATCAAGGACATCAGAAATAGACTTCCCCTTGTATGTGGCGGCGAGAGTCTCCTCGTTATATCTTTTTCCATGACAAACATCACAAGTGACGTAGACATCTGGGAGAAATTGCATCTCAATTTTGATTTGGCCGTCACCACGACAAGTTTCGCAACGCCCACCTTTGACATTAAAGCTAAAGCGGCCAGCATTAAAGCCACGAATCCGCGCTTCTTTAGTAGCCGTAAATATTTTTCTGATAATATCAAATGCTTTGGTGTATGTAGCTGGATTTGATCGAGGAGTTTTCCCAATGGGACTTTGGTCGATAAGTGTGACTCTTTTCACTTCGTTTGGAATCATTGCTCTATCTATTAGTCCAGGTTTTGAGGGATATTTTAAACCTAAGTGCAGCATCAGCTGGGCATATAGTATGTCATGAAGAAGCGTCGATTTTCCCGATCCCGAGACACCAGTGATGCAAGTCAGAGTATTAAGAGGAAATTCAGCATCAACTGATTTCAAATTGTGTTGGGTGGCACCTAAGAGACTTATTTTAGATTTAGTAAAAACCTCATCGTCCGAAACAATCGTCCTAGTTGGCAGATTTCTTTTTCTAACAACATCTTTTTTGCGAGCTAAATATGACCCAGTCACTGATTTTGGGTTATTGATCACTTCTTCCGGAGTTCCCTCTGCGATGATATTTCCGCCTGCTTCACCAGCTCCAGGCCCGAAATCAACAAGATAGTCTGCGGCAAGCATGACATCTCTATCATGTTCAACGACAACAACTGTATTTCCCTTAGACTGAAGATTTTTGAGAGTTTCAATAAGGCGGTGGTTATCGCGCTGATGAAGTCCAATTGTTGGTTCATCGAGAATATAAAGAACCCCCGTCAGACCCGTGCCGATTTGAGAAGCCAATCTAATGCGCTGAGCTTCACCGCCCGCGAGAGTTGAGGCTTCGCGATTCAGGGTCAGGTAGTTTAGGCCAACCGCGTTGAGAAATTCTAACCTCGAAATTATTTCTTTAACGATTGAGTCAGCAATCAGAAGTTCTTGATCAGATAAAATTCCTTTTTCTTTTATTGATTCAACCCAATTTATTGCATCTTCGATGGGGAGAGCGGTTAATTCTGCGATATTGAGTCCAGAAATTTTTACTCCTAAGGCTTGCTCCTTGAGTCGCTTCCCAAGACAGTCTGGGCATTGCTGTTTTTGCATAAACTGACCGATTTCTTTTCTCATGAATTCAGAGTCTGTCTCTGCATATCGGCGTTCAAGATTGGTGACAAATCCCTCAAACTTTTCTTCGATGCTGGTTTCACTTCCAAACCGATTCGTGCCGTCAACAACATAGACTTTTTTATCGCCGTAAAGAAGCAATTTTTGGATGTCTGGAGTCATGTCTTCGAAGTGAGTCTTTCGAAAATCTACACCTGCTTCTTTGGCCACGGTTTGGATTAGTCTTGACCACCACGAGTCACTACTTAAGACTCTTGCGAATGGAATAATGGCACCTTCACTAAGTGTCAAAGAAGGGGCGATTATTTTTTCAACATCTATTTTTAACAAATTTCCCAGACCGTTGCACGTTGGACAAGCCCCTTCTGGGGAGTTAAATGAAAACAATCTTGGTTCAATTTCTCGAAAAGAAATGCCACAGTCGCTGCAAGATCTATGTTCTGAAAAAAGTATGTCGTCGAAGTTTTTAGGTTTTTCTGGAAATGTAAAAGAGTCGTCTAAAATGAAACTGACAAGGACTTCTCCCTCAGAAATTTTTAGGGCTACTTCTACCGCCTGAGTAATTCTTTGTTTAAATATTCCCAGTTCTTTTTCAGATTTAGCTTGTTTTTCAGAAAAAACAAAACGGTCGACCACGGCTGAGATGCGATGCTTATTGGTTTTGATGAGGGTGATGTCCTCAAAAAGCTCGAATAATTCATTGTCAATTCTGACACGAGAAAAACCCTGTGACTGCAAGTTTTGTAATAGGCCCTGAAATTCGCCTTTACGGTTTTTTACTACAGGCGCCAAAATTAACATTCGAACTTGATTTTTTTGGTAACGAGAGGTCGTTGCATCAAGAATGTGTTCAACTATTTGATCGAGAGATTGCGAAGAAATTTCTTTGCCGCAATTTGGGCAAAAGGGATGGCCAACACGTGCGTAGAGCAAACGAAAATAATCATATATTTCGGTGATAGTTCCGACAGTGGAGCGAGGATTGTGGGAAGTAGTTTTTTGATCTATTGAAATGGCTGGAGAAAGACCCTCAATATGATCCACATCCGGCTTGTGCATGATTCCCAGGAATTGACGAGCGTAAGAGCTGAGGCTTTCCACATATCGTCTCTGCCCTTCAGCATAAAGGGTGTCAAAGGCCAGGGAACTTTTTCCACTTCCAGAGAGGCCAGTGAAAACAACTAACTTATTTTTTGGAATCGAGAGATTAATATCTTTTAAATTGTGTTCGCGAGCGCCAGTAATTTGAATTTTATCGGGTATTGGTGACATGGGTTTTTCTAAAAAAAACGAGGAACTAGTATATCACTTACTGCTTCGGGGTTTCTAGGGTTTTAATAGTATCGCGGAGTTCAGCTGCGTGTTCGAAGTCCATAAGCTTAACTGCTTGCTGCATCTGTCGACGTAAGTTTTTTGCGAGCTTGGTTTTATCTCTTGGAGTCATGCTGTCAATATCAACATGTGATTCGGCATATTTTTTTTGCTCTTCAGCAGCGGAGTCTCTAACTTTCTTTTGTGAGATCATGGGCTGCTTAATAGCTTTTTGTATAGATTCAGGAGTGATATTGTGTTTTAAATTGTAGGCAAGTTGGACAGTTCTTCTGCGATCGGTTTCTGTAATGGCAAAGATCATCGACTTAGTCATCATGTCTGCATATAGAATCACTCTACCCTGCTCATGCCGGGCCGCACGTCCCATTGTCTGAATGAGCGCTGTCGAAGAGCGTAAGAAGCCCTCTTTGTCAGCATCTAAGATAGCTACTAAAGAAACTTCGGGTAGGTCCAAACCCTCGCGAAGTAAGTTGATGCCTACGATAACATCATAGGTGCCAAGTCTAAGATCAGCTAAAATTTGCGATCTTTCTAGTGTTTCAATATCGGAGTGCAAATAGGCCACTTTTGGAAAGTCGATTGGCTTTCCTTCTAGTTTTTTTGAGTTTGAGCTGGCGGCGGCTACAAAAAGATGTCTTGGAATTTTGGCAATTTTAAGAGCATCAGAAGGGACAGTTTCATAGTTTGCAATTGTTTTTTCGGGGTCCTCTTGTAGATTTCTCTCTGCGAATGACTTCACAAGCTTTGAAATTTTCTGATCATTATTCAGATACTCAGTCAGCGCCTCAGCCATTTTTTTAGTTAGAGTAGTCACTAGGACTCTTTCCCCTTGTTTCTTGCGAATCAAAATCTCGATTACGAGGTCCTCAATTTGATTCTGGCTGGTTCTAAGCTCAATTGAAGGATCGATGAGACCAGTTGGGCGGACTAGTTGTTCTGCGATCGCGCCCTCAGCTAGCGAAGTTTCAAGAACGGACGGCGTTGCCGAGACATATAGATTTTGTTGAGAAACACCCAGGAACTCATCAAAGGTCAGAGGACGATTGTCTAGAGCACTCGGCAGCCTGAAGCCATACTTAATCAGTGTTTCTTTTCTGGCGCGATCGCCGCTGTGCATGCCTTTAATTTGTGGCAAGGTCATATGACTTTCATCGACGAAAGTCATGAAAGAGCCGTCTTTTTGTGATTTTGCATTTTCATGAAAGTAATCGATGAGTGTAAAAGGTGGATCGTTAGGTCTGCGACCATCGAAGTAACGTGAGTAATTCTCTATACCATTGGTGTATCCGAACTCTTTAATCATGTCTAAATCGTACTGAACTTTTTGTTGCAGGCGATATGCCTCAAGGGTGAATTCATTTTTTTGTAAATTCAAAACTTGCTCTTTCAGATCGGTTTCAATTTGCTTAATGGCATCTGTTTGATCCTTGATTGCCGCTAAGTAATGACGAGCAGGATAAACGATAAATCGTCTAGGACCTCCCTGTTTATCTCGACTAAAGTCAACAGTGGCTGTTGTCGCTGTTGGAGTAGTTGGCGCACCAGAAATTGGGTCAATCCAGCGAATTGATTCTATCGTCTCTTCCAAAAACTCAATTTTAAGAGCCACACTTTCGTAAGCCGGCCAAAGCTGGATAGTGTCTCCGCGAACTCTGTATGTACCGCGCTTGAGCTCTATATCCGAGCGAACATACTGCAAGTTAGCTAAGTGCAAAAGCAAGGATTTTCTTTGAATGAGTTGTCCTTCGATGAGCTCAAGCACCTGCTTGCCATAATCAACCGGAGAACCAAGGTTATATATGGCAGAAACTGAGGAGACGACAATAACATCTGATCTAGTCAGTAGATTTGTTGTTGTCGCCAAGCGAAGCTTATCAATCTCATCATTAATAGTCGCCTCCTTCTCGATATAGGTATCTGTAGAAGGGATATACGCTTCAGGCTGATAGTAGTCGTAGTAGGAGACAAAGTAACTAACCGCGTTTTCTGGGAAAAAATCTCTAAATTCTTGGTAAAGCTGAGCAGCGAGCGTTTTGTTGTGAGCAATTATCAAAGTTGGCTTTTGCATTTTCTCTATAACTTTGGCCATAGTGAAGGTTTTTCCAGATCCAGTAACTCCAAGAAGGACTTGGTGTTTTTTGCCTTCGGCCATACCCTTGGCTAAACAATCGATTGCTTCGCGCTGATCTCCCGTTGGTGAAAAAGGCGCTTGAAGTTTAAATGGAATTTGTTGCAAAGCAGCCTATTGTACAATAGATGAGCCACAAATTGCCCTCACTATGAAACTAACTAGTTACAAAACGCCCCTTCTTCATCCAAACTCAAATTTGCTTGAAATTATTTTTTCCGTAATTCCCACATTGCCAGAAAAATCCGTTCTTTGTATTAGCTCAAAAGCAGTGGCATTGGCAGAAGGGTCAGTAGAAATGAAAAAAACCGGAACCAGAGAAGAAAAACACGCTTTGGTTGCTAGAGAAGCTGATAGTTTCCTACCTGCTAATATTTCAAAATTCGATGTGATGCTCACAATCACTAATGGCACGCTAGCGGTTAATGCCGGAATCGATGAATCTAATGCCGAAAACATGTATGTGCTGTGGCCGAAGGATCCTTATGCTTCAGCAGCCTGGTACTGGGAAAAGCTCAGAGAACACTATGGCGTTAAAGAGCTTGGGATTGTGATCACAGACAGCAAAACTACTCCGCTCAGATGGGGAATAATTGGTACCTCAGTTAGTTACTGCGGTTTTAAGGCTCTGTTCGATAGAATTGGCGAGCCTGATCTTTTTGGAAGAAAGTTGGTGATGACAAAAGAAAGTATTGCTGAGGGCTTAGCCGTGGCAGCGAATATTGAAATGGGTGAAGGTGCTGATCGCAAGCCTTTGGTTGTTGTTGAAGATATTCCTCGGATTACGTTTTCTTCAAAACCACCCACCCAATCAGAACTGGATTTATTTAATATTGCTCCAGAGGACGATGTTTATGGTCCTCTTCTTACTTCTGTTCCTTGGCAAAAAAGTTCTAAGACCTAGCTATTTCAATATCGTAGACATTGGTGCGAATGGCCCCAAATCTAAATTTATAAGCTTCATCGCCCCTCAGGAAATCATAGGTTTGTTTTTTTTGCTCTATGGCATATCGAATTGTGTAGGCGATCAGATTCGAGCCAATACTAAGCTCATCATGTGTCCCAGATGAAAAACCTGAGTTATAAAGCGCCAGCGATTCTGGCTCATCAAAAGCCAACATGCTAGCCACTCGGACGCCCTCAACTTTAAGAAAGAAAAGCTTGACTCTGTTGTCGCTAGCTAAGGCGGGTATGAGGTTGCGAAAAAATCTGAGGTGATTATCGTCCCAAAACTCATTTTTTTCATGAGACGACTGCTTATGAAGCTCGATAAAGTCTTCGACATCGCTGCCGCTGGGGTTTTCTAGCACGATATATTCATGCTGAACTTCGCCGAGCTTTCTCTCTTTGCGACGAATTTCGTGACGTTGTTTTCTGCCTACAGAGACTAGGTATTCTTCCCAAGTTTGTGGTAAATAAATCACCGGAACCGCATCTTGAATTGATTCATTTAAGCTCCCCTTTTCTGCAAAGAATTTTTTTAAGTAAGCTCTGGTGACAGATTTTTCTGGCAGACTACACCAAAACAATTTATCCCACGGAATTTGATCTACTGCGGATAAAATACTCGAATAAATTGACTCTACATTTTCATTTTCATCATCGACGACTAAAACATCCAAATAATCTGAGACGTTCACACAACCAAGTAAGCTTAATTGCGAGACACCGGAATTATCGTGTAGGAAAGTTGGAGCTAATGCCACCAATTGATTTTCTTCATTGCGAATAGCTATTAAGATTCTTTTGCCCTGACCGAGGGTTTCCCACCACGTGGATTGAAAAACTTGAGTTTGAAAAACAGTTTTAGTTAGGCTTTTAGCCTGAAGAATTGACCATTCCTCAGTTAAATCAGAGATTTCTTTTGATTCTTCAAGAAGTTGAGAGGTGTACATAGGAATGCCTAGTATACGATACAATTACAAAGTATGAAAAAAAAGCCAATCATTTCTATCTCGACTAAGACTGGTGACTCCGGAACCTCAGGATTAATTAATGGCGTTAGACTTTCAAAAGATGCGCCAATTTTTGAAGTCATTGGTACCTTAGACGAGCTTAACTCATGGCTTGGACTTATCGCCACCCATCTTGATGTCGATCGTGATGATCACAAAAAATTTATTTATGTTATTCAAGATACCCTGTTTTACATAGGGGCTGAGCTTGCTCAATCACCAAAGACAAAGTTGCGGGAAGCGGCTGTCGAGGCTTTAGAAAAAGAAGCAACCGCACTTCAAGAATCTCTTTCTGATAATTGGCATACTAAGTTTTTATTACCTGGTGGCACAAAACTAGGTGCTTATTGCGATTTAGCTCGAACAGTTTGCAGAAGATCGGAGCGACGTCTGATCACATTAATGAAAGATCAAAAAGTCTCTGCAAACAACTTAAAGTATCTCAATCGTCTTTCTGATTATTTATTTCTGCTTCGTTGTTTTGTGAACGATGCCGCAACTTATCGAGAGCAAGAATTTATTGAGTCTCGTTAATAGCGAAATTTACGAATCAGGCCGACAACTCGTCCCTGAATCTGCACATTGGTGGCATAGATTGGACTCATGGTGGAGTTAGCTGGTTCGAGTCTGACTCTAGTCATTTCGCGGTAGAAACGCTTTAGAGTAGCAAGTCCATTATCTAGAAGAGCAACGACGATATCGCCGTCGTTCACACTCTGAGTTTCTTCTATGACAACGTAGTCACCTTCATCAATATGATCTTCAATCATAGATTTTCCTTTGACTTGTAGAACATAAGAGCGCTTTTTGCCACTGATCATTTCGGGAGAGACCTTAAAGGTGGCGTTGGGATCAGTATGAGGCTCGATTGGTGAACCCGCAGCGATAAATCCAAGAAGCGGTAGGTCAACGTTATCAGACATGCGAACGAAGGTGCGATCAAGCAGCTCAATGCCTCGAACTGCACCCTCATGTCTTTTAATAACCTTTTTTCTTTGAAGGGCTTGAAGATGCTCGTGAACTGTAGCCAACGAAGAGACTCCCAATGAATCAGCAATTTCTCTTAAAGTAGGAGCGTATCCGTTTTTTTGTAAGTACTGGGCGATGAAGTCAACAATTTGTCTTTGTCTTTTGTATAGTGTGACTGCCATATTTATATCCTTTATGTTCGGGCGTACCTTACCCAAAGCAAACACAGGATAACCGAATATGATGCGAATCTGCAACTAGATCTTTGATGATCAAAGACTATCAAAACAACTTAAATTTCTATACAAGCAACGCCCTGCCAGTCATGCTTTCGGGTGGATGTATTCCCATAATTTTTAGCATTGTTGGCGCTACATCAGCTAAAATTCCCGTTGGAAGCAAGGTGCCATTGTTAGCAAATTGGTTGCCAATTATCATCAGTGGAACCGGAAAAGCAGAGTGCTCAGTATCTACTGCGCCTGTTTCTGTATTAATGAGCTCTTCAACATTTCCATGATCAGCCGTGATGAGAATAACACCATTTTTTTGGAGAACAGTGCTAACTATTTTCCCAACAACTTCGTCAACTATTTCACAGGCTTTAACTGATGCATCAAAATTCCCAGTATGACCAACCATATCTCCGTTACAAATGTTGGCAATAATAACGTCTGCCTTATCTGCCAATATGTATTTAATCATCTCATCAGCTATTTCGTAGGCGCTCATTTCTGGGGCTTGGTCATACGACTTTACCCCTTTAGAAGGAATGATTATTCTTGTTTCGCCAGCAAACATTTCTTCTTTTTGTCCATTCATGTAGTAGGTAACAAATCTTTCTTTTTCAGTTTCGGTGATGCGAAGCTGCCTGAGGCCATTTTGTGCAAGTACTTGCCCTAGTGGCTGGCGCACTTTTTGTGGAGGGAAAGCGACATCGACAGGTATGTGAGCTTCGTACTCAGTCATGGTCACAAAGTATAGGTTGCCAATTCTTTTTTTTCTCTGAAAAGTCTCAATACTCGTTTGTTTCTGGATATTAGTTTTCTCATACTTCTCTGTGTATGGATCAAAAGCCAGATTGTGGATACCTTGTTCGAAGTCTTGCATTACGAAGGCGCGAGTTAGCTCTCTAGGTCTATCAACACGATAGTTAAAGAAAATTGCAGCGTCATTCTCAGAGATGAGTCGATGAGAGCCATCCTGGTCACAAATACTAATGGGTTCTATAAATTCGTCAGTGATATTTTGGTCATACTGCGCTTGTAGGGAGGCTATCGGGTCGAGAATACATGAGTCGGGACTGCCAATTGTTAAAGCGTCGTATGCTTTTTCTATACGATCCCACTTATGATCTCTGTCCATCGCGTAGTAGCGCCCCATGATAGTGGCTATTTTGCCAACTCCCATTTGTTCGCAGCGCAATGTTAATTGTCGAATGTACTCAATCCCGGAAGTTGGCGGCGAGTCTCTTCCGTCAGTAAAGGCGTGGATGAATACTTTTTGGACTTGCTGTTGTTTACAAAAATTTAATAGTGCATAAAGATGTTCGATGTTTGAGTGGACTCCACCCGCTCCGACTAGACCCATCAGATGCAGGCTACTGTTATTATTTCTGACGTGTTGGATTGCGCTCAAAAACGCAGGCGTTGAAAAAAATGAACCATCTGCAATTGCCATGTTAATTCGTGGCAAGTCTTGGAAAACAATGTGTCCTGCTCCAATGTTTAAGTGACCTGTTTCAGTATTGCCATCCTCTCCTTGAGGCAATCCCACTGCCTGACCGCTGGCCGCTAGCTGGGTATGAGGATAGGAAATCCAGTAGCCATCAATGTTTGGAGTTTTTGCAGCTGCAATAGCATTTCCTGCGGTCTTTGGACCAATTCCCCAGCCATCGAGTACAAGAAGTAATGTAGGTTTAGGACCAGTGTAACTTTGCTGAATCAAGGAGCTGTCAATGGGACTAGATGTGACAATGGGGGTAGCTGCTATTCCTCCTGTCATGATGTCGGATTCGAAATTGCCGCAGAAGTGACCTGTTGTTGTTCATTTTTTAAACGCACCTGTTCAAGTTCGATATAAATCTGCGAGAGTCTATTATATTTCGCTACTCTCTCTCCTCTATTCGCTGGTCCAAATTTTGTATATTCGGCTCCAGTCCCAACCGCAAAATCAGCAATAAAATCATCGTTTGTTTCACCACTTCGATGAGACATGACGATTTGCCAACCGGCTTCTCTGGCAACTTTAATAACATCAATTGTTTCCGAAATTGTCCCAACCTGATTTGGCTTTACTAGAAGTGTGTTGCAGTGCCCTTTCGCAATGGCATCTCTGACTTTATCTACGTTAGTCGCGAGCAAACTGTCTCCCACAATTTTCGTGGTTTCTCCCAGGGTCTTAGTGACTTCTTTCCAGCCATCAAGATCATCTTCTGCAAAGGGATCTTCAAGATAAAAGACGTTATAAAGACTTCTAAGTTTGTTGTAATACTCCAGTAGGTCTTTGGTTGAGTAGGCTTCAGCTCTATCTCGAAGCGTATATTTGCCACCGCTGTAAAATTCACTTGCGGCTGCATCAACTCCAAAGAATAAATCCTGGGCTAGTGTATAGGGGCTGGATTTTATTGTTTCAACTAAAATTTCGAAAACGTCGCTATTGCTGTAAAGGTTTGGGGTAAAGCCTCCCACGAGTCCGACAGAGTGAATTGCGCCTTTAATAATGAGGACCTCTTCAAGTTTTTGAAAAAGTGTTGTGGCGAGATTAAGAGAGTCGGGGAAATCTATATGGCTGGCCGGAATTATTTGGAATTCCTGAATGTCTAAGTTATCTGCACCGTGCTCGCCGCCGTTAATGAGTGTGTAGATACAACTTGGGATCATCAGCTCTCTCATTAATTCGTACTTTTGGAACAAGTAATAGTAGAGAGGCATGTTTTGGGATAAAGCCCCGGCTTTACAAACTGCCTGTGAAACTGCCAACAAGGCATTGGCGCCTAAATTTGACTTATTTGCCTTACCATCAAGCTGGATCATCAAATCATCTATTTCTTGCTGCATAGTCGGGTCTTTGCCAACCAACTGAGGAGCAATGATGGTGTTGACGTTATTTACAGCCTGCAAAACGCCCTTTCCCGACAGTCGATCGGGATCTCCATCTCTGAGTTCGTGGGCTTCGTATTTACCGACTGAGGTACCCGTGGGGACACTAGTGGCCACAACGCCACCAGAATCTAGCCAAAGCGTGCACTCTAAAGTCGGAATTCCTCGTGAGTCTAGAATCTCGCGAGCGTAGACTCCTTGAATGTTGGGCATAGTACTATCTTACTTCCTTCAGACTCATTGCTCAAGCTCACCGAGCATATTAGATATTAAATCAAAATTCGTTTTTGAACAAATGGCACCAAGGAGTTCTTCACTGTAGATTAGAGAGGCCAGATGTTTGTTTGGGCGATGAAGTTGGAGGAAAATAGGCTTGGCCTTCATGAGATCGTTCTTCTCGATTTTTTGTAAAGACGACTTGAAAAGTTTTTCGGTGGTAGAATAATCTGGACCTTGGTCGCCGAGATGCTGGGCAATTGCTATGAAATCAATTATTGCACCAGAAAAAGGTGGTATTAGAGCCTCATGAAGATCGATGAGCAATGCTGGGGTGCTAACCATCAGCCAGCCATTATCAATATCTCTGGCAGCATGCATTGCCTCATGTATTGTCTTGCAGTTTTGACAAATTTGGTGTGGCCAGTCATCTAAAATAACAATTTCTTTAGTTGATTTTGGTTTTTCACTTTTTTCCTTTATAACTGGAACTTCAAAATCACTAATGCTTGTTATCCAAAGTTGATTTCCATCTTTTTCCCACTCAAACAGAATCGGATTCAGAGTTTTACGTTTTATAGATCTATAAATTTCAATTAGTTCGCTAGTGGTTTTTTTATCAATTGCTCTGGAGATTGCTTGTTTTTTCTGGGCTTTTTTTTGTAAAAACTTATCCAGCTCTCTCTCAAAAAAAACGCTCTTGTTCCCAATTTCTGAGCTGACCTCATGCTCTGAGGATTTTGAGAAAAAATATGAGTCAATCTCATTCTTAATATCATTGCCAAGATTTTTAACCCCAAGGCGAGCTTTAATTTCGGTGCCAGAGACCGTTCCAGAAGCAGTGGCTTGAAGTTGAGCTTGAATCAGAATCGGTATTGTCAGGTTGGACAATGCGTGAGAATGATCGGACTCGAGTGTTTTGGAAATTTGCTCCGCCCAAGTTTGCTTAAGTGAGTCAAAGATATTGGCATCGCCAAGAATATTTTCTGAAGAACCTGGCATGATCCTGACGAATGATTCACCAAGATAATCTTGATAAAGTCGGGCAATCTCTGCAATGAATTTTTCTGAAAACTTAATTTCTGCAAAGAGATAGAATAACTGCTCCTCTGCTACGCGTTGTTTTACGGGGTCACTGGTGTCAGTAAATGCGCTCAAATGCTTTGAAAATTTTGAATTATCGGCTAGAACTTGTCGCAAAGCTGTTCTCGTGATGCAAATTGTTGGAGCAATCTTGACGCCAGCTTTTTTTGCTTGAGCGAGTCTTTGAATCAGCTCACCAGTTTCAGAAACAGCGAGAGAACGGACTTGATCAATTGTGAGAATGGCAGACACCCAACCATCTTAGCACACCCTCGAGTTAAGCGTTACTGCTTGAGTTGGGACTTGAACCAATCCACAACTGGAATCGGAGCTGGATCTACTCGATGAATCAAAGCTAGATAGTATGAAACATAAGCCCCAAAAGTCAGTAACTCAAAGGCTTGACTGAGCTTCGAGGAACTGGCTAGTTTCAGAATTTGAAAGCCAATATCGTTATTTTTAAGGATCTCGCTCGTTAAGGTCATCCTTTTTTCGTTACTTTGAAGATACAAATCTGAATGAACTAAAAGAAAGAACAGCATCTCGTCTCTGTTTTGAGGAAACTGAAGACCTTCTAATAAGTGGTGATTAATTTCAGGAATTACTCGATACTCTGAGTAAGTTTTGGCGTTCTCATTGAGCTGATTGGCAACCACATGAGCCGAACCTTCTAAATGCTCAGCCACAGTGAGAATTGGGATTCTATTGCTGAATTCGAAAGCTAAAAGCTTAGCAGGGTTTTGTTCAGTTGGAATGGCGACACTTGTCTTGAGGTGCATTTTTGCTATCGCTTCTAACACGGTCGACTGGGCTTCTTCCGAAACATTAATCAAGCCAATTTTCGAAAACAAGGCAATTTGACCAAAAACTGAGTATCCTAGAGCCATGCGAGGCTGCCCAGAAGGGTTGTGAATTGGATCAAAGACTAAGGCCGGTTTATTTGCCGTCTTCAAAAGTTCTGCCAAGTCACCGCCCGAAGTTATGCCAACTACCTTAGCCCCTCTTTTAAGAGCTTCCTTGGTGGAGCTAAGAGTTTCTTCTGTTGTCCCTGAGTAGCTCGAGGCAACGAAAAGTGTATTTTCATTCACATATGCAGGCAAATGGTAGTCAGGAACTACGTTGATTGGAACTGAAATTTCGTCTTTAAAAACAGACTGGATCACATGAGTTCCAAGCGCTGATCCACCCATGCCTCCAACGACAATATTACTTACCTCTTTATATGAAGGATCAATTTCAACTTCAGCGGCTTGTTGCCAGACATGTTGGACTTGTTGACCCAACTCCTCAATAGAGCCACGCATGTTTGACTTATCTAGCTCAGCCATTGCTTTTTGATTATCCAAAAAATTGGTTTCTTCCATGATCACTTCCCGTTATTTATTACTAATGAATTTGGATCGATTGTGTGTGAAAGTTCTTGATTTGGAAAAACTTGAACATGATTTCCGACCAGAGTTCCGGGCATAGTAGCCACAGAAATTCCAAGCTGAACAGATTCCCCAGTTATTAAACCAAAACCGTTTACGCCGGAATCAACTAACTCGTTCTTCACTTTAACCTTTACGTTTCTTCTGTCGAGTCGTTTGTTCGCAGTTACTAAGCCAGCACCAACCTTGGTTTTGCTTCCCAAAATACTATCTGCGCAGTAGCTTTGATGAATGCTCACTCCCGGACTTAAGATCGAGCGAACGATCTCAGTGTAAGCTCCAACTATGCAGTTTCTTTCAACACTGCTTTCACGAATCATGGAGTAGTTGCCAATCAGCGCGTTCTCGCCTATGAATGCTGATCCTACAATAGTGACAAAGTCTTTTATTTGAGCGCCATCAGCAATCAAAACTGGCCCTGCCTCATCATCAATGATTGCGGTCTTGGCTATTTGTGCAGTTGGAGAGGAGTAACTTTTTTTATTTGACAACAATTTGGTTTTTAGAGCATGTAAATCCCAGGCGTACTTAAGAGTGGGGAGCTCGTAAAGTCCCTCTATCCATCGCACATCATTTGTCTCACAAACTTTGTTCAGAGCGGTTTCAAAATTATATTCTGAAACTTCTAAATTGCTTAAGATATCAAGCATTTTGCTAGACAATAAATAAAGACTTGAAAGCTTGATTTTTGAAATTGGTTTTTGAGGTTTTTCAATAACTCCTGTGACTTTATCAGCGGCAGTTTGCAAAATGCCATATCGCTCTGGGTTTTCTGTGTGAGTCCCGATAAGGACACATTCCGCACTAGTTTCCTCTTGTTTTCTGATTAAGTCTAAGAGAGTTGTCGAGGAGTTTACGTGATATGGACTTGCGACTAGAAAACGTCCTTGGAGATGATCTTTTGCTAAGAGAAGTGCGTTCCCCATTCCCAGTGGGCTCACTTGCTCGATGAAAGAAATCTCAAGTTTAAAATTAAAACTCCTCAGCAATGACTGATTGTTTTCGTTGTTTTCCTTGCTAGAAACAATGATAAAAACCTTCTCTACGCCTGCGATTTCTGCGCTTCTTAGTAAATTAACAATTAAGGGTTCCCCACAAAGCTCAAAGAAGCCTTTATGGGTTCCATAATTTAATGGAAAAAAACGTGAGTTCTTGCCTGCGGCCAATATTACCAAGGGTAATGAATTCATATTATTTATCTAGTAAAGCCTGCACCGACTCTTTTGATGGAGATGCATCTTCTGAAATTCTGATAGCAGCAACAGCGTGTGCGTACCGAATTGCTTCTTCCATATTGTGACTATTTTGCCAGGCCTTCAGGAATCCAGCATTAAAACTATCACCAGCTCCAACCGCATTTTTTGGTTGAACTTTAAAACTTGGAACGTCGTGAATCTTTCCATCTTGATCTAGGCCGATTGCACCATTTGCACCACGAGTAACGACAATGATAGGTCTAGTAGGTAGCGATGACAGTAGATCAAAACCTTTTTCTATGGTTTCGACACCCCAAATAGTCAAGAACTCTTGTTCATTGGGAATGTAAATATCAACCATCTTAGCCAGTGATTTGACCTGCTCGATATGATTTTCTAGAACAACGTTACTAATCATTCCATGATCAAGGAGAGTTAAGACATCGTGCTGACGCGCATTTTTGACAATAGCCTCATATTTGTCTTGGAGCATAGTTAGCTTAAAGTAACTACCGATATAAAGGGCGGAGATTTTATTAAAATAATTAGTCACCACTCTCATCGCATCTTCGCCATCAAGTGCTAAGTTTGCTGTTCCAGCTGTGGTCTGGATTGTGTCTCCTTGAGGATTGGTAAAATGAGAGCTAACATTAGTATTTACCTCTGGATCGGTGAAAATAAGTCTGAGAATATTTTGTTCATTCAGAATATCAGTGACAATATTCCCCACTCTATCCTGGCCAATTTTTGCAACAAGCGCGGTTTTTAGTCCCAAGCTCGAGCCAACTTGGGCAAAATTTGCAGCAGAACCTCCTACCCTAAGTTGAACTTCATTTCCAACAGTTTCTGTTTCTGAACGGATGCCGATCTCAGGCTCAAAAGGAAACTCTCCGTAATGAATATCGAGGTAAATTGAACCGAGGGCTAAAGCGTCGAAGGGTTTTGTCATATAGAGTAGTTATAGCACGTTAGTCGAGGGCGTGCGTATTGACTCCTTCTTGCCAGTTAATTTCTTCATGCTTTTTCAAAATTGATTTAAGAATTGTTTTCATTGCATCATATTCAGCCTGTGTCTTGCCCTCAAATTTAACAGTTATGTAAGGCCCATTTTGGGAAGCTCGGATTATTGCCATCTCAGTGTCAGTGTCCATTCTGATGCCGTCAATATCAATGTATTTGGCATTTGGCCATTGTTCTTTAAATGCAGATCTAATAACCGTATCTATAAACGAAAATTTAATTTCATCAGCTAAGCCTAGCTTGATTTCAGGACTTGAAACATAATGTGCGAGTTCAGAAACCTCTTCGGATAAATTATGATTCTTTCTTTCTAAGTATTGAAGGAGTCTCAGACTTGCATATGCGCCGTCGTCGTGGCCATAAAAATTATCCATAAAAAATATGTGACCAGAAAGCTCGCCTCCAAATGGGCCTCGCTCTTCTTTAAGTTTTGCTTTTATAAAAGAATGACCCGTCATCCAAACCACGGGAATGCCTCCCGCTTTCTCAATAGCTTCTGTGACTTGTCTAGAGCAGAGAGTGTTATAAACAATTTTAGATCCAGGCATATAGTCGAGTACGTCTTTTGAGAAAAGAGCGACAATAGTATCCATCCAGAGGACATCACCGTTATTATCGACCACGGCCATTCGGTCTCCATCTGAATCATAAGCAAAGCCAATGTCCGCGCTGGAAGCCTTAACTCCTTTTGCTAAGCGGTCAAGCACCTCTACTTCGGTTGGGTCAGGAACTCCGAGGGGAAAGCTTCCGTCGAGGTTTGTGTTTTGTTCAATCACTTCACACCCTGCGTCCCTGAGAAGTTCGGGATAAAATTTTCCACCCGTTGCATTGCATGTGTCGACAACTACTTTCCATTTTCTCTCCAAGGAAAAATGCTTGAGAATGTCAGCTTTATAAGCTGGGAACGAATCATCATTTCGGTTTGTTCCTTTGCCCTCGGAGAAATCTCCAAGTTCGCAAATTTTTCGTAAGTCCTGAATTTCCTCAGTCACCATGGTGTCAGAATAGCCAACTCCAAGCTTTAAGCCATTGAACTCTCCCGGATTGTGGGAGGCTGTGATCATTGCACTCCCCCTTGTTTTGTAATGGTAGCAAGAAAAATAAACAATTTGGCTTAATGATAAGCCCATATCAATAGTGTTGATGCCGCCATCATTCAGGCCAGCAATGAATGCTTTTGCATAAGACTCACCCGTTAAACGATTATCACGACCGATTGTGCATTCTTCAATTCGTCTTCTTGAAAGGAAGGTTGAGTAGGCTCTTCCAAGTGTGTACATAACATCATCAGATAAATCTGCACCCGCAACTCCCCGGAGATCGTATCCTCTGAAAATTTTTGAGTTTATCTTTTTGACAATTTGGTACATTGTTTCCTTCCGATAATCTTGATTAGATTACTCTACATTGCAAGCGTGAGCATATCAAGCTCTTGATCGAGCTTCAAAGTCGCTGTAGAAGTTTTCTGCTCGGTGTCGATTTTTAATAGTTTTTTATGGAGTCCAAGTAGTTCTCCCTCGGAAAAGAAGTGGGCCTGTTTTTTTAATTTGGTTTGAACAAAAGGAGCGCCAGCTATCTGGCCACCATCAATTGATGTTAGTAGCAGTCTTGTTTGCCTTGCTAGCATTAAGAAACAAAATTGGGCACCATCTTGCTTAATAGCAGTGTGGAGGAGCCTGATTTTTTTCTCAGATGAGGCGCTGCTGCCAAGAGAATCGAGCCATGAAAATAAAGTTGTGCTAATGGTATGCACTCGGTCAACAGAATTTGGAAATTTTTTTAGTTGTGAAGCAGTTAATTTTTTTTTCTCCCATAACAAAACATCACTTGGAGAAGAGTTGATTAAAGAGATGAGATCTTCTCGTTTTTTTGAAGTAGGGAGTGAGTGTAGTTCTTCGATGACAATACACTTGGCTGAATCAAATAGAGAGTTGGAGCCGAGTTCTGCTTCGAGTAAGGAGGTGGTAAGTTGTTTAGCCTCAAGCTTTGATATATGAAGGCCCTGAGATTGCTTTTTAGAAATCTCATCAAGAAGTGATTCTCTCGACTCAACCGTGTGATTTCCGTGAAAAATAATGATCGACATTATGCCAAAAATTTAAGTTGAGCCAATAAATAGCCAAACAAAATAAGGGCGAGGTAAAGAATGCTGCTTTGGAATAATCTTAGAGCTTTGTGAGCTTTGGTTTCCTGATGCGGCCAATGAAGTTTTTTCGCAATTTTATCTACTGTAGAGTGATGTTTTCGCATCCATGGTTTTATCATCATTTTCTAGTATAGCAGGTCATGTAATATGAACTCTGAATTTACCAAATTGCTTTTGTTGAAGCTTATAATCTGGCATGTAATTTCTTACAAGTGACCAGAATTCCCTAGAGTGATTGTGATGAGTTAGGTGCGCAAGTTCATGAGCGATGACATACTCAATGGCCTTGGGTGAGAAATGAACTAGTCGCCAATTAAAATTTAAATTCCCTTGTGAGCTACAGCTTCCCCATCTTGTTTTCTGCTGTCTGAAGGTTATTTTTCCAACAGATAGTTTATAGGCGTCAGATAGCTCTTTTGTTTTTGGCAGAATGAATGATTCAGCTGTTCTTTTTAAAAATCTCTCTAGAGCATTTGTGTATTCCGAAGATGAGCTAGTCGTTTCTGGGTTAATTGCGTTATAGATTAGTTCGCTTTTGCTTGCACCGAAGCCAATTGAAATAGTCGAGTCATAGACGACAACTTTGTTATATTTTTTCCCAAACAAATAAATTGAGCTTTCTGTTTCTAATTCTTCCCTTCCTAGCTGCTTCTTTTGTTGTTTTTGTATCCAAACTATCTGACTGGTGAGAAAAGATTTAATCTGATTCTGGTTTATTCTTTTAGGAGCAGTTACTTGGATCGTGCCATCGTCAAGAACCTTCATGCTAAGAGAACGACCTCGATCGCGATAAACGATTTTAATCTTATCTTGAAGAGAATCTAGTGATGATGGAGATGATGTCATAGGACAAAATATAACTGATTATTCTGCTATTAAATAAGATAAAAAGAGTGGCTAAGACTACATCAATTATTTCGGATTTTAACTCCTTTGCTTTGGAAAGTCTGAGCGCTAAAAATGTGTCAATTATTGTTGCTAAAAGAACTACAAAAACTTCTGCAACAACTTTTTCAACCTCTTCTTGACCAATTAATTGTAAATCTAGGAGTTTTTCGAGATCTGGATATTTAATAACTAGAAGGTGAAGTGAGGTGAAAAGACCATGAAGTCCATAAATGGTTAAGAAAACTAAGGCTACCTTTTTCCAAACCACATGAAAAAGATGCGCATATGATGAGAAAACAACCTTCCAATCTGGATCCAGATGATTAATATTTTCTGGTGAACTCACTGCCTGCATCTTTGTATCTTACACGAACTTTGTGCGCTACAATACAATAACTATTTTGAGCCGAGATGCTGGAACTGGTAGACAGGCTGGACTTAGAATCCAGTGCCCGTTAAGGGCGTGCAGGTTCGATTCCTGTTCTCGGCACAAAAGAACCCGCCTTTATGTGCGGGTTCTTTTGTCTCAGAACGATTATTCCGGTGAGGAACAAACCTTCTGAGGTATATGTATAATAACATTTACTATAAGGATGTCAATAGGTATCAAACTATTTCACAAATTCAAGTAAGTAGGCATCTTCTTTTTCAGATCTTCCCATGGTGCGATCATCGAAGCGCATCTCGGCCATCCACTGGTTCACACTAGCTGCCCAGCTGCCATTGCTAGAAGGTGTATATTTTCTCATTATCTGCTCTGGAGTAACTAGTCCTTTGTCTATATAGTTTTGCTTGAGGACTCTGGCTGCGGCTCTAAAGTTTTCTTCATAGCTTTCAAATTCCCACGTTCCCCTGGCATGAACGCCTAGGCCTAGACAATTGTATGAACCCGGAGGGGTGACTTTGCATAGATTGCTCTCTTGCATGGCGATTGCTGGCAATAGTCTGAAGTCAATGTTGTATTCGTCAGCGATCTCTACGAAAGTTTTACCAAAGTAGTCGTAAGGTTTTAGCGGTGAGTTATATCGTTCTAAGAAATTTGCCACTAGCTGACTTCTAGCGTCGTTGATCTGCATTTGGGTAGACATCTCGCTTTTGGCTGATTTTCCCGTCAAATTAGCAATACTTACTCTGACAGCATTCCCTGGGTCATGAGTAAAATCACTCCAGGTCACCCCTTCGAGATAAAACTGCATTCCAGCAACGCTGACCAGAATGACTCCAGCTGATAAAAAGATCCATGAAAAGGCAAAAAATATATGTTTCATATATATGCGAATAAACAGTATACCAAAGATCGACGACCATGGACAATTGGGGCCTTACATGTTATCCTATAACTATATACATGAAAAGAATTTTATCGCTATACACCGCAATCTTTTTTCTTTTTCTTACTGCCGCAAATGTGGCTGCGAGAGAGACTTCGATTATGGGCATGCACGTGCTAAATCCTGAAGAATTTTCAGCAGCTAAAAATTCTCTGTTAATTGACGGTGAGACTCAAGATCAGTGGTACTACATGACCGTACCCCTTACCTTGAATGACCTTAATGATTTACCAAGATGGCAAAAGCTTTTTACAGAAGCGCGAGAGACTCACGTTATCCCTATTGTTAGATTAGCTACCAGATATGAAAATGGCAGTTGGCAACAACCAACCCGAAAAGACATTGTTGATCTGATTACTTTTTTACAAAAACTCGAATGGCCAACTGAAGATCGCCACATTATTGCCTTTAATGAAGTTAATCACTCTAAAGAATGGGGTGGTGAGATTGACCCAAATTCGTATGCCAACGCCTTTAGATTCACGAGTAGCTGGGCGCATGCACAGCAAGCCTCCTTCATTGTTATGCCGGCAGCAATGGATCTTGCTGCTCCAAATGGAAGAAGCACTTCTGAAGCATTTAATTATTTAGCCTCAATGTACGCTTTCGATCCCGAAATCTTCACTTACGCCGACGCCTGGAACTCGCACTCTTATCCAAATCCAGGCTTCTCAACTTCGCCAACGAAGACTGACAAAATGTCTCTTAGAGGTTTTGAGCACGAGCTGGCTTTCCTTGCTGATAAAACTGAGAATACTCTACCCGTCTACATTACCGAGACAGGTTGGGAAGACTCTCGTTCGACGAGACCTTGGTTATCTTCATATTATGAATATGCCTTACAACACATCTGGACAAAAGATAAGGTTGTAGCCGTCACCCCCTTCATCTACAAGGGCTCCCCAGGTCCCTTTTCAGGCTTTAGTTTTATGACAGCGGATGATAAGCCTACTGAACAACTTGACGCCCTTCGAAGAGCTCTGGCACATACTTTCAAACAAAGTCGATTGCTCAGCAGTGTAGAATCATCTAGATGATAATTCTCGGATACATTTTCGTTTCAATCTTAATTTTTTGGGCAGTATTGGTTATTTATCTAAATGACTTCTCAGTGCCTTCAAAATTGACTGGAGAATTTACAAGTGTATTAATAGTTTTCCCTCATCCAGATGATGAAGCCAAAAGCATGGCTGGGACGATCAAGAAATTTACTGATCAAGGAATTAAAGTAACTTTACTTCTCTTCTCTAAAGGAGAGCGTGGCACACCTGATGCTAGTGAGGACTTAACTCTCAAAAAGATTCGCTCAAAAGAGGCCAAGGTATCAGCAAAAATTCTTGGAGTGAGGCTGATTCACGAAGACTTTGGAGATGGAGTGCTTCCAAAAAAACGAACAAAGTTGACTTCGTACTTGCAGAAAATAATCGCTAAGCAAAAGCCGGATCTTGTGATTACCTATGATAAATCAGGACTTTATGGCCACCCCGATCACATTGTTGTTTCAGAAATTATCACCGATCTTCACAAGAAATTGAAAAAGAGTTTTAAACTCTGGTATATTTCTTTTCCCGAGAAAATTCTCGCTGGAAAAAAGCTACCGACACACATGGCTGATAATCCTGATTTTGCGAAACATAGAAAACACCCGAATATGAAAATATGGATCGGTCATCGATTCATCACAAAATCAAAAGTGATCGGTGCTTACAAAAGTCAGTTTCCATCTTATGAAAGAGGTCTAGTTGTTCCTGTTCCGAACGTTATTCTCTGGTCCCTTTTTCCGTGGGAGTATTTTCATGAGGTTAAAGAGTCGCTCTAGTTTGTGCTACTTAATTCTGAGATTACTCCAAGTATCTCTCTAGGCTTAGATATAAGAAAATCTGGTTGAGCTTTCCTAAGTCTCTCCTCTGAATTAAAACCCCAGTCAACTGCTATCACTTTAACTGCAGCATTTTTAGCCGCGTCAATATCTCGAACCTCGTCGCCCACATACAGGACTTCACTTTTCTTAAAAAGGCGTTTCTTTATTAAATTATTCAACACCTTTCCTTTCCCAAACAAGTTTTTTTCTGAATAAATAAAATCAATTATTGATATTTGGTGAGATGCTAAAAATAGTTCTACATTTTTTGTTGTATTAGAGGTGACAATACCAACAGTATGACCCTGTTTTTTTAACTCGATAAAAACGCCTTTTATCTCAGGATTGATACCAATGTCTTCCATGTGATTTGATATTTCTCCTTGAATATGTTTTGTTAGTTTTAAGAGATTCCAAGGTGACAAGGGATATTTTTTTAGCAATTCGCGCGCACTTAGTTCCTTTAATTTTTCTAAATCAGCAGCTTTTATATGTGGAAGACCACAATCTTCGGCTACTTCATTAAAAAAGATGATTGATGCTTCTAAAGAAATCGCTATTGTTCCGTCAAAATCAAATAGTATTATCATGGCGTAAGTATAGTTTAGATAGCTTTTCTTGAAAAGTAGTTGCCTTTGTTGATCAGCGTCTTATTTAAGTCGCTCAATTTTTTTCAGAAAAATCATACTTTCGACAGCTTTTGAGCTAACAAGCAAAGTTCTGTCTGGATGATGTTTCACAGTTACACGCGAGCATTCTCTATCAGTCTCTTCAACTAGCAGAATGTCTCCCTTGCCTAGTTTCAAATCTCCCCAGAGAAAGTAGTCAATGACTTTGAATTTTGACATGTAAAAAAATGTCAGAGAACAGTGTACACCACGAACTTATATTGTCGATGTACAATACATATAAGGAACAAGTCAAATATCCGCTCACATTCAGATTTTATGGGCTTGATAAGAAGTTCCAAAGAATAGGACTAAATGCCAGACAACGACAAAAATACCAACGAGATACCTTCTTTGCGTGATGTACTTGAGTCTAACTATACTCCTGGCACAACTATGACCTTCAAGGCTAATGATATTGTATTTGCTGGCAGTAATCAGGGAGTAAAAAAACTTTCAGTAGAAATAGTAGCTAAACAGTCAGATGGTTCAAGATTATTTAGATTTTTGAATCAATCTGCCCAAGAAACATAAATTGGGACTTATTGTCTTTTTGAAATTATGAAAACAAATTATTCTGAAATAGAACTTATAAATGGACCTAATTACATTGTAAACAAAACTCCTTTTATTGATGAGTTATCACAAAAACACGATGTTGTTGTTCAGTTCATAGATCAAATAAAAGAGTCTGTTTTTGAACTTGATAATGATTTTTCAAGAGATACTGTTGATTATGCTTTGTATGAGGAAAGCACGGAAAAAGGTGGAGGTGGAGGTTTTGTATCGCATATTCTTTATGACCCATTCCTACAATCTGTAGCAAAGTTTCTGGTTGTGGCTACAGCAGAATGGATTGTGTCGAAAATTGCAGACAATGTTTTTGAAAAAATAAAAAGCTGCTGAAAAAGGGTAAAAATAATAAAATTAGTAGAGGTATTTACTTTATTTTGAAGATTGAAACCTCTGAGCATTGGTTTTATTTCAATAGCTCTTATACAGATGAAGCTGTTGATCTCTCAATAAAAAAACTAAAAGAAATGGTTCAAAATAATAAATTAGATAATAAATCTTATAAATCAACATATATTTTTGATTACTCTTCCAAAAAGTGGATCAAAATAGGTTATTGATTTATATGTGGAATGTTATTCCAATCACAAATCTTATTACACACCTCGGTCACTTTTTCTTTTAGGTCGTAAACATTTTCAAGATCATCCAGAGTTAGGTCATCAACAATCTCTGATGCATATACATTTTTGTTGTCTGCAAAGTTATCTCCAAGACCTTTTTCTATTTTTTCAAGATAATCTTTATATTTTTCGAACTGACCTAAATCAGCAAGTTTTTTACTAGAATACTTTCTTGAGATAACACTTTGAGGAATATAGTTTTCAATTTCTCTACCAGCAGTCAGCCAAGATAAACCAGTTGTTTCTTCAACTTCTTTCATCATCCGTTGCTTTGTGTCATTTACTGGAGTTTCTGCATCATCTTTGTCTCTATCCATAACTAGAATCGAGTGTCTATTTACGCTAAGTATGTTCACTTCTTCATCAGCTTTTTGTTCACTTTGTGAGGCCTGTAGCCTAGCTAATAATTTTCCTCCATAGAATACGCACTGATAATGTCTACCCTCTTTTAGTTCATCACCTGAAATGAGTTCAATCCATTTATTGATATAGATTCTGTCAGACGGTCCTTCTACCCAAATAATTGAGTTTGATTGAAGCAAATCACTTGCTCTTACATCGAGATCATCAATTATGTTTCCGTATTGGCTGTACCCTTGCACGATTTCTGCTTTTCCATCTTGGCCATCATTAGTGACGTGGATAATTTGTGCTAAATCATCACCGCTAAACATATCTATTGCCACACTGGAGTGCGTAGTTATAAAAAAATGTGTTTCTTCTTTTTCAGCCAATTCCCGTAAGAAAGAAAATAGTCTTCTTTGTGTGCCTGGATGTAAATTATTTTCAAGTTCTTCAAATGCAAAAATATATTTTGATAGGGGTTGTTTTTCTCTTTTTGGAAGAACAACAGTGTTTATCAGTACAAGTAGTACGGTTTTGAGTCCACTGCCAGAGCTAGATAAACCGATCAAGCCTTTTTTTTCTTCTTCTAAAAAAATCTCATGATGACCGCCTCCTAAATCCCTTGGAAAGATGCGAATAAATTGAAAGTCTGGAGAAAAAATGTCGTTGAGAGCATTTAGTAAGTCTTTTTCTATAAGAGAAGGGTTTTCACTAGCAAGTGAATATATTCTCTGAACAACTGCTGTTGCACCTTTTCCACCTGGTTGAACCTGAAAACTATCATTTCCAGGTTCGGGTGTGATATCTCTGTCTGCTAACAATCTTCTAAAAATATAATCTCTTAGAGGATTTTTTATTGTGCTATTCAATTGTTGATTGAACATTGTATGCATTTCTTCACCAAGATCGTTTTTTTCTATCTTTTCATAATGGTTTTGTTCATTATCAACTCTGCAAGTTATATGCTTTCCTGCCCATTTTTTACCATATTCGTTATGGTTGCCACTAATTCCTCCACCACCTGTGTGAGTAGGAAAAACTCTATTTATTACACTGTCTTCAATAGGATAAGTTACAAAAAATAATGGTGTCTTATTATCTCTTCCAACAACAGCAAAGTCTTTAGGTGTTATGCAATGGTTTATAGTATCTATGAGGGCTGATTTACCTGTATTATTTTTTCCAACTATCAAGTTTATTGGGAGGATAGAATCAAATCCTTGCTCTTCTTCCCCAAATGCTTTGAATTGTTGTGATTTTACTTTGATTGTTTTGAGATCCATATATTTTTTCCTTTATCAACCTAATTATATATTATTACTTTTGTATGGTGCTGGTGGGCACTGGAAGGCAGTCTTGTATCACACGGTAAGACACAGCAAGGCACAAGAAATGTAAAAAATGATTTTTTATTTTGACACGTTTAGACGCGTTTAGAGAGACTTCAATTTTTCCATTCAGACACAGTCATAGACGGTCAGAGAGTTTTGTCGTAGATGACTAGTCTCTGTTGCAGAGTTTTTTTTGGCTCGTTTAGACCAATTTAGGCTGAAATCATCAATTCGATGTTCATTTGTATGCTCCTATGTATCGGTACATATTGACTCTCGTGTCGGCTGTGCAATCATAAAGCTATGAACACAAAAAACATTGATCTATCGCATTTTTATTCAAATACAACTAAACCTCTTTCACAAAAAGAACTCATCCAAAAGATAAATAGAAACACTGCGTCTACTCGCAAGTATGCAGAGTTACTTTATTGGCAATTAGACCCCATTACAAATAATTTTAGAAAGGCACAACAAAATGGCAGGTAAACCATATAAACCCAAGTGTGTGAATGAATATGAGTTTGATGAAGTTGCCAGCTCAATGCAAAAAATGATACGCAGGGGAAAAGAATATGAAGCTGTATTTTGGGTATATATTTTATTTATCTCTGGCTATGGACTCTATATTTTCAGAAGGCTAACAATCATTTGCTCTGAGGATGCCTCTGCTGACCCTATGACTATTGTGGTACTAAACTCACTTCATCAAAGTTACCTGATTCTCCATAAACATAACAAAAACAATGATTTGTATAAGTTTCTTCTGATAGTTCACGCTGTGTTACGCCTTTGTAGAGCTAAAAAGTCAAGAGAAAACGACTCATTACTCAACCTAATCAATTATCGTTTTTTGGCAGGTGAACAGCTACCAATTTTAGATATAGCCATAGATCCTCACACTTCTAAAGGAAAATCTCTGTATGGACGATTTGATGATTTAGAGGATGGTAAGGAAAAAGATCGGTTAGATCGTTGGTATTCAGAATCTTCTCTCGTTGAAAACGAAGGTTATTCAGACAAATGGTACGAAGACCTAAAAAAACTCAGATATGAAATGGCTAAGAAAAATGAAGCAAAAAGTGGTCAGTAATCGCTTTTTTGACCGCTATATTGAAGGAAATATGTACTTCCTATTATACAGATTAGATAAAAATATGCACATACCTCATAAAAATAAAATTGTAAAAAAATCAGTAAAAAATAAATAAAAATTACTACCAGATAAGAGAACTCAAATATATTGCAGTAAATACATACTTAGTCACATAAATAAATGAAGATGAAAATAGCCATCAGCAACTTCCAAGACTATCTCACAATCCAAAGAGGTTGTTCTGTTGGTACTGTGAAAAGCTACTCACGGGATTTGAGAATGTTCAATTCTTATTTAGTAAATAAAAAATGGTCTGATGACATTTCCCAGATACAGGAGCAAGAAATTATTAGTTTTTTAGTCTACCTATCTATCCCTATTGGTGATAAAAAGCCCAATTCAGTGATTACACGATCTCGAAAATTATCGAGTATTCGCAGTTTTTTCACTTTTCTTAGAAAACGTAAATATATTGAGATAAATCCAAGTGAAGACATTGAATTACCATCTTTGCCAGAACTTGAACCTGAATATCTAAAGATTGATGAGTATCAAAGATTACTCAGAACAATAAGGGACTCTACGTCTCCATTCCATCGTGATCGTGATTTAGCTATCTTTTCATTATTCTTAGCTACAGGCATTAGAGTCAGTGAATTAGTTGGACTCAAACTCAAGGATGTAGATTTGGAATCACAGCAAATAAAAGTCACAAGAAAAGGAAATAAAGAACAGTCAATACCACTAAATAATGAAATTACAAAATTACTCAGAAAATATCTAACCATCAGACCAGATGTAGAGTCGGATAGTCTGTTTATCAGCAAGAAAAATGGTGGAATCCAAGCTAACTCACTTCATCACTTATCAAAGAAATATCTCAAAATGGCAGGAATAAAGAAACGTAGAAACGGCTTACATCTGTATCGTCATACATTTTTATCAACTCTATTGGCAAACAATGTCAATCCAGTTTTATTGCAGGAATTGGCAGGTCATAGATCATTTGAAACCACTCGCAGATATTTACATATCAATAACCAGCAAACTCAGGAAGCAGTATCAAAAATTAGTCTCTTGAAGGGAGAAAAAATATGAAGAAAACATTATTGATTGTGGGAGCAATCATTCTTTTCATTATTGTAGTAGTTATTGCCACTAATCAGGACAAGATGAGTGATTCATTCCAAGATGGAATGGGCGCAGCTAAAGGAACAGTAGAAAATATGGAGAAATAAATATGAAAAAAACTTTACTCTTATTGGCTATAGTTATTATTGGAGCACTTACCTTTAGTGCCTGTACAAGTGAGCAACCAGAAGATATATCAAGTCAAGAACAAACTATTTTAGTAACTGAGAAAGCTGTTTATGATGACTTCAATAAAAACTTGTCAAAACTAATGGATAATAGCGACTCTTCAACTCCAGAAAAAATTGATGCCATTACTGAAAATGCCTATGAACTCACTGCTGATGAGTGGGGATATGAAATTGATGAGCTAAGGTTAGTAATCCAGCGTGAAATTGCAAGAAATAACAAATTGAGTAAATAGGTTTTGATTTTTGAGTTATAGCCTTGATAAGTTAGAATATAGACAGGATGAATCTTTTTATTGATACCAACATATATCTGACTTTTTATCATTTTTCTAATGATGATCTTGAGGAATTGAAAAAACTAAAAGTTGCAATTCAAGAAAGAAAAATAAAATTACTTTTACCAACTCAAATAATTGAAGAGTTTAGAAGAAACAGAGAAGTAAAGATTGCAGATGCTCTAAAGAAACTTAGCCAATTAGCTTTGCCCAATCAATTTCCACAGATGTGTAAAGACTATGAGCAGTATAGTCAAATTAGAGAAAAAATAAATCAATATGAGGAGTTGAAAACTGATTTATTAGAAAGTCTAACTAGAGACATTCAATCAAAGGAATTAGGAGCAGATAAACTAATTGAAGAACTATTTGAAGTGGCAACAAAAATTGAATCTACTCCAGAGATAATATCTTTAGCGAAAGACCGCTTTGATATTGGCAATCCTCCTGGGAAAAATAAGTCTTATGGGGATGCAATAAATTGGGAATTACTTCTTTCTTATTCGAACAGAGATGTTTTTGAAGAAGACCCTAAGGATTTACACCTATTAGCTAGAGATAAAGATTACTCTTCACCAATTGATGAAAATAATTTCTCACAATTTTTACAAGATGAATGGAATATAAAAAAGTCTTCAAATGTAATTTATTACAAATCATTATCTGATTTTTTCAAAACTAATTTTCCAGATATAAAACTTGCATCTGAACTAGCTAGACAACTAGCTATTTCTAATTTAGTTTCTAGTCCATCTTTTGCAAGAACGCATCTAGAGATTGAAAAAGTGTCTCAGCTTACCGATCTAACATCACAAGAAGTAAATGAAATAGTTGAAGGTTTGATTACAAATCCACAGATAACAAGAATAAGCCAAGACCCAGATGTGCAAACTTTTATCAAAAAGTTTTTTGAAGAATATAAAGAAGTTGTTGAAGATAGTAAGATAAGACAATTAGAAACAGAATATGAACTAATTGAAGTTGAAGCTATTCCTTCACCATCACCTGCAATTGATGATTGGGATAACATACCCTTTTAGATAATATAAAAATATGAAATTATTCCTAACTTCCAGCAACAACTTTGTTACCTCTGATTTCGTAAAACACTTAGATAGAAAACCAAGTGGCATGAAGCTAACTTTTATTCCAACTGCCTCTGAGGTAGAAAAAGGTGATTTACAATGGCTAAAGGATGATAGACAAACACTTGTAGATGCTGGTTTTCAAGTTACTGACTTTACTCTAACAAATAAAAAATCTTATGAAGTTAGTGAGATGCTAGATAAGACTGATTTTGTTTTTGTATCTGGTGGTAATACATTCTACTTACTCCAAGAAATGAGAAAGAGTGGTTTTGATAAACTCATCATCCCTTTTCTAAAAAAAGGTGGTTTATATGGTGGTTCAAGTGCTGGTTCAGTAGTAACTGGCCCTGATATTAGCATCATTGAATTGTTAGATGATCCTGCTCTTGCACCAGAGTTGCAAGACTATAAAGGTTTAGGATTGACTGATGTTTCAGTTTTTCCACATTGGGGAAGTGAGCATTTCCATAAACGATATGAAAAAGTTATGCAATCTGGTTATAAAAAGGGATTGAAAATAATTCTACTTACAGATGATCAGTATTTACTCTGTGAAGATAATATGTACACCATAGAAAGTATCTAAAAAAAGATGTTTGGAAAGTTTTTCAATAAGTTTCTTTCAAACACCCTGGTAATTGGTATCGGTTCATTTTTTATTGGTTTGGGCATTGCTGCTTATTATTTGATAATAGAATATCCTCTTTTATCTATCCCGATTCTTTTTCTTTTTTTTCTACTTGTTGGCTATCAAACAACTCAAGATTTTATCTCTGAACACGCAAAGGAATTACGTGATAAGGATTTGAAGCATCAGGCTGAAATAAATGAACAAAAACAAATTGCTTCTAATGCCGAGAAACAAAAAAAATCAGCAGAAGCTCACGCTGATCTTTGGAAACAAACTCTATTAGAAAGATCATCTGGTTTTCCAACTCTTGTCAGCTACATTGATTACTTTGAAAAACTTCGTGATGAGAGTGTTTCACAATATCTAGCAACTAAGAAAAGACCAGCTTTACGTGCCTCTGAAATGGTCAAAGAAGAAGCTGGAAGAAGGCGTGAAGCTGAAAGTAAATATCGTCAAATAAATGCACTTTTAGATTATTATGAAAAAATTGCTCCATTTTTACTTGATTTCAAGGATGAGGTTATTGATGAAGAAAGTGAAAAAGATCTTCGAGAATACACTGACACAGAACGTGAAGATAAAGTTAGTAGTTTTGTTACAACTAAGGAGTACAGACAGCTTGGCACTACTGAAAGAAATCAATTAGCTTTAGATAGATTTTGGAAGAGACACAAATCTAAATGGCTCATTGGTAGGTTATATGAAAGATATGTTGGTTATCTTTATGAGATTCAAGGATATGATGTTGAGTATGTTGGAGTATTCAAGGGTTATGAAGATTTAGGTAGAGATTTGGTCTGTACAAAAGGTAACGAAGTTATTGTTATTCAATGCAAAAATTGGTCACAATTCAGAACAATTTATGAAAAACATATTTTTCAGTTTTTTGGAACAGTTTTTGAGTATAGAGATAAAAATCCAGAGAAAAGAGTTCGAGCCATTTTTTATTCAACAACTAAGCTCTCTGATTTAGCAAGAAGATTCGGTGAAGAATTAGGAATTGAAATAGTTGAAAACCATAAGTTCGACCAAGGATATCCTTCAATAAAATGCAACATATCACAAAGAGATAAAATCAAAATCTATCACTTACCTTTTGATCAACAGTACGACACTACCAAAATCGAACCTCATTTGGAAGAGTTCTACTGCACTACAGTTGAAGAAGCTGAGAAAAAAGGCTTTAGACGTGCTTTCAGATGGAAAGGATCATCTTCAAACTGATGTTCTCAGATTTTCTAATGAGTGGAAACAAGAAATATAATTTGAGAACACATCTTTTATCACTCAGTATTTTTTGAAGTCATTTTCGACTTCTCAAGACTTGAGTTTTTCATATTTATAGCAGAAGTGCCTTATGACATACTGTTATGTACTATTACTTAGCTAGGTATAAGAATGAGATTTTTTTATACCTGATACTTAGGATTAGCAGACCAAGAACTAAAGAGATAAAATAATGGACGAAATTGAAGAGCAAAAAACCAAAAAAGTAGCTCTATACCTACGAGTTTCTAGTGAAGACCAAGTTGAAAAGTTTGGTCTTCCAATGCAACTTGAATCACTTACAAGTCTAATCAATTCTAAGGGAAGATTTGAAGATGGTAGCCCAAAGTATGAGCTAGCTGGTGAGAGGTATATTTATCAGGATGGTGATGTGAGTGGGACAGTTCCACTTGAAGAAAGGCCTCAGTTTGCTCGGTTACTTGAAGATTTGACCTTTAGTAAAAAGGGTAGTCGCCCATTCGATGTAATAGCTGTTTATAAAATTGATCGTTTAGCAAGAAAACTAAAGATACTTCTCAAGGCAACAGATATTTTCAAAGACTATGAAATAGAACTTATTTCAGCAAACGAAAGCATAGATACCTCCAATGCTTTTGGCAGGGCTATTTTGGGAATTGTTGGTGTAATTGCTGAATTAGAAATAGAAACAACGAAACAAAGAACTACAGATGGTAGAAATCTTGCCTGGAAAATTGGAAGAGTGATGGGACAGCAAGCTGAATATGGTTATAACAAAGACAAAGAAAAAAAGAGAATTATTTTTGATAAAGAAGCTGAGATAGTGAAAAGAATCTTTCGTGATTTTGTGTTCTTTGGGCTTAGTGCTGAACAAATTGCAAGAAATCTTACTGATGAAAAAGTTCCGTCCCCCTCTGCATCAGCCATCATTCATAAAAAAAGAGCGGGTAAAAAGTCCAAGAAGAAAAATAGTATCTTTTTCTGGAGAGACGATGTTGTGCGTAAGATTTTGAGAGACGAAGTTTATCTTGGCCTGTATTACTATGGAAAAACGAAAAAAGGGAAAAGGATTTCAAAAGATAAGTGGCAACTATCTCCGCATAGGCATAAACCAATAATTGATAAACCAACATTTTTGGAGGCTCAAGAGATTCTTAGAAGACGCTACCATACATTCAAGTCAGTACAAAAAAGAGATGACTCCCACACCTACTTATTATCAGGATTATTGAGGTGTGACACTTGCAAGAGACTCAACGAAAGTAGTGAATATGAACTTGCTACCTGGAACGGGAAGAAAAAAGAGATTGTAAAAGGATCAGGAAACTACTCTTATTATTATGAGTGTGGCAGAAAAACCAAAAGCAAAACGGAACATACTTGCTCTGTACTTCAAGTCCCAGCTAATGAATTGGAAGAGTATGTTTTGAACTTTGCTAGAAAACTCTTGAGAGATCCAAAATCGGTTTTTCAGTATCAAAAGAACCTACAATCAACCAGACTTCATATCAAGCACCTTGAAAAGAGGCTAGAGAAAATTAGAGAGCAATACAATGCTATACCAAATGTAAATAAAAACCTTCGTGAGCAACATAAATATGGATACATTGATACCGAAGAGTTGAAAAATGAAATGGATAAATCAGAAAGAAGAGCTGCAACTTATGCTCAAGAGATAAATAAACTAATGGCTGAAAAAGCGCAGACTGAATTACCAATGTACTACTCTGCAACCCTTGAACAGTTTGCACAAAAATATGCCAAAGGTCTAGAAAATGTTGAAAATAACCGTGAAGAGATAAATGAATTACTGACACATCTTATTTCTGATGTCGTAATTTACTCTAGACCACTCAAAGCTGATGATAAGGTATCAGGTCCCAAAACTACCAAAAAACGATTTATGCCCAATGGGATAAAGATCGTAATGAGGCTTCCCCACGAAATACTAATGCATTTGATCGAAGATCAAGAAGTAAAACAGGAGTTCGGGGTAAAACCTGTTCATTTGTGAGCCAGCTGGGACTCGAACCCAGGACACTCTGCTTAAGAGGCAGATGCTCTAACCAACTGAGCTACTGGCCCACATGTGCACTCAGCGGGAATCGAACCCACAACCTTCTGTTCCGAAGACAGACGCTCTATCCAATTGAGCTATGAGTGCATGACAGAGAATTATACCATCGAACCAGGTGCTGATGACAAATTAGAGTTGCGCGGTATAATGGCGATAAGATGGCTCGAACTAGCACAAATTTAGTCAACCAAGCCTTTAATCTCTTCCGAATTCAGAAGTTAATAAATCAAGTGGTCCCTGAAAAGGCGACTTTCATGAATCCGTTTATTACCGTGGCCCGTGAGCCTGGGAGTGGCGGAGCCCCAATCGCCAAAGCTGTTGCTGAAAAGCTTGGATTTGAGTTTGTAGATAAACAAATCCTTGAGGCAATTGCTAAGTCTACTCATAAGCGCACAGCAATCATTAAGGAAATTGACGAGAAAAGTCGCAACAGAGTTGAGGATATTATTCACTCAGTTCTTAACTTAGAGTACGTGGACGATGCAAAATATATCACTGAGCTTGGTCGAGTAGTCGCCTCTTATGCCTCTAAAGGCAACGTTGTCATTCTTGGTCGTGGCTCACATCTACTTACCCCTATGGCAAAAGGACTCCACGTCAGTGTTACCGCTCCAAAACACGTTCGAATTCGTAGAGCTATGGAGTATGAGGGATTTGATCAGCAAAAAGCAAGGCAGGTCATTGGAGATGTTGAAGAAAGTCGAAATAAGTTTATTAAGCAGTATTTTACTTCTGACGCAAAAAGAAGAAATGTTTACGACTTAACCATCAATACCTCATTTTACTCTGTTCTTGAGGTAAGAGATATTATTATCGAGGCATTTAAACAAAAATTCTCCAAGTAGGTGGTACAATTCTTATGTTTGTAGCCGATGTGGCGGAATTGGTAGACGCGCACGCTTCAGGAGCGTGTGAGATTTTTCTCATGGAGGTTCGAGTCCTCTCTTCGGCACAATGTTATATAATATCGATCTATGCCCGGGTGGTGAAATGGTATACACGTACGCTTGAGGGGCGTATGCCGCAAGGTGTGGAGGTTCGACTCCTCTCCCGGGCACAATGATATTTTTGGACGCTTAGCTCAGTTGGTTAGAGCACCGCGTTTACATCGCGGGTGTCGGGGGTTCGAGTCCCTCAGCGTCCACCCTTCTAAATTGAAATCTTTTATCTGCAGCAGCAGCGAGCATTGTAAGCCCACAGAGGTTTCCATTGGAAACTTGTCGAGCAGCTTCCACTACCCCAACAGGTTTCTTTAGTGACTGGATCTATCGGTGATGAGTACCAGGTCGCCCAGGTGGCTTCAATTTGGGCATAGCCACTGGTGCTACCGCAATATGCGGGGCAGCTTGATGGAGTGTTGCTACAGGTCAATGATTTGGTAGCGCAGAATTCATTGCAGTTATTACTCGTATCGGCTCTAAGCCAACCTGTTGCTTGTATCGGCGTTGGAGAAGGAGAAAAACTTGGTGACGGAGATGGTGAAGGAGTTGGTGAAGAACTTGGCTCAACACTTGGTATCGGTTGATACTCTTCATCGAAAAGGCACGCAAAACAAGTCCCCGGGGTGCAGTTTTCCTGCAGTTGTCCATCAGAGGTATAAGTTGAGTAAAAAGGAGTTTTATAAGCGTTTGATTTTAGCTTAAAACAGAGGATCATTTTATCTTCTGGCTCATTGTAGGTGAGATAAACATCATCCATCTGTTCTCTATTCGAGAACGAAGACTTAATTTCTTTTGTAGATTCAAGTTTGTCCAGGATTTCCTGACCTTCCTCAGATGCAAGCTGAACGCCGGTGTAAGAAGTGGAGAGTGGAAATTGGTTGAAACTTTGAGATCTTTGGAAAGCTGTGTATGTTTGTTCTGCAGTCATGATTACTGCGACGTCTTTGGATCTTTGAATTTGCTCGAGAGGATTCATTACTAAGGCAATGACAGCAAGGATTCCAAGAATACTAACCACAATTAATAACTCGATGAGGGTGAAGCCGCGTTTATTCACACTTGTGATTTTGATTACAAATGGTGCAAATGTCAAAAGGAAATTGCTTTAATTTCAGTAAAGCAAAGGAGAGAGAGATGTTTTATAATGTTCATCTGATCTAGCCAAGCTAGCCAAGTTGGTCACGGCGCATGTCTGAAAAACATGAAATTGAGGTTCGATTCCTCAGCTTGGCACCATTAGTTGGTGCTACTTACCAAGAATACTTCGAAATATTTCTTTGATGAACAGAGCTATTTGCTTGATGATGATGCCGGCTGATTTGCCAAGAAACTTGCCAGTATCTTGGGCCATATAGCCACTTTGACGTTTAAAATCTGGAGAATTTATATATTCGTTGAAACTCATGTTTTGAGTATACACGAAGTACGTAGTACAATACCGAAGATCTTAAGTGCGAGAATAGCTCAGTGGTAGAGCGCCTCCTTGCCAAGGAGGAGGTCGCGGGTTCGAACCCCGTTTCTCGCTCACACTTAAATTTAAATTTTTTACTCAACGAAAGTCAGCGCCGTACCAAGCTTATCAGCTCTGCCGGTTCGACCAATTCTGTGAATATAGTCTTCATATGACTCAGGTAAGTCATAGTTAATGACGTGTGAGACGTTGTCAATATCGACACCTCTTGAGACGACATCGGTGGCAATCAGGGCCTGGAGACGATTAATCTTAAAGTCCTTGAGCGCGCGCTGTCGTTGCCCTTGAGATTTATTTCCATGAATCGAGTCGACTTTGAAGCCTCTCTGTTGAAGATCTCTGGTAAGTTTCTCAGTCCCATGCTTTGTGCGACCAAAGACAAGTACCTTGTCGAATCCCTCACTGATCAAAAGATCATGAAGGACTTCGATTTTGGAACGACCATGGAGTTTTACAATTTCTTGTTGAACGCTTGCGGCTGTGTCTTGGGTTTTAACTGAGACAATAACTGGGTTTTTAAGAAATCCTCGCATAATTTCTTGAACTCTCGAAGTCATTGTTGCTGAGAAAAAGAGTGATTGTCTCTCTTCTGGAAGCTGATCAATAATTGCTCTAACTTCATTTACAAAGCCCATATCAAGCATACGATCAACCTCGTCTAAGACGATGTTGGTGAAATCTTCAAAACGAAGTTTTCGACGCATGTTTAAATCTTTAATTCTTCCTGGAGTGCCAATAACAAAGTGCTGGCCTCTTCTCAAAGACTCTACTTGGCGATGGAGCGAGGCTCCGCCGATGCAAAGTGTTGAGAAAATATTAATTCCTGAAGTAAATGATACTAATTCATCTCGAACCTGAAGCGCTAACTCTCTAGTAGGAACAATAATAAGAACCTGCTCATGATCTGCGCCGGTGATTATTTTGTTTAGAAGTGGAATTAAGAAAGCAGCAGTCTTTCCTGTACCAGTATTGGCGATACCAACGGCATCTCTACCTTCTAAAATTGAAGGAATTATTTGGTCTTGGATAGGAGTTGGAACTGTGTATCCACGATCTGCAATATTTCTCTTTAGATCGTCAGCAATAGCAAAGTCTGAAAATGAGTACTTTGGTACATAGACCTCTTCTTCTTTTATCTCAGGTTTGTTCAGGCTAGCCTGAAGAATTACATGAGAAGGATCAAAACTGGCTTGTCTGCGACCTCGTCCACGGCCACCGCCGCCTCGAGAGTATCCACCACCGCGGCTATTGCCACGAAAGCTAGAACCGCCACCAGAGCGATTATTGGAATTAGAAAATGAGCGTGAAAAATTACGCATATAACTTCTTTCTTTAATTAATAAAGACGGTTAAAGACAAGAAGCAAGTTATTATATTAAGGAAATTTATCTTAAAAAAGATTTGCGTGCTTAAACCAGGTCGAATGATTTTTTCCATTCGACAGAAGTGCATTGTATCACAGTTGCTGTGGGCGTCAAACTATGGGATGTTTTATTGAGCTCAAACCCCAAAAAACTCAAAGACTTCTTTCAGTGCTTCGAAGCCTCTCCTGATGTTTCGTTGCAAACCTTCGGAGTCATGGACCGTCGCCATTTTGACTCTTAATTTAAGTTTGGAAACAAGATATCTGAGCTTAAAAAGTTGGAATTTATCTTCAAATTGATCTGGGATCTTGTTAGTTTCTGAGTACCCTTCTTTAAACCAAGTCATTCTTGGTTCTCCAAAAAATAAGCTGTAGGCAGAGAAATCCATGACAGGATCTCCAGAAAAGCATTCGTCCCAATCGATTATTCCTGTTACATGTTCCCCTTCAGAAAGCGTGTTCCAATCGGCGACATCATTATGAATTAAAACAGGAGTGTCGCACTCCATGAGGTTTCTGTTATTTTCAAATAAGTTTTGAATTTTCCCACGCTGAATTTCGGTTATGTTTCCAGATTCCACTAAGTAAGCCAGATCTTCTATTAGTGAAGCGAATATGTGCTGATCAAAAGATTCGTATTGGCCCTGGAGTCTTTTTTCATTTTTAGATATCTGGTTGTCAAAGAAACCATAGCCCTGGGTCTTCACTTGATGTACTAAACCAAGATTTCTGCCAGTTTCTCTGATCAGCTGTTTTTCCCATTTATATTCAATCTCGCCTGATTTGGTGAAATTCCTCATTGTCTCACCTGGCAAAGCTTCCATAATCATAAAATCGAAAGGAAATTTTTCTCCGTCGTCAATAATTGAGTATGTTGAGTAACTAAGAGCACCTTTGTCTTTTGCAGATTGAGAAGCGACACTCTCAGCCCAAAAGTAGCCATTCTTGACTCCCCCAGGATGCATCCGAAAAATTACCTGAGTTCCGTCAGCAATTCTCGCTTTCAAAACATTGTTCACCAGACCATCATTAATTAAGTCGCCAATCTCAGTAACTTTTGAGTCTTCCTTGCTTCTTCCTGATTGCTGCATTCCATATTCTATGGCGGGGATGATTGTTTTTTTGTCAAAAGTACTTGATCGATCTAGAAAGATTTTCTTCATATTACTGGCAGAAATATTTCTATTTGTTTGCCAGTAGAACATGTTGGTGCGGTCGGAGAGATCTAGAGTTTTCATAAATCTTCTAAAACTAAGTTTAGCAGGTCGGGAAACTTCTCACTTTTTAAATCATTGAGGCAGAAATGACCAAGGCCATGGAACTCTTTGAATTCGATGTTGGGTACTTTATTTCTAATTATTTCAACCGTTTTGAGGACACTCTCTTCGTCATTGTCAGAGTACCAAACGGTTATTCCCTTTGTTCTTTTCGCAATTTCAGGATCGATTTTAAAGTCATCAAAAAAGTTAATAGTATGTTCGTGATCTGGATCTAGCCATGGCGCAACAAGTACGACTTTATCAACCATTATTTCTGGGTGAATACTTAGATATTTGATGAAAAAACCAGCGCCAGTGCTATGACCGATTAAAATTGTTTCAGGTTCTACATCAAATCTTTCCACTTCTCTATTCCAAACCTCCCAATTTCTGTCATATGCATTTGGGACTTCTGGAGTTGCGGTCGGAATATCATTTTTGAGTAATTGACACTGAAGCCAAGGAATCCAGTGGGAATTACTCATGCTTGGCATGTTGGGATCGTAGTATTCTTCTTTACTTGGGCCGCCGTGGAGAATTATTGAGTTTTTCATTAATTAATGATTAGCTTTCTCACTTTCACTGATTAGAAAATCACTAAGCACCTGAGACATTTCATCAAAGTGATCGGTGCTAGCGTAATGGTGGTTTGATCCGGACACTGTATGAAGCGTGGCGTTAGGTAGCAACTTACTTAATTTGACGCTATCTTCATAAGGAACAACATCGTCTTTATTGCCATGGACTATTAATGTTGGAATTTTAATACTATGAGCAATTTCGAAAGCGATGTTTTTTTTCGCATCTTCAACAATTTCGTATTTTAGTCTTGGACTTGACTCTTCACTCTGATAATTTATGAATCCATCTTTCTTCCATTTTTCTAAAACACGATCCTGTTTTGGGAATGCAATTGCCAACCAATCTGAGACTGGAGATTTTAAGGCTAAACAAAAAAGATCTTTTGTTTCTGCGGCCGCCATAAGGCTAGAAATCCCACCAAAGCTTGAGCCTAGCAAGGCTAATTTTGAATATCCAAGATCTTTCAAAAATTTTATAGCAGCTAAAATGCTGTCTTTTCCCTTTGAAATGGTAATGTCTGAAAAGTCTCCTTCGCTTTCTCCATGTCCAAAAAGATCAATTCTGAAAGTAGAAATTTTTGCCTCACGTAAATTATTTAATATTTTGGTGTAGCTTTTTGAGTTTTTGTGAGATGTAAATCCATGTGCAAAAATTATGATTGGAGTGGTTTTACTTTCACTTGGATTATTTATAACCCCGCAAAGCTTTGTGCCCAGTGGATGTTTAAAAAAGACTTTTTCTTCCATGTAGAGATTATACCAAGAATAAAATATCTCTTATTATTTCAAACATCATTTGATGCCCTTTTGTATTTGGGTGAAGTCCATCATCAAAAAGTGTTTCAAGATCCATCTGTTTCCAGTCTGCGAACATGTCGATAAATAAGAGATTATTTTTTGTGGCTACATTTGCCAAGACTTGATTATATTTTTCCAAGCGTTCGACAAGATAGTGTTTATCTTCTTTGAATGGAGTGGTGAGTTTTTCAAAAACTGGCACTAGTCCTATTAACACGACCTCACGAGAGAGATTTTTAGCAATTTCCACTAATCTGAGAATATTTTTTTCAAACTCTTCTATAGAAATATCATTATCCAGATCGTCTTTATTAATCCTCGAATCATTGGTGCCTATGGCAATTAAAAATCTAAATTCTTCTGGTTCATGATCTCTAATTCTTAACGTAGCTTCTCTTTTCATTCTATCTAGAAGACCTCTGGTTGTATCTCCAGAAATACTAAGATTGATCAAATTGCTATCTTTTGATTTGCTGTTTCTATCAATAAAAAGTCGCAGTTGAGTAGCCCAGCCACCGTTTTGATAATCTCCGACGCCAAATCCGATACTGTCTCCGAAAAGAATGTGTCTCATGTGTTGATTATAGCAAGAAGATTAGCTGAACCTCAGAATTTGTTATAGGCACACACTTTCCGGAAAATGCGTTTGTGCAAACTGCATTGGTGATAAATATCCCAATGACTGATGCGGTCTTTTATAGTTGTACCATTCTAAGTACTTTTGTAGTTTAACCTGAAAGACTTGCTGGTCATAGTAGATCTCATCTGTCCTATTGATAAACTCTTCTTGGATAGTTCTGTTAAATCTCTCGACAACTCCGTTTATTTTTGGTGACCTTGGATAAATGAATTGGTGTTTAATTCCCTCACTATCCAGATGACTATGAAAATACTTGAAAAACTCAGAGCCGTTGTCTGTCTGTACGGTATGTATGTGGTGTGGAGAGAGCCTCTCGTACTCTTGAAAAGTCAGTTTGGCTTGTTTGCTTGAAATGGTCTTCACCTTACTTACAAAGGCGAATTTGGTGTAAATATCAATGACTGACATGAAGTTATGCCGTATGCCATTAACATAGACCACAACGCAATCCATCTCTATAAATCCAGGAGCTGTTGCTTTGGGAGATTTTTTGGTTCTTTGTCTGGAGAACTTGTTTTTCCTTTTTGTCTTTATAGGTGTATCAAAGAACAAATTTCTTCTACTTATTACTTTGCTAATAGTTCTGTTACTTATGGATGAAATTCCTATTTCTTCTGCATACTGATCTAAAAATATTTTAATCTTTTCTCTGCCAATGTTGCCGTGCTGCTCTCTAAAATTACGTATAAAAGCAACCAGTCTCATGTCAGTGGTCATTCTCCTAACTCTCTTGGGACGAGTCTTTTTGGGAATAAGGGAAAGCAAGGCTTTCCCTGAAAGTTCATAAGACTTCTTCCAATCATAGAGAGTAGATTTTCCTATCTTGAAAGCTTTGATAGTAGGTTTGTAACCATATTGGTAATAATGTTCTAGTACATGGAGTCTAAACAAGCTACTAATCGAGAAAAGATCACAAGCTGATTTTGAAAAGAAAGCATCCTACTTATTAAGAGAGTTCTCTACAGATACGATCTGCAGCAGTATTCTTATAGATCTAGCCAAGAGACAACCTCTCTTGCAAGGTTATCTTGAACACAAAGGCACTCCATCAACTACAAATCTAATCGAGTCACTTAACTCTCACTTAGAGGCAAGAGTAAGACCACTTAAAGGCTTTGAATCTTTCAAACACGCTGATCTATGGCTTAATGCTTACTTTCTAAGAAGAAAAACAAAGAAATTCACTGATTGTAGCGGTAAATTTAGACGTCTTAATGGAAAAACGTCACTTGAAATTACTAAAAAACCAGGGATTGATTTACCAAGCTTTTTCTAAAAAAAGGTGACCGTTTTGGAACGGTGTCCATTTGATGCCCGACTTGGATTCGAACCAAGATTGACGGCTTCAAAGGCCGCTGTCCTGCCATTGGACGATCGGGCAACTTGTGGCAGGTATTGTAGCAAAGGACCAGGCATGAAACAATGTTGCCTTATGAGCCATCACTTCAATCCAAAATTATTAAAAGCCGCTGTTTATGGGGCTAATGACGGAATTGTCACCACTTTTGCGGTAGTTGCTGGCGTTGCTGGCGCTGGCTTGAGCGCAAACATCGTGCTTGTCATGGGAATAGCTAACATGATCGCTGA
>Ga0100402_1000381_pt1 | contig 52100 bp, 31 predicted proteins | sample CryGeyme20150102_FD_80419 | JGI IMG/M metagenome (GOLD analysis project Ga0100402, IMG submission 80419) | Groundwater microbial communities from Crystal Geyser aquifers in Utah, USA - Crystal Geyser metaG 2015-0102 | ecosystem: Environmental > Aquatic > Deep subsurface > Groundwater | place... | reverse complement strand
TTAAAATAATCTCCAAAAAAGCAACAAAAAACTCGAGATAGAAAAAAATCTCGAAATTGGTGATACACTAAATCGTCAAATAATCTCGAGTTCAGAAAATCTCGAAAAAAATGGTAGCAAACTCGAGTCAGGGAAAATCTCGAAATTGGTGGTAACAGATCTGTCTCCTCGATTCGAAGTACAGTAGGGTTAAGGCATTATCAGTAAAATCGTGAGGTGAGGCCAAGATACCGACACGTCTTCACTTTTCTGCTTTGTCTGGGAAAGGACCAATAATTATTATGACTGCTACCAGCTACCAGGTACTATTGTTTTGCTGCCACCTGCCACGGCAGCCAGAGGATTCTGTAACAAGTAACAACTGCCAACAATTTTACTACTACTTTACAACAGCAAGAGCAAGAAATTAAATAAATTCAAATAAGATGAAATCTGCTGTTCTATTTAGACTTGTGACGGTTCTCCTCTGCAGCTCCAATGCGTTTGCCTTTTTCCAAAATATGGGAGGAGCAAAGGTTGCGACTGCCAAGTCTCCCCAGGCTGACGAAGCAATTCAAATTTTCAATGCCAAGTTTCCTTTCGGAAGAGACCCACTCAAACCCAACAACTTCGTTAGTTTTGGAATGCCCGCCAACTTCGAAGCGACTCGTAAAAACAGTGGCATTCGATTAACAGACATTTCCGAGCAGCAAGCTCGAGCTACCTTTAACGAATTGGCCAAACTTTACGGTTCTGACGCAGCTCTTGAAATGACCAAAGCCAAGCCCGTTATTCTTGCTTTCCAGGTAGGCCTGAGGAACTTGAATATTGTTACAAATAGATTGAATTGATCTGCGTGATTAGTGTTATTATTATCTTACAACTCCCCCCTCAAAAATAATAATGATGCCATTCATTTCTGCAAATGAATGACAGAAAAATGACTTTGCTCCCAGCCTCAAGGCTTATATTGAAATTTTCGGAGACGAGGAGGCCAAGGCTATGGTGACCCGCAACCCGGGACTGTTGGCTTTGACGCCGGAGGAAGCTGCCCGAGCAAGTGATTCCACTATGCAAGCAAGTTACTTAATTGGTGCCACTGCGCCTTACGGAGATATTATCCTTCCTACGCTTTTGGCTCTTTTGCTGGTCCCCGCCGCGGAACAATTGAGTGGAATTCCCATTCGTGCTACTCTCGCATCGTCTCTCGGACTGTAAATTCAAAAAAGAAACAATCTTCAATCCCACAGCGGTACGCAAGTGACTGCAAAATAAAGTGGGAATACAAGCATTTTAAGCAAGTCACATGCGGTTAATTCAGACTGTTATCATTTGTGTGAAGCAAATAAATAAAGCCGCGCAACGATGAGGCTTGTACGATGAGGCTTTTGATTTTTCTCATTTTTGTGAACCTGGATGGTTCCTGCCCCGTGCCTTTCTATCAATCTTGTACCACGTGGCATTCTTCGCTCCCCTTTTTTCGCTTAGTCTTAGCTAGCTTTCGAGTTGGACCGTAAAATTGTCATGTGCTCGAGTGCACCTTGTTCGCTCCAACCAACTTGACTTATTACTATTGTTATTACAGTACTGTAGAGTACTCCGATTATTCTTACTAGTAGTAGTATTTAAAAGTATCATGGGGCAGAAGTGTGCATCCGGAGTACAATTTGATTATTCCCGCTCGTGAATGGCTTGAAGCCAACCATGCATGAAAGAAAACAAATCCTTTAAAATTATTATGAAATTCTGATGCCGCCACTGGTTTTGTGGTTCATAGCTTTTCCAAACTTTTTCTCTGTGGAGCTTTAAAACAAAACATCAGAGGAAGCACTGTTGAAGCTATGATGAAGAAGCGAAAGTCACCCATCGCACCGCAAGATGACGGCAGCGATGATTCTGCTGTGGAACTCGTCGAAGCGGGAGAGGAAAAAGTAGAAGTTGCAGACAGCGACGATGACAGTGAGAATCAAGACGTGGAGGAACAGCCAGAGCTGGGTCAAGACAACTCCTTTATGGATACTTTTTACGGGTTATCATCCTCCAATCCAACAGAGCGAGCTCAGGCTGCTCACGCCATGTTGGAGCACTGTTTGGTAGGCCCGGAGGCCAATTTAAAAGATGCTGCCTATGCTCTCAAGAGATTATTGAATGGGCTTTGTTCCGGGCGTGCTGCTTCTCGCCAAGGAAATGCTTCGGCGTTGGCTAGTTTTCTCAAGGTAGCTCTACCTGGGGGCCAATTAAAGCAGATTCAAGAGAGTCAAAAGGTAACCTTTGAAGATGGAGACCTTTCCATTCTGGAATATGTCCGCCAACGTCTTTTAAAGGCGACAGATCCTAGTCAAACACAGGGTCGCAAAAAAGGGTCAGAAGAACGAGACTATCAATTTGGACGCTTGTTTGGCATTTTGGGTGTGGTGCGCAGTGGTATTTTGATGCCCACGGATGAGAGCGATTTGGAACAGGTATTGGAAGTTGCATCTGGCTTTGTATCCGACCTACTGGAACTCTATTGGCACAAGAAGTGGATGCGAGAGCCAGCCGCTCATGCCATTGGAACCATTCTTAATACATTTTACGATCTAGCCGCCCACGATGAAAATGCCAAGAAAATTGCACAACATCTTGTCACAGAACAAGTCATTCCCCGGTTGCTTCAGGACGAAGCAGGAAGCATTGGTTTGGAGAGCTACAGTGCCGAACAAATTGCTGTAGCCGCAATTATTCAATCGCATACCAGCGATGGGTTGCCTTCGCCTCTGGATAAACCTGTCATCTCTGCGGACACTATCCCTGTAATTGCGAAGACTCTAGAAGACACGTCGTCGGTCGCTCAACCTCGCATGCATCTTGTTTGGGATGCCATATGGACCTTTATCACGGAACCAAATCAACAGAAAAAGAACAACCCTCAAAAGTTGGGATGGCGTACCACTCGTGAAGACCCTTTGCTTGATGGCGATAGTACCAGTGACATCACAGAGTTGCTTGTCCGGCATGTTGTGGTTGAAGGCCTTCTGAGAGTGGACACAGAGGAAGGTAAAGTAGGTAAGACCACGCACGAGAAACGAGCTTTGGCTCTGTCCATTGTTCGCAACTTGATGGGTGTACCATTCACATCTTCCATTATCGGGCCCACAAAGCTGGAGCTGCAACCAGAAGATGTCGGGCACATTTTGACGCCTGTTGTTATCCGCAGACTGTTCATCGATGTGATTTGTGCTGGTAGTGGCGGCAAGAAAAAAGCCCACACACTCAAGCCATTGGCTTTGCAGAGTCTTGAGCTCATGACAGCAGCCGGGAGTCAAGATTTTTCGGATAGAGGTATGGAGCGAAGAATAGCGACTGCGCAATACATTGTTAAGTGTGAGCCAAAGTTTGATGCCTTGACCAAGACAACAACAATTGCTGAGCTTGTAGGTTTGAGTGAAGTAACAGTTGCCGACTATGGGGCAGCCCATTCTACGGCAGTGCAGAAGTATTTTGGATTTTTGGAAGGGCAGATCCAAGCTGATCTCAATCTAGCAGAAAAGTTGATGTATGTTGATTTGCTGTATCACAGTGCAAAGCGTCTGCTGCGACTAGAAGACAACAACGTGGAAGCTGAAACGAAAGCTAGCCAGGAGTTTATTGACTTTAAGCCGAAGGCAATTGAGCGCGTTCTTGGTTTTTTCATGGCATCAGCATTCTTTGATTGCGCGGATCTCTCCGTAGAAAGCAAAACTCCTAAGAAGAACAAAAAAGGGAAGAAGAAGAGCTTACCTGCAAAGCATACACATATGTTTGTGGAAGCTGCTTTACGAATCCAAGATCGCAAAAACGGAACGATGTCCTACGAGGCGCGCTCAACGTTGTCCGAGCGGTTCTATTCGCTACTCGCGGAATATATAAACGCCTCATTGCACTCTGGAACCGCTTCAGGGGCAAAAGATTCTATCATGTTGGATATCGTTTCAAATATTTGTAATGGATGGAAGCAGCTCGAGGCAGCGGGAGCCAAGCCTTTGTTTACTGACATTGATGCTGGCAAGAACGAAGACGGCAATGAAAATGAAAGCCCCGACAAGATTGTGTCTAAACTACAAGGACTTGCAGACGATCTTAGGAATTCCTCGGGCGATTCCAACGACTCAGCGGCAAAGGCTCAGAAGCGTTGCGCTGTAGGTTGCGCAGCACTTGCTTCGACGCTCTTTCTTCATCTTCTTGGCTGCGGGAAGCCAGAGGACATTATGGAGGAAGACGAAGTGACGACAGAAGATGACGACGACAGTGCTGATATCCTGGAGGCGATTGAAGAAATTGGGGAGTTAACACCCTTGTTCCTTGATGCTGCCGGTGAGAAGGAAGAAAACCCACTAGCGGCATTTGCTGAAGTCTGTATGCACCTCTTTTCCAGTGGATTATCGAGTGGCAGTGCTGGTCGTGGCGCATCGCCGAGGCTCCTTCGAGAGGCTATCAAATTTGCCTGGATGGGAGTTTTGTCCGCTTCAGCTCAGTCGGATCAAAATCTGTTGGACTCTAATGTTGTAGCAGTCTTGATGAATGGCATCGGTGCAGGGCAACACGAAATTGAGGACGATGAAGGAGAAGAGATGGAAGAAATCGACGACAACGATAACGACGAGGAAACTAATAGTGACGATGATATAGATGACCAGGATGGCACATTTTCTGATTTTTCCAAGGTCGGAGACATTTTAGGAAACAATAGCGATGATGACGATGAAAACGAAGAAGCATCAGAGGAAAACAAAAGCCCAGAGCCACAAAACCCAGCTGAGGACGAAGAAGTTGAGCTCAATTCAGATCGACTCAACTCGCTACTTGAAGACGATAGCGACGCAGACATTGATATGGGGGAACTTGAGCATCACGAAGGGGCAGACGCAGCGCTCGCTCAATTGATTAAGTTGAGACAAGACGCTCGCAAATCCAGTCGTAAGGCACGAGAGCGATTGGAACACGAGAAACAGATTCGCTGTACCCTACTTCTGGAGACCCTTCTTGGAAAGTCAGAGAGCTGGGCAGGTCTACTTCGCAGTGATATTATTCTCGACATGGCCATGCCAGTTCTGCTCTACAGAAACAAGATTGAAAAGTCTCTATCGAAAGTCACCGGAAAATCAGGAAATGCAGAGGCCAGTACCAAGAAAGCCATGGTGGACCGGTTGACGTCTATTCTAAAAACAAAGCTCTTCAAGTTGAAATTCGCTGGTATGCAAACGAACACGTCCGTGGACTTTGCCAAATACTGCAGATCACTGGCTTTGTCATTCCTAGACATGGCACGCAAGAACATCAGCAAAGACCAAAGATCCTGCTGCAGCTTAGGAATGGTGACAATCCTGAAAGCATTAGCGGGTTCTGACGAGGTGTTGCAAGTAGCGGCTCTCTACGTACCAGCAGTTGAGGAATGGTCAACGAAGGGAACAAGTCGACTTGATGCATCCCTATTTGAAGAAATGATTCATCATTGTCCAAGGTACGTTCATTTTTGAGGCCGTTTGGCTTCCACTGATGTCTTGCAAATATTTTAGCTCACATATTGCTCCCTTGATGATGTAAATTTAGTGTTGCTCAAGCGACTCTACTGACTCCGATTGCCAAAGCGGCCACGGATGGAAAGTCTCATTTTTTAAGACGCGAAGCCTTCCGTATTCTTTGCTTATTGTTGAATCCAAAGCTGAACCCTGGAGTGACGGCATTTGATAAGCTCGCTCTGGAGAAAGCGTTGGAAAGCCTGAATGATGTATGCGCTTCTATCTGTACGGAGCTGAAGGGCGCTGGAAACCAAAGGATAAAGCGAATCCGAGAAGTGCTCAAAGCGGCGGAGAAACTTCTTGAGTTTTCAAAGTTTTGCTCGTGCACTTTATCAACTATAGATGAGCTTTCCGAAGTTACAGCAAAACTTGAGGCTGAGCACGAGAGCGAGGCCGTCCAGAAAATCTGCGAGAAGCTGACAGTATTAATTGGTGACGTTACAAACAATAAGTCCAGTGTAAACGACAAGTCTGCCGTGTCCCATGATGCCGACGACGATGAGGAAATGGAGGACGATGACGAGATTCAAAGCAATAGCAAGAGCAGCTCAAAACAGAAGAAGAAGAAAAAAAAGAAGCGAGGAAAGAAGTAAACTAAGTAGAGCTTTGTCTTTGTTTTGTACACAAAACTTCAGATAATTAATCCCTTTCGCCACCGAATGAGGCGAGATCTCTTCGCCGGTTAAAGACAGATATGGCGTCCTCTAGCTCACATGAAAATCCCTTGGCTCGTAACATAGATACTGCCTCATCAAACAACGTTGCATCCGCTGTGAATTGATGAACGTGCAGCTGCCAAGGTCGACTTGGATCCTCGGGACCACCCACTAGGCCCGACAAAGCTGATTGGAGCGTCACTAATGAGCTCGCCGGCAGACTCATTAATCTCACTACGTCCAACAATCGTTCTACGACGGGAAACCGGGTTTTGGTTTCAGCAACCGTCGAAAGACTTTGAAACAAGGCCTGCACGTCGCTAGCAAAAATCGCGGCGCCTTCGGGAATAACTTCTGGTGTCAATCCATGCAAGTCGATTGCCACCTCCAAGAACTTATCCGCAAAGGCCGGCACAACTTTTTCTTGCATCACTCGAGGAGCGAACTCCGTAGCAAAGCTCTGCTCATTGTTTGCTGTGCTCTCGTCGTCGCACTCTTCGCACAGCTTGAGAAATTCTAAAAAGGCCGCACATGATGGTTTCAAATCTGTCGACACATCTCCAAAATCATCCTCCTCGTCTTCCTCCTCCATGGGGTATGCCAAGAAATGGGAGCACCGCATCAAGTACGATGCCAGCCTTGTACGCTCCATAAGAAAAACTTCAACAAAGGTTGTAGCAAATTCGTCCACAAGGACATTTTGCAGTTGTTCCAAAGACCGTCCAAATCGAGCCAGGTCATTGACACTAGAATTAATACTTGGCGCCATGCTCTGTTGGGCCCAAGGATTTTCTCGTGTAAGAATGGCCGCTGCTAATCTTGTGCCATTAAAGACCGCCATCCAATCTTTCAAATGACGCCCCAACAAGTCAGGATACGATGCTAACCGTGGCCCCGCCAGGACGTTGCGTAATTCAGTCGCCGATTCGTGCACTGCATCAAGAAATTGCATACACATGGGCACAGCGACAGCATTGAGATACGGCCCGGAAAAGGAAAAGACAGATGCCTTGATTTGAACGGACCGAATTAAAGCACAAAATAATTCTGCTCGTGGCGAAATCCTTGTCTTGATCATTTGATCGAGTTGGACCTGTTCCTTGGCCTGCTTGCCATTGTTCTTGTTGGTACCAATTCCACCATCCACGGCAGTATCGTCGTGGAACAACGTATGAAACACCATTTCTTTTTCTCGTGCCAGCCACCATGCCAACAATTCTTCATCACCCGCCACGAAGATATCCATCAATCGCAGCAATCGATCGGCTTGACCCATGGGCATGAGACTGCGAAGTGCGTCATCAAAATTCAATAGCTGTTCTATGGCTTGGCATAACACCATGGGATCTGATTCGGGTCCCGCAATTTTAGCATGCCGAAAAAAGTTTCGTTCCTGTAATACGTGCTTGATCAACCCGACCAATTCATTGGCAAAGAGAGTGGGCATTTCTTCGGTCAGAAAGGGCGCCAAACCCGTCGTTATCAATTCCCAGGGACTGCTAATGCTTTCGGACGTGACATTGGGAGCGGGACTTCCTTCCAATACATGTTCTTGAAGATAGTGTAACAACCATTCGGGCAATCGATCAATTTTGGTAGTAGTCACTCTGTCCTGGTGGTAGTCGACAAAATGAAACCGAACTCGTTCGACCAATGGTCGCATAAATTCACAGAGACAATCGCACGTTTCTCCCGCTGCCCAAGGTGTAGTTGTGGTTGCGCTGGCAGACTGTGGATGATGCGTGTATTGTGTGACTCTGTGATGCATAGCTTGAAGTTTGGTAAGCCATTCACAGCACTGTGTTAGATGACACATCGCGGTAGCATCCGAGACTCGATCCAACAATCGACCACAGGCTTCCACCGAAGGATATCCTGCCTTGAGCAACATGTTTCTCAGCTGCAAAATCAGATTGTGACGGACATAGGTATGAAGTGGTTGATATTCCCGATCGAAAATGTTTTGGTGCAGCGACGAATGATCGTGGCGGCAAAGAATATTGGCTAATTCCACACAGTCTTGGGCTTCTCCAAAAAGATCGCTATTGTTGTTGTGTTGGTGTTGGCACTGAGAGGACCATTTGGTGACATCTTGCGACAAGGCCAATGCTTCCACTGTGCCGTGCAGTTCGTGCAATTGGTCCAGTGGTGTGCCTTTGTGGCCTTCATAATCATCATCATCATAATCATCATCATCACCAGCGCCGTCGTTGTCGCTTTCTTCTATTTTAGCCACGCGTTTGTCGAGACTTTCTTGTGCTTGTCGGAGCTCCACTTCCAACCAATCCTTGCTCACGTCGCCATCGGTAGGCTCCGTAAGCGAAATTACTGGTGTAGCTGCTAACGTGGATGCCATGGTCATCAGATGTGAAAGTTGGTTTGTGTTGTAATCTCCCAACAGCGGTGTCTCTGGGCGAAGAACCAGTAAACAAAACACGTCCGGGTGGATTATGGACGGTATACATTAAAAAGCCCGGGTGGGCTAGGACGAAGACGGGTGGGCGAAGAAAAAGAACTCGTGTTGTATTTATCATATTAGGGTTTAGATAGGGGTTGGCGGACCTTCCGTTGTTTTTAAGGTTTGTTTGCTACCAGGTAGAGTACTGTTGTGATGACGTCAATATCATGACTTAGTGGATCCGACTGAAATTCTCGATGACGATCTTTCATACGGTACCAGGTACCAGGTACGAGAATCTTTTTTCGTTCTCCCACTTATTCATCTGAGATCGATGGACACATCAGCCTTGCCTCGCTCTTACCTCTTACAGCTGTACCTCTCCTGTGATGAGGCGATGACGAATATTTTTAATGAAGGACGAACAACAAATAATAATAACATTCGTCTCACTCTGAACCTAAACCATACTTGAATACAGTAGTCGTTTCAGCTGGAGTGACAAATTATAAACATCGCGGTAATCGAAAAGATGAGCATCATCGATAGTCATCAGAATTGGGGACAGCTTCTCAGGTCCTTGGTCGTACCCGATAGCTTTTCATACCAAGACATTCGTCCCCATCAATTAGTTCTGGCTGCAGCTCTTGTAAAAGCACTTCAATCGTCGTCGCTCTACCGCACATGCGCCGATAAGATCCTGGGATATATTTCTCGTGCTTCCGAGGTCATTGGAGTTCCCCTCGTCATGGCAGGATTGGTGCCCGATTTCTTGATTCGGTACGGCATTCGCATTCAATTGCGTGATCGGCTGGCTTCGTTGCGACAAGATGATGTGGAGTCAGAAGGACAAGCCAAAATGGCCATCGTTCAAGAATTGCACAACATGCCCATTGCTATCAATACCGACGAAGCCAATGATCAACACTACGAAGTGCCCGCCAAGTTTTATGACTTGTCCTTGGGACCACACAAAAAGTATTCCTGTGGATTGTGGTACGTCAAAAATTGAATTGAAATGAAAGAAAAGAAAGGATACCGCAGGCTTAAAAAAAAATATGCTGTTATGGATTGGTCGTTTAATCTCAGATATCCAACTTCACCTCACTCATTTTGTTTTGAAAAGGCCACAACCCAACACGACATTTGAAGAAAGCGAAGAAGCCATGTTGGATCTTTATTGCACTCGTGCTGGAGTTACAGACGGTATGAACATTGTCGATTTGGGTTGCGGATGGGGAAGTCTTACATTGCATCTGGCCAAAAAATATCCCAATGCCAAAATCACCAGCATTAGCAATTCTGCCAGTCAAAAGGATTATATTACGAAAGTCGCCAAGCAACGTGGTCTCAATACAGCCAACATCAATGTCATTACGTGCGACGTTGCTAATGATCAGGGAGCGTTGAAAGCTGTCAAGGGCAATGATTTGGTCATGACGGTGGAAATGTTTGAGCACATGAAAAACTACAATGTACTGTTGCAAAAGATTCACGGATTTCTCAAACCAAAGGGAAAACTATTTGTCCACATTTTTTCGCACAAAAATTTTGTTTATCATTTTGAGGATGGATGGATGTCACAGAATTTCTTTACCGGTGGAACCATGCCCAGTGATGACCTGTTGCTCTACTTTGCCCAGGACTTTCACGTGCAGAATCATTGGCGTGTCAATGGAACCAACTACGAACGCACCTCGAATGGATGGTTGGAAATCATGGACAAGAATTGGAAGAATGGTCAACTCAGACCTGTGTTGCGAGAGGCATACGGGGAAGGAAAAGAGCGAGAATGGTACTGTAACTGGAGACTGTTCTTTATGGCTTGTGCCGAGCTTTTCGGCCTCGACGGTGGTAACGAATGGATTGTCAGTCATTACTTGTTTGAAAAAAGATAGATTTATGGATGTGAATTGCAATTCATTCCGCTAATCTCAGATTGTCTGTCTACAAAAATAACTAATTCAAGAATTTCAATAATGCGAGTAGGATGTTGTAAACATTTTCGGTGCAGTATTTTTTACAGTCTTATAGTGTACTTGGCATCGCCTAGAGAAGAAAATTGATCAGGCTAGAACTCTGCAGTGCTTCTATTATCGTCCTGAAATTTTCAGTTTGTCACTCACCTCTCACCTTCTTGCTGCATGGCACATCAACACCCAAGCTGCATGGCACATCAACACCCAAGCATGAACGACTGGGCCGGTGAAATGCGATTCAAACAGAAGAAACTAAAGTGGAGAAGTTCAAGGCGGAGATTCTTGCTTGTACCCGAGTATCTATCTTGTAACCGTGTCGATTAGTGTCCACGCGTCGTCATTAGGGATCGAGTTATCGATCTAATTCGTGCCTAGTCCCTTTTTGTCGGACATCCGTTGGAAAATCATAAAAAGCAATTATGGTTTGTCTTGTTGTGATCTTGTTCGACTCAATAGCGGTACAGGAGTTGTTCCGTGGTTAGACCTAAAAAATGCTTGCTCGAGTCCAATCCTACACATAAAGTCTTGACGCACAAAAATTCAAAGGATCGAACTACTACTACGGTACAATATTGGAAGTAGCACTAAAACTAAACAACATGATGAAAGACTCGAGCAGAACATTTTTGACGTTCGGTGCAGGTTTTTGTCTAGGGGCACACTTTGGGGCCTACTTTTTGACAGCATGCGTTGTCGTTGGAATGGTATTAATCCTGGTGTCCGAAGTTGCAGACAACAGAAAATAATGGTACTTCAAGAAATTACGCACTAGAACTGTGTGACGTACTGGCTATAGTCGACGTGCACCTCTTGCTCTGTACAAATAAAAAGTATAAATGTACATTTAAAATACCATGCAGCCCTTGTCTTCTATTATTTGAGCTAGCCAGTGAAGCCAATGCTTTTCAGAATGGGCTGGGATACCCGAAAATCCTAATGATTCCCCTCGTATTCAATTACTTTCGCCAATGGGACCAAATGAAATTTGACCGAGCATTCCCCAAAATCTTCCAAATCGATTTTTACGCCAATATCAGGATTGATCTCTTTCATTTTGGCTTTAATGTTCCAGGAAGGTAAGGGATAACGAAACATGAAGTTATCAAATGTTGATTGGTGTATCTGGCCATTCAAGGGAGATAGTGGTGCTTGATGCATGCCATCGCCTGCAGTTGCGTCGATCACAAATTCCACGTGTTCAAGACCTCTCTTATAGGGACTTCCCTTTTTCGGTGATGGTATTTCAATGACATGAATGGTCCTATTTAATTCTGGTGTTGCTTGTGCACATGGAACGTATATTCCCTCGACGAGGTAAATTGTGGTAATGGGTCTACCTCCAATGTTTGATTCAGTCAGCAACTGACAAATGTTGACATCTTCTTTTAATTGTCCAACCAATTCTGAGTATTCATCCCATGTTTCTGTTCTCCAGCAGACATGATCTGCTTGGCAACGCGAAACATCTAAATTGTATTTTTGTAGGAGGGTCTGTTCCATTGCTTGAACGAATGGTGGAACTTGCAGGCGCAATGTCGATAAAAAGCTGGTTACACAGTTCGTTGTTGTAGATGGTGTCATGGTTCACTGTTTGTAAGGAGTGAGGATAAATGGGGATTTTGCAGCCTGCCTTTGAGCTTCTTGTCGGTTACTTGGGGTTGTAGGAAGACTACTACAGTGAGTACTGTACTAGATTGGAATAGTTGGATACTGTAGGTCTACGGTCTACGGTCTACGGTCTACGGTCTACGGTAGTTGGTGATTGTATTGTGTATTGTATTGCACCTTGTGCGCATTGCTGAGAGACACTCATTCGTGGATATAGCTTGAAATAATCACTCTGCTTGCTGTCGACACAACTTGACTTCCCATGCCTTGCTATTGTGTCGATCCTGCCAGCAGTCTACAGAAACTTTTGCTAATAGCTACTCGAGTAGAAAGAGAGGATGTTCTCTCGCCGTTTTATTAGTTGTTGTGCTCTTTATTAGCACGCTTAGCACTGTTTTCAAAGGTTCCTAGCATCATGACGACACCCATTCGTTCGTATGGTGCTACTGGTAGTATTTTAGTCTGTCATCCAACCATTACCTGGTACTACCAGTCATTGCGTAATACCAAGTACTAGGGTCTAGCTAGTGTGAAGAAATTAATTAGGTATGGTCTTTCTTATGGTCTTAGTAGAATCAGCCTGAGGTACCCGGTAGGTTTCACTGTAGAAATCATTTCTGACGCGCATCATCTCCAAAACTCATTATTAGTGTCTAAATCGATCGACAATGATGGAAGCTATATTTTGTATATGAAGTTAACAACGATTGCCACTATACTTGACGGTCCATCAACACATTACTATTAGTGGGGTCTGAGGCTGCTTTCCTCCAGATCTGACCTTCCGTTTACTGGTATTAACTAGTATAAACTTATAACAAATAATTCCACGGTGATGTTCCACCATCATCATCAACAAGCTCCCATATGCGTCTCCATGAAGACATCGTTAACAACCAACCACTCCACTAGTTCCTCCTTTTGCATTTTAGCAATACCTACAGGCTTTGCCTCGTGGTAGTACTTGATGAGATCCAAGAGTTGCTTCCTATTCATAGCCGTGAAATGGTCTTTCAGAGCCGCTTCAAAGGACACTGAACCTGCCACTGCCAACTCAACTCTTCCTTCCATTAGCGCATTCATTTCTGGAAGCCTTGCTGCTTTGACATCCTCAAATTCCTTTGCTGCTCTCTTCTTCTTTGTTTCCTTCTCCTTTGCTTTCGTTACTGCCTCTGCTCTCTTCTTTGTCTTCTCTTGTTCCATGTCAGCACTGATTTCGGCAACAGAGGCAATGAGTTGGTTATGCTCAATCATTGCTTTCATTCTTTTTGGATCATTCAGGCACCTGGAGTAGCTAGATATGTTTCCTTCAATGATTTCTAAGCGACGTTGTGCCATCTTCTGTTTGGCTCCTTTGCCTTTGACGTCGTAGGTAATGAAGCCCTGAAGGACATTCTTGAACGTTGGGTTCAACAACGTTGATTGTGCTGCTGTCATTTCCACATCCAAATACAATGATGGAGTCACATTCTTACTTACATTCCAGGCACTTTGCGCAGCATGATTGCACATGTGTTCATACAGTTTCTTTCCTGCCAAGAAGCTGTTGAAGACGTCTCCTCATCGACAAGTTGTTGGTGTTGTTGCCATCAGCATTATCTCCTGCTCCCTCTTGGACTTCCGGAAAGCATCAACAAGTTCTGTAGGTTTGAAACTGAAGTAAGATTCTATAGTGCGCCGGCCGCTGTCACCATGGTATCCTTGTTGTTCTTGATGTTTGTTCATCTCCTCTTTCTCGCAGGCAAGCCTAAGATGTTCATCATGCATAGCTTTTGTTGTTGTGATGACACGGTCGTCTTTCTTGGCAGCATAATAGCAAGCTCGTGCCTTTGCAATATCTTCAAGAGGTAGGAACTTCACTAGACCTTGGATATTATCTTTATTCCATGGCGATTCATTTGCCTCATGATGTTTCCGAAGCATGGTATCAATGTGTTGGATTAGATCCTCTCGTTGGTCTGGTTTCATGCGCTTCCAGAAAGCTGGCATAGCGTCATAAAGATAAGTTTCATCTCCATAGAACTGCTTTCCAGATGCCATTACTCCATCTGCTTCCAACTTCTTTATCCAATCCACAAATGGCATCCGGAACTTGGGGTGCAGGTTCACTTTAATGAACGAGTTGATCCATGTATTCTTCTTGATCTTAACTTGTGCATCGGCAGCTATCTTGATAAGATGCCACTGAGATAATTGCGTCCCGAGTCCTTTCCGGAGACTCAGCATGTTGTCATTCATACGTCGCTTATCTTCTTTGGCTGTGTGTTGATCATAGGCTTGATTCAGCTGCGATGTGTCACCTTCCTCTTTGAGAATCAATATTCGATGTTGCAAAAAGAGTCGGTTGGCTCCATTGACGTTAACATGAGAACCAAAGCCATCAAGAGAGAAAGAGCACCACCACTTTGGATGGTCCTTAATGACAGGCATTGCTCGAATACCTTCAGCAATATGTGGAACACATTCAAACCAAGCCTCATCAGTCATGTAAGCATTTGGTGTCATACAAACGTATGATCCGGGAGGCATTGTCTTATCCATGGCTATATTTCTTTTGCTCAAGCAAGTGCGATCGTTTGTCTTCCCCTTTGCCAAGAATACAAAGGGACCTTGATCCCCTGCAGCATTGCCAATACGGACACTGGTAATTGAAGTCCGGCAATCATCACGATTGGCCTCTGTCTTCTTTTTTGAACTAGAAGCAATGACTTTCACACTGCCATCTGCATTGGCTTGGAAACATGTCTCATCCATGTTGCCAAAGAAGTGCTCGGCAATATCTTCATAATCAACTCCATATCCATCCGGCGTGTTTAACTTTTTGAGCTGTTGAAAGACATCGTCAACTGTGGTGTGCCAACGAAGCTGTTGTGGCAGTGTGATTGCAGAGCGCTTAGTGGTGGTTGCCTGAGCACTGGTGACTCTTCCCCCCCGCTTCAGCCCCGTCAGCTTCCCTTCTCGCACAAGGTAATCATAATGGTTCTCACATTTTTTGTAATCACCGGTCTGCGCCAATTCCATGATGAGTTTCAACACTTCCACTCTACTCATTCCATTATTCAATTCATCACGATGGATTATGGTATCCTCAAGGAAGCGCAGTTGGCTGGGGTTGAGTAAAGCTTGAGCAGTTGTTGCGCGCCCATTCCAAAACATATCATAGGTAACTTCATTGATTGAAATGCCATGCTCCTCTGCGACTTTGGTAAAGCGGATTACATTATCCTTGATTGTATTGGTTGGAATGGGATGAAACACCAATTCATCCACCAAACAGTAGTCAACAACGGCCTTCTTCAGTAGTTGCCATCTGTCCGGATCACGGTAGTTGACCCTAGTGACTCTTTTCTTCTTGTTGGTCGTGATAGACTTTCTTGTCTTGTCCTCATCATTAACAACCTCCTTTCTTTTTTTGGCTCCAACTGGAGCAGTGGCAACAGGACTGATAGACACTTTGGGTGGACGCCCCCTAGGAACGAGTGTGAAGAAAGCCCGAATATTACCAGCCTTCCTTCCGGCAAGGATTTGATGCCTTGTAACAAAGGGGTTTGCCTGTGATGACTGGCTCATGGTCGTAATAATGATACTCTACTATCATTGTGTCTACTAGACTATCAAGTAGTAGTCTAGCAGTCTAATCCACTAGTCTACTACTAGCTAGTAGTCTAGCTAGCAGAGGATCATCATGTATTTGTGAGAAAGACATGGCATGACGGCTCCCTTGTTTAAGTATGCTTTTTATTGGCTTAATAGACAGATCGTGAGCAGAGCTTTCTTCTGATATATCTAAATAATATTTTTATTGAATATTCATGGAGTAATAAAATATTAAAGTTTTTCTAGTATTAACAAGGGAAAAAAGACAGAATTGGCAACCGTTAGGAGTTAGGCGCCGGCGCGAGTCAGGCTGATTCTAGTAGTACAGTAGTACCAAAATGTACGACTTTCCACACGAGCGAACGATAAAATAAATAATACTCGAGTAGACTCTAGCTAGTCGAGTAGTCTAGCTAGCAAAGTACCAGTAGTACTTAGTGCTAGTCTACTCTACTAGTAGGAGTACGAGTAGGTATCATGGTGGCCTGAAAATCTCATTAATACCAGGTACTGTACCAGGTACTGTTGCTTGACTTGTGACCCTCCTTCCTCCTTCCATCAATCGAAAGACAACACCATCTGTGAGAATACTGCATGGTTAGGCTAGTTCATTGTTTGCATAATACAGCAACAAACAGATTTCATACAACTGACACAGATTGAACATTGAACCATGTCGTCCAAAAACATTGCTGGGGATTTTTCCAACAACCCTGATGATTTTGTATTGCCATCTCAGTTTCGAATACCAGAGAGTGCCATCGACGGGTCAGTTCCGACGGTTACGGCAGTTCCTCTGAATTCGGGCAGTCGAAGTGCTACAGCGAGGACCAGTGAAGAGATACAGTACGACAGGGCTCGAGCACTGATTCTGGCAGTCATTCTTGTTGCTCTCCTTGTGCTTCTTATCTGGGGCATTGTCAGCTTTGCCTCATAATTTCTGCGAAGGCAGCACTGTAGAAGTGTCGTCAGGATGTTGACAGAGCTGGCGGTATGGATGGATTGGCTTTTGTGGGCTGCACCTTCAATCAACAGACCGACTGTTACCTTCACAAGACTCAGTTGATGAAAGATGGAAATGTCGAAAGATAGAGGAGGGACTCTAATTGGCGTTTGGCTCTTTTATTAATAGTCTACTCCTGGAAAATGAACAAGCCTATATCAGGATACCACGAGAAGCAACGATTGTTTTGAAAGGATTTTCAGGCATTGGTACATGAAACATTTGAGGAAAGAATGGATGCCAGCAGCTTAAATGTGCGCAGATGCTACAGGTGCTGCTTAGTACTTCGAGGTTGGACGGATGACGGATACCATGCTGTTGAAGCGAGGCTACTCTAAAGCAAAACCTGAGGTAGAAATAACGCTCGCATCTCCGTTCCTAACTTGTCAGAAATGACCTCACTTGCGAGCAAAAGATTATCCTAAATATATATACATATATATGTGATATAATCTGCATGTTTCATAATCTGGTGCACTGTCTATTTCTCAAGAAAACTTATCACCCGCTACCCAAAATCAAAGTAACACTATCGAGGAAATCTGACACAACCTTCACTGTCGTCAGTAGATTTTTTAATAATGCGTACCCGTACATCGCACTGCCTTTACCGTCGACAGAAAACGCGTACTAGTAGACGCCTTCATAGATGAGGATTCCACACCTCTGTGTTCATGAAAGGCCGTATATCCAGCACGCGCTTGCCTTTGACAAGAAAATCAACATGGCATCAATTATCCTTGCCAAGTTCGTCGTTATATAGCATGTCATTGCCTGGCGAGAAAATTCCACGGAATAAACAACGACAACAGCGTTCTATTTCGCGTTTGCCATACTTTTATAACTCAGATTCAGACGGTGTGTATCTTACTCCCGCTATTCGTGACGTAAAAGTAATTTAGCATAGTCAAGATTGGTCGTCACGTTACAACTTCGATTTCATATACAAACTCTCCCATTGCACCTCAATACGAGCATAGTCCAACAGTAGGGGAGAAATTTATCTGATTGTTGGCTATGAAACGATTCACCACAACATCGGTGTGATGATGACCCCTACTCCAAGCAAATGATCATGTATTATCACCAAACGCGGGATGTGGCCATCCATGTGTGCATCTTCGTGTACCTCTAAATAATGGCCTCCTTGGAGCTAACTGCGGGACTACTAGACAAAGCGACAACCTTGGTCGTAGCCTTGGACGTAGCCTTGGACGTAGCCTTGGAAGTAACCTTTGGCGAGCTCAAAAACTGATCAATTACATTCTTGGCAATTTCTGTCTTGGCCTTCTTTTCCTCCTTGGCCCATTCGGACTGTGTGTCCATAATTGCAGCATTCATCTTGACCTTTCGCTCCTGCATTTCGTAAATGGCGGAATCGACCGTATCCCTGGCAATCATTTTGATGATTGTGACTGGCTTCTTTTGCCCAATACGATGGCATCGGTCCTCAGCCTGCAGGTCCGAGAAGGGATTCATGTCAATGTCATGCATGATGCAGATGTCCGCCGAAGTGAGATTGATTCCCATACCGCACGCCTTCGTCGATAAGAGAAAGATTGGCATATCTTTGTTTTTGTTAAAGGCATCGATACGTTCTTGCCGCTCTGCAACTGGAGTCTGCCCGTCCATTCTATTGAAATGAATACCCATGCTGTCCAGCATCACCCCCAACAAATCCAGACAGCTTGTCCACACAGAAAAAATTAGGGTACGATGTCCTTTCGCTATGAGTTCGGGGAGCAAGCTACGCAGTCGCACCATTTTGGCCGATTGAAACAAATCATTCTCGTTCAGAATGTACCGCTGCAGCTCCGTTCGGTTTTTGTTTTCCTCCAAGAGTTCGTGGGCAGTCAAATGAATTTCAAAATCATTGTACGATTCCAATTCACTGCTTACTCGTTCCTTGGACGAGGCATCACCACGAAATGCACCACTGGCAAAGAAATGTTTTGCCAAATGGTCCTTTTCAGCAGGAGTAGTGTACCGCGTCCGAAGCAGGAGCGGGTGATGTGCCGCTTTACGGAGAGCCGTAAATAAATGCTCTGTAGCACTTTTCACCTTGTTGCGCTTGGCTTTGACGTGTTCAGCAATAATCGAATCGTAGTGTCGACGTTGCTCTTCACCGAGGTCCACAAATTCGATCTGGTACTTCTTTTCTGGTAAGATTTGCGATAAGACATCAATTTTTCTTCGGCGCAAAACAAAGGGGGCAAATAGTGCCTTGAGCTTTCGGTAGGCAAACTCGTGGGAATCATCACGAGTATTGACTGATTTCTCCTCGAGTTGGACAAAGTGCTGTAACATGCCTTCGCCACCATCGTTTTCGCCGTCGCCAAACATACTGCTTTTCTCTTTGAAGAGCGGCATGAGGAAACACAACAATGCCATTAATTCCTTGGGAGTATTTTGAACAGGTGTTCCAGTAAGTAACAGACGGTGTCGCGTCTTGAAGCGATCAAGATTCTTGTATCGCAATCCTTTTGCATTCTTCAACAGATGACCCTCGTCAACGACCATGTAATCGAAATCGAACTTTCTCAAAAAGTCGCGGTCCACCGATGTTTCCTTCTGGAAATAAGTAATCGAGGTCAGAATGACATCGATCATGGAAGTATCCGGGCGCCGATTCTTCGGCTGATACCTTTTCAAATAGTTTTTCAACTCTTCGCGTTCTTCTTGCGTGCCATGGTACTTGACGACATGCAAATTCGGAGCAAAGGTTTCAAATTCACGTTCCCAGTTGGAAACGACGGACGCGGGGACGACTACAAGGTGCGGCAACCTCGTACTGGGGGAAGTTTCCTCGTCATTACGGCGCATGGATACATTGGCATATTTGTTGGTTGAGAGTTTCTTGTCTACGGGTTTGGGTGAGTCGCCATCGAGTACCTCGACATCGTCACCACTTTCGTCGCCATCATCGCTGTCCATGTCGTTGCTTTTCTTTGTGGGTTGCTGGCTGTCACCTGCTTCTTCAATGTCACCCTTACTGCGGCTGTATTTCAACCAGGCCATGAAGGCAATTGTCTGACACGTTTTCCCGAGTCCTAATGTTTGCAACATATGAAAGGAGAACTAGGTTTGAGTGAATTCTTTTGGACAGACAAAATAGAAGCTATTCTGCAGCATTTCTGCAAGGACACAAACACACGCAAATTAAACGCAAAAAAAAACTAACCCATTTCATCTGCCAGTACTCCATTGACATTGGTTGGTTTCTTTTTCGAAGAGACTTTGCACGTCATGGAATGCAGCAAGGCCAACCAGTTTACCCCCACGAGCTGATAATCGCTCAGTGTAATTTCTTCTGGCAAAATTTTGTTCATCACTTCCATGGAAATATATGAATGGTTCTGGTTACCGTTATTGGCAGTCTTTGCTAGAGTGGCCAAGGACACGGCCCCATCAACAATGACTCCTTTTGGCACAGTTACGTTTCCGTTCTCGTCGACAGCACCTCCATCACCCGACGCCCAAGTGGTCATGATACTCAACACACTCGTTCTCAAATCATTGGCCGTGGCCAAGACATTGCTAGCTTCTCGAGCAGCTGGATCTTCATAGGCATCTTCTTCGTCGCCCACTTCATCGTCGGATGATTCATCGGAATCATCCAATTCCACCACTTCTTGTTCGGACTCTGGTTCTTTCACTTCAGGACCCACTTCCTCGTCGCTGTCTAGCAAGAAATTGTTTGTTGACGAGGAGCTTGTTTCTATCTTGGAGCGTTTTCTGTTCTTATTGTTACTGTAGACGGATGACTTTCCCAATTTTTTTCGCCGTTTCCGTTCGTCTTTGCGACTAGCCTTGAGCGCCAATTGTAGATCCTCGTCATTAAAACCGCCGTCATCACTCGAGGCAAATGGATCGTCACTCTCGTCGCCATCACCATCATCGTCAACCTTATGGATCCGACGACGCTTGCCTCCACCAGCAGGAGCGGGAGGAGGTTTGGCTTTAGATTTGACGGGTGTCATATCGTCGTCGTCGGAAGAGAAAAGGCTTTTGATAGAGTTTGGCTTTTTGTTGTTGTTTTGAAAATGTTTGGATGTGCCAGTGGGTGCTTTGGAGTTAGATTTGTCCATTTCACAATCAACATTGCTGCCAGTATTTTTAGCAGTTTTAGCAGTAGCAGAACCATTGGTACCATTGTTCATATATTTTTCCACGTCATCGCTATCGCTTTCGTCTTCGGATGAGGAGGAAGTGGGGGATCGGCTCACCGCCTTGAGTTCCAGTCTGGGTGCTTGACGAGTAGCCAATCCCTTTTGACGTTTGCCACCGTGTAACAACGACATCGGTTTGACTTTTACATTCTTGGGAGCTTTCTTTTGCAAAAATGTCTTACCATAACTCTCGCCACTTCCTCCCGAAACATCATCAATATCATTATCATTATCATCATCGTGGAGTGAAAAATCGTCCTCTTCCTCCTCTTCTTCTTCATCTCCAATTGAAAACACCTCTTCTTCTTCTTCTTCCTCCTCATCCGCCGAAAATTCTGATTCTTCTTCGTCTTCCGAAGAGTCCAAGACTTGTTTTCGTTGTGGTTTCGATTTCCTCTTGGCTGCTGCTGTCTTTTGTTTCACCGCCGGCTTTTCTCCTGGCTGCTGCTTCTTCTTGCGTCGGTCGTTCAAGGCTTTTTGTTTGGAAAGTTCAATTTCCTTATCATCTCGTCCTACTCTTTTGATAGTCATCCACTCTTTACCGTTAGAGCTCATAGTTACTGTTGTTGATAATTATTATTTTTTGATTATGCTATCGTGTGTGTTTTCAAAATAATAATACTTTTTTCGTCAACAGGTTGGTGCATTTCTTTAATGAACTCTTTCCGTTCAAAAAATAATAATAATCGTGGCTGGTGTGAACTGATAATGCAAAGCTGCACTCTTCATCACTATTAAGTACCACTCCGAGTTGTAGGTCTAGCTAGCTACCACTCCCTAGTAGTAGTCTAGTAGTAGTACTCTACTAGCTACCTTTTGCTTGCTTAGTAGACCCTAGCTAGTACGTTTATTTACAGTAGCTAGTACCATAGTCTAGCTAGCTAGTAGTACGTGGTAGTCTAGTACTAGTCTAATATTTGCGTCATTGCCCCTACTGCTGATTCTTTGCCCGGGTGGTGAATAAGGACTCTTTCTTTTCTTGTTGTCCCGGCCGGCCGACTTGACCTGTGGTTTTATTCGTTCGAATAAAATAAAAAGTTATAAAAAAGTAATACGATAATAATAATAAACGAACTGCCCTTTTCAATCAATCAAACCCATCTTCGTAGTCACAGTCACCCACCCACCGTCTACGTGTAGTTGCAGAGAGATGCGCCTGGATAGCTGCATCATCGCCACCACAACCACAATGATTGTCCTGTTCTTCCGTAATGCTACAGGATTTTCCAGTCGTCGTTACGCAGCTATTCGTACTACTACTACTACTACTACTACTCTCTCTACTACTAAAAGAAGGAACAGAAGAGGGGTTTGTTGTTTTGCTGAGCCTAACATTCCTCCTCAAGCCGTTCAGCAACTACTACGAGGGACTCTCAGCAGAGCTAAACGAACATTATCCGAAAAGGATGGAGCATTTGCAAATGACGACAATAATGACATTGACAACGGGTCTTCGCAATTATTAGATCTGTTCGGAGGTACCAGTGTGTCCGTGCCATCTCCCTCCCAAAGATCCGACGCTGCCAAGGAACTATTAGCAGGTATAACCAGTCAAGCGAAACGCACATTGTCTACCAGGAGCGAGCTTTATGATGCCGAGGTTGGTAGTAATCAGACTGTTTCAACGCCATCTTTTCAAACATTTCAAAAATCGGATACTGCCAAGGAGCCATTATCTGGCATAACCAATCAAGCGAAACGAAAATTGTCTACCAAGACAGAAATTTTCGATGCAGTGATCGACCAGACTTCCTCAACCACCACCACCATCAGCAACAAGAGCAATCAGGAACCCGCAACAACACCAAACGACATAATAATTACACCAACAGATTTGCGTTACAATCAGAATCCAGCACTTAGCTTGACGTCTTTGGCGCAGTGGCTTTGGGCATCGGTATTGAGACCCCACAAAGATACGGCAATTGATGCTACGTGTGGAAATGGACACGATTCAGCAGGAATTGCTCGTATTTTGATGGGAAACGAAAATCTGTATCTAGATCACAAGGCCGAATTGATCTGCATTGACATTCAACCCGAGGCTTGTCAGGTCACTCGAGAAAAATTGGCAAACATCTTGTATCCTTCAACGATGAAGAAGCACGTTCAAATTCTGACGCAGTCACATGCATCTCTTCCGGTCCCGAGCAATCCATCGTCGGTGGGATTGGTTGTTTATAATTTGGGATACCTGCCCAACAGTAATGATAAGGCACTTCAAACTCGCGTTGACTCCACGCTGTCCTCCATTGCCGACGCCTTACTATTGGTACGGATCGGTGGTATGGTAAGTGTCATGACCTATCCGGGATCCAATGCAGAGGAAGATTTCGCGGTACGATCACTTTTTGAGGCGGTAGTCAACATGACCAACAAACAGGGACCCAAATGGTACGAATTTGTGGATCAGCTAGATTGCAACAGCGCACAAGTGAGGGAACTATTGACCAAGGAATTGCGACGCATATCATCAGCAAACGAATGTGGGGATCAGCAGCCAAGAACATTTCGTATTTCCGAGCATAAGAAAATTGGGCTCGCCCAAGCTCCAATATTGTTAACGGCCACTCGCATAAAATAGCGAAAGAATATGACACGTAGACACAGACAAAACGTTGTGCTTTTTTTATATAAAGTTATGAAAACAACGACTCCGAAAAAAAACAGGTTATTATCCAATCCGTATTCTCTAATCGATGTAAAAGAGTGGCATGAACAGAGCCAAAAAGAAGATGATCACAAGGATGATAAAGCACATCAGACATCGTGTTCGCGGTCCGCTAGCCAGCAATTGACTGTTTGCGGAAGCGCCAAAGCCATTGCCGGTACCATCGGCTCGGTATTTGTAGGGAAGATCAAGTACGGTGCCACTGTGGCAGCAATCCATCAGTGCAACAAGTGTCGAACCTTCAGGCATGGCGCACACTAGATTGTCATAAAGGTCGTCGTCGCCGATCTGCCCGGCACTGGCATAATCCACAGGAACAAGAGTTTCGTCATAGCCATCTTCCTCTTCGCCCCAGTCGTCGTCTCGAACTCTGCCTCCATGGCCTACGAAGAAGAAAGACGAAAGGTAAGCATTCATTCAAGAACAAGACACCAACAAAAGCACACGTTTGTAAAAAAGTACACATAGGGACATACCAGAATAGTGACAAAAGAGAGCATCACCACTTTCACTGATAGCTACCGCCTCGGCGTAGGCAGCCAAAATGTTGGCACGAGTAGGTTCTGTGTGTTTTCCATCGTCCATAAGCACTACCACGTTGCCTTCTTCAATACCATATGTTTTTGTAACGTAATCCTTCATATTGAGGCAATCGTTATGGCAACCGCTCAGCTGTCCTGTCTGGCCTACGTAATTGATACCAATCAAGATGGCACGCTTAGTACCAGTACAAGCGGGAGGAATCAAATCAAACTTCTGGGTGACATCCATCTTTCGAGAGGAAGTTAACTGAGGAATTTGAGAATACTTTCCACTCTTTAAAATGGTTCTCATTTTCTTCAGAACTTGAACGAAGGTCAAGCTGGAATTGCTGCTTTGCCCATAAAGAACTATGCGTTCAGAATCGAAATGAATTACAAAGTATGAGCGGAAAATTACGAGCACAGGAATGAAAACAATATGGTACTCCACATCCTACTCTAGTCCACATACCTTTCAAAAGGGCACTGGTACAAGCTCCACCAGCACGTCCGTTGGGGTCGGGCAACGAGAACGACGAGACATTGCTGACATCGGCGGATGTCTGGCTGTCCTCACATCCGCTAATCATGAAAACCATGGCCTTGACATTGGAATCTTCCAATTCAGTGCTGACTTCGTCACTGAGATGAGTAGCAGTATCCGCTTTGCGGTCCTTTTGGTCATTTTTAATGTATCCTACTGGGACCTGGCCTTCTTCCATCAAATATTCCTGAGTGACTCCGTCTTTGTCTGGCTTATTCTTCTTTTTCTTTTCTTTCCTGGCCTTTTTCTCTGCCTCCGCTTGTGCCATAGCTAAAGCGTATCGCGCTTTTTCGTCCTCTATACCCCTTCGAATGTCATTACGAAAGTCTTCTAGCCCGCTGGGTGTGTGGCGGTATCCGATAGGTTTTGGCTCTGTAATTTCATTGGCGTCGCCATCCTCTCCATTTTCCAGTTCCTTCGTTCCAGGGGCGAAACATAATTGATCCATATCCAAATCTGGCACAAAGGTCATGCCACATGCATCGAGGAACTCAACACCAGGTCGTTCTTTTTGGGATGACATTGTATTGTTGTTGTTGCTGCTGTTGTTGTTGTTGTTCAAGTTTCAAATTTGTGATTGCAAGAGTCAATCTAAATTCGTGTGTACCACTACCACTACTACTGAAGATTGTGAGTCGATCTACTTTCCCGTTTCAAAAACACTTCCTTGAAAATCTAACTAGAACTTTTCCGTAGCTATTGATGCGTTGTGTACGAGGTTTAAAAGCGGGATAGAGTACACCTCAAGTGAAGTTGGGTGGAGTTGGAAGTTGGAAGGAGCACTCTGTTAGCAACAAACAAGATCTGGCGATGAGTTCTTTTGGTATTTAGACAAGAATAACAAGAATGAACGTCGTTGGAAACGATGAGCATCCACAGGTATTCTTCCTACAGAAGAACTTCAGACACAAAGGCGCACATGAATTCCAGATAGCCGCTGCGGTTCATTTCAAATCAGGCCACAGACAGACAGCAGCAAAGGTACCTGGTAGGCATTTTTGGTTTTTAAAACGAAAACTGCTGAACACACCATCATCCTCTTGTTGGCATCGGCAACCACAAAATACAGCCAACTGCAACTTAATCGTAGCACTACTGAAGCAAAAGGCAGTCTGTTGTGCCCGTAAGAAGAGCTAAAAAATAACGACGCACCTGCATCACTTCACTCAATACTCTTGGAGAATCAAAAAGACTCGGTATTGTTTTTTTTCTTTTCAACTGCAATTTACGGCGCTCATCAGTGACCCAACCAGAAAAAGCACCACCAAGTTAGGATATCTCTGTGCACAATTTGAATTTCCCGAAGCAGTAAACACATAGCAACATTATTGATACGCCATGGGTGTACCAAAGGTGCGAGCATCTGAGATGACGACCAACACTATTATTTACTAGTTACAGTCGCAGGTCGCAGGCATTGCTACTCAAATACTCCTGCTCTATTACTATTACTATTACTGACCCTTTTTGATTTTTGACCATGCGCCACTCTTTTTCTATAATAGTTTTACCGCTGGATCAGCGAACGTTATCCAAAGATTAATGACATTGTCACCGACGCGGCCTTGCTGCCTGAATTTGACCATCTCTACTTGGATATGAACGGGATCATTCACGGTTGTACGCATCCGGCCGATCGTGATATTTCCGATGTCATTAGCGAGCGCGACATGGTACTGGGAATCATGCACTATCTCGACCGCATCATAACGCAAATTGTCAAGCCCAAAGTGTCTGTTTACATGGCTATCGACGGAGTGGCGCCGCGTGCCAAGCTCAATCAACAGCGCTCGCGTCGTTTCCGCAGTGCCAAAGATATGCACGAGGCGACCAAGGACCTTCCCCGAGATGAAAACGACCAAAAGAAAGAAGTCTTTGACTCCAATTGCATTACTCCAGGAACAGAGTTTTTGGCCAACATTTCTGACTGCATCAAATACTTTATCCGTAAAAAGATCAAAGAGGATCCCATGTGGCACAACCTCAAAGTCATCTTTTCGGGACATGATGTTCCCGGAGAAGGAGAGCACAAAATTATGCAGCATATCCGGGACATGAAAGCTCAACCCAACTATAGCCCAAATACTCGTCATTGTATTTATGGTCAAGATGCCGACTTGATCATGCTGGGACTGGTCACACATGAACCTCACTTTACGATTCTACGAGAGGTCATTGATTTCAACTTTGCCCGCAACAATCCCAATGCCCTCAAAGCGGTCAAAAAATTTACCAAGGAATCCGACTTTCAGCTCTTGCATTTGTCGGTACTGAGAGAGTATTTGCAAATGGAATTCTGTCACGAGGCTCCCAACGTGGATCTCGAGCATTGCATCGACGACTTTGTCTTTATGACCTTCTTGGTCGGAAATGATTTCTTACCTCATATGCCTTCGTTGGACATTGGTGACGGTGCCTTTGATCTGCTGTTCAAAATCTATAAAGAACAACGTGGTGCTTGGGGCCAAGGTCAGTATCTCACTGAAGCCGGGAACGTCAGTGACGCGGCGCGCTTGGAAGCCTTTATTGCTGCTATCGGAGCTGAGGAAACAGCTATCCTTGAAAAACGTGAAGAAAACGATGCCGAATACACCAAGAAGAGAAGAAAGTGGGATAAGCGCGATGGGAAGGAGTCCGGACCCACGGACGAGCAAATCGCCGCTACTGAAGCTGCAAAGCAGGGCGATTATCTCTCCATGATTGAAAATATGATGGTCTCGTCAACCGATCGTAAATTTGTCGATGGATGGAAGCCTATCAGTCCAGGCCAGAAAGATTTCAAGGGTCGCTATTACTATGAGAAGATGAAGCTGAAGCCAACCGATATTGAAGAGCATCATGCTCTGCGCAAAGCTTACATGGAAGGCTTGATTTGGTGCCTAGCGTACTATTACCGAGGATGTATCTCGTGGGGGTGGTATTATCCTTATCATTACGGTGCGTCCTCGTCGGCTACTGACATTGCCTGTTACAGAGTCAATTTTACTGACTTTTCTTTCTTTTTACCACAGGTCCTATGTTGAGTGACTTGGTGAATCTTCCTGAGATGTTCAAGGAAATTAAATTCGATTTGGGGGCACCTCTTACTCCTTTCCAACAATTGATGGGCTGCTTGCCGCCAGCCTCTAGTACACTGGTGCCACCTTTGTATCGCAAATTGATGTTGGACCCTGAATCTCCCATCATTCAATTTTACCCTGAAGATTTCGAAGTCGACATGAACGGCAAAAGGAATCCCTGGGAAGGTGTCAATATTCTGCCATTTATCGACGGAAAGTTACTAAAGGACACCATCGCCGAGCAATGCCCCCCAGAAAAACTCTCTGAAACTGAGCGAAAGCGCAACAAACTTGGGGTCAATTATGTTTTTACCTTTGATTTGACCTGTACGGACACAGTTCCATCTGTCATGCCGCAAATTGGACTGCCGGATATTAGCAACTGCAACTCAGTCGTGAGCACCTTTAAGGAGCCTCTCGAAAGTGGATCATCATTTATGCCAAAGCTAATCCCAGGAACGCAAATTCCCTATCCTGGCTATCCTTCGTTGAATGTCCTTCCTATCCAATCGTACGAGCTCACTGAGATTAAGTTGAACTGCTTTGGCAGTGCTTCGAAATACCCTACCATGGTCATCAAGCTACACGAGATGCCAGAGCTTCCTCCTCTTGAGGCGCTCGCTCAAAATGTTCTTGGTAAATCCGTCTTTGTCAATTGGCCTATGATGCACGAAGCTCGTGTTGTCGCGCTTTCAAATTCCAAAGGAGAAATTCGAGTTGGGAAGGAAAAGAAACCCAAGGTTCGAATGTTCAACCAAATCGAAAGTGATCGCTGGGCAGCTGATTCCCAACTAATGTTTGAGCGTTATTTTGTCGGGAATGGAATGCCTGGAGCTGGTGGCGTGCAGATTGGAGACATTAATCTTCGTATTAAGGTGCTACCTTTACAAGGCATGAAGACCAATTTCAACACCGGTGCCACAAAAAAGTTGTTTGGGACAACTGAGGCTGACATCCCACTTCAATTGGCGCTTTGGCAGGCCCCTGCCCCAGATCCTCGATTCGTTGAGCGGGGTCCAATGACCTTGCAGGACAGATTCGCTGTCAATAGCAACGTTGTATTGACGAAAGGAAAGTATCGAGGGTGCTCTGGTATCGTAGTTGGCGTAGTCGACGCGAAGACTGTTGGAGTCAAAGTCCAGATCATCCCCCCAGAGCTGCCCTTTGGATTAGCGATTGCTCAGTCGGTGCAGGAATCGATTATATCTTCTTCGGATGCTGCAAGGATTCTGAAGATCCACCCTGGCTTGCTGGGAAAGATTACGGGTAGTCTCCTCTTCGAACCCGGACGTTACGATCTTGGTCTGAACCTGAAGTCTCCTGATGGCTTGTGTGTCGTAGGTTATACCCGCAAAAAGCCGGAGAAGGCTTCGACGAGCCAAAAAACGGCCTGGAGCGCTGGTGATTCGGTACTCATCGCAGGTAGCGATAAAGCAGAAGAAGAGGAACAAGAGAGGGTCATTTGGGAGTATACTCCTAAGGCTATTCGCCTGGTAAATGCTTACAGACAAAAATTTCCCCAGCTGTTTAATGCAATCGTCAACAAACCCAACGAGAGGAGGTACGATGCTAAGGACTGCTTCGGACCTAACGGCGATGCCTGGTTGCCTGTCATCCGCGAGTGGCTTAACAACATCGAGACTGCCAAGATGCCCAGAACACCTGTTTCGACGGATTGCATGTCACACGAGGCTGTTGCTGCCGTCGAAAGAGCTGCAGATGTGAGGACTTTGGCTTTGAAGAAGCGTGGCTACCCCAAAGAAACTATGCTAAAGGTTCCAGGTAGTGCCATTTATCGCGAAGGTATGATTGGAGCGACGGACGTTTTGCAAGCAAGTGACTACAACAAGAACGAGGCACCCGAGCTTGGTGATCGAATTGTCAACTTTTGTGCTAGCGGAATTCCATTTGGAGCGAGAGGTTAGTAACGGCAGGGTTGGCTTGTCACAATCGTACTGCCTGTCTCACAATTTTATACATTTTAACATGTCGTCTTTTGCCCGCTCAGGAACCGTGATTGGAATACACGAGGCGGCAACAACAGGTTGTGTCGAAGTTGTAATGGACGAAGAGTTTATCGGCGGTACCACACTACAAGGGATGTGTTCTAATTTCCGTGGTAAGCTTTGTGTTTGGGCTCACCTATTGAAAGTGACACCGGAGAATAGTCGGACATTGGTCAACAAACTCGTGCCGAAGCAGACCGGACAAAAAGGCTACGAAAATATTATTGCGAGTGTCGAAAGTGACTCGCTCGGAGGCACAGGAGGAGGACTTATTTCGGCTTCGCCTACACCAGCCCAGAGTGGAGAGTCTGCCGCTACTTCCAGCAAAGCAAATGGCGCACCAGCCGCGGCTTCCAAGAAATCAACTAGGCCAGCTTCAAGTGGACGTGCGGGATCAGCGGCTAGAGGAAAGCAGGGCGCATGGAGAGAAGCACTTGGCCCAAGTGAGAAAGGAGTGGGTTGGAAAGGCACAGGCAAACGCGGAGGTCCTATGACAGGCCTGGCGAAGTGGAAGAAACTTACCGGGGTGAATGGATCCAAGCCCACACAGGCGCCAAAGCCAGCAGCCGAGAAGGCGCCAGCTTCCACCAAAAAAGAGCAGCAATTGAAGGCGATGCTAGGTGTCACGCCTACGCCCCCCGTCCCTTCTTCACATCAGCAAGCCTCGGCCACAGCCGCAGCCGATGGTCTCAAAGCTCTACTTGGGGTGGGGGCTCCAACTACAAGCGGTAACATTCCTTTGTCTCAAGTTCCAGATCCTCCCATGCCGCCGCCGCCTCCACCAGAAATGTTGTCCCCAGCTCCAGCTGAGCCAACATCAGCCGCGGCAAAGCTGATGGCAATGATGCAAGCCAAACAGCCACAGCAAAAGCAATCTGGTCCAGTGTACGGTGCACCTCCCCAACCATCGGGATTTAACTTTACTTATGTAAAGGAAGGAGAGGAAGCACCTTCGCAATCACAAACGCAACAAATGATGTCTCCGACACAAATGTTCCCCATGCAGATGCAGTATGCGCCTCATCCCAGGAGTTTTGGCTATGGCCATCCGCCACCAATCCATATGATGCCACCTCCCTCTATGCAAATGCGCATGCACTCGCCACCTCCTCCGTCCAAGGGACCTTCCGTCGAAGAGTTTCCTCCTCTTGGAGCGACTGGCGCGCCGGGCAAAGAAAGCGCCACTGTAGAGCAAGAGACCAAAACTGTTTCAAACGCTTCCAGTATCATGGTTCCCACTGCCATTAAATCCAAGCCTCGCAAATAGAGACTTGTTGGTGAAGGATCTACGCTTCGTACAATAATTTTCTAAACTAGCACCCAGTTGAATAAACAATACACGGCTATATTCCAAATTCTTTCTTACGCCTCATCTATTTGCGTTGTCCTCACTTCTGAAGGTGTTTCCTCCGCAAGACTCGCCACTTGAATGTCCAGTAGTTCGATGAGCTTCAATAGCGGTGGGTTGCCCCCAAGTGAATTGATTTTGTCCACGACGTTGTCTTTCAAACTGACACATTTTTCTCTCGTGTACCTCATGCTACCAGACTCTTTCATCAAGCCTTGAGCGTATTTCTTGACATCAATGTCCTCTGTCCGTTGCTTCAGGATGGAAATAAGACGGGTATCTTCTGGGTTGGAACGAATGTGGTGAATGATCGGAAAGCTAAATTTTCCCTCTGTGAGATCCTCGCAGAAGCTCTTTGACTTCATATATTCTTCGTCGGCAAGGTTGATAAAGTCGTCTCGAATCTGAAAGTACATTGCTAGGTCGTCCAAGAGAGGAGCATAGTTTACATCCTTGTTGGTTATCGCAAAGGCTTGCATCAATCCCACGGCCAGTCGAAAGAGTCCCCCTGTTTTGTCCTTTACCATTTCCAAATATTCCTCTTCCGTTGGGCATCGAACTGAATCTCTCCACGCAATATCGTGCCCTTGCCCTCTGTGTAGATTAAGTAATTCCCCCACGAACACCTGCATTACAAAGACAAAACTGTGAGTTTTCAAACCGTTGAAGTCACAGAAAATCGATAGAAACCACACAAAAAACCAAAACATATACTAGAGTGTTCCTCGACTGAACATGGCCTTCCTTACCTTCATGGCATCTGGATTGTTCCAGGCGTGGCATTTTTCCAGTGCCAAGAAAAAGACGTAATTGGCACAATTGATCACAGTAGGGATTCCAAAAATCGAATGTGCCACTGGAATACCTCTTCGCAGTTTGCTGTTGTCTTCGATATCATCAAGCAACAGGGACGAATTGTGCAAATCTCCCACAACGTCCTTGATATCTTTCAGCACGTCACCATTTTCGGATGGAATGTTGAGCCACAGCTGGAAACAATCAATCAGTTTTCCTCGTACGTCCTTTCCTGGCATGGAATTTATGTACCGAAAGGATTCTAGCAACGATTCGTCTGGCTTGTGTGGCAGGAGGTTATCGAACGAGCTTCTCTTCTCCTTGTCTCCTCCATCGTCATTGTCCGACATGATGCTAATATGCTAATATGCTAATATTGATTTCTGTCTGATAATTATTATCTGCTCGCTATGTAATAACTTCTTCGAGACTCTTTTGTCAGGTCAAATACAGGTGAAATACTGGGAATATTCTGTTGTTGTCTTTTAAAGGGCTGCACTGTTGTTGGCCTGAATTTATGGCATCCACTGGGTCTAGGTCTGGCTAGTGGTTAAGAGCATCCACTATGGGTCTTTGCTACTAGCTAGCTAGTATCTTAATCTACTTCAAAATTCTTGTGAATGATGGATTTGCCACCATCCAATGCGATTGGATTTCTGTCCCGCATGGCTGAATCGTGGCTGAGAACTTGCGATTGATAGCTGTTCTAAATAAAACAATATTCTATTCGAGCACGAGTGCATTATTTTATTAATATTTTTTCTTATATATTATTTATTATTTGTAGTAATTGTGCAATTAGACATTCAATTTTTTTATTTTATTTGTAGTAATTGTGCAGTAGTCTAGCATTTTAGCAGCCAAAGTTTGAAGTATGAAAGCAATAGTATTAATAAGGCTATTATTTATGTTTCACGCCTCTTGATGGATCTTCGACGACGCTCTCGACTGCTCTTGCTCAACTCTTGTACTTTCTTCTTGTTTTCAATCTGTTCATTGTGCAATTTTAATTTTTGTGCATCCGTGGTTGGTTTCCCTTGCATCTGCTTAACCATTTTGTCGGCCGCAGCCATGATTCCCTCGTCCTTGACAGCCGTCAGGCCTGGTACGGGCTTGGGTGGATCCCAAATACCAGCAGCTTTCTTAACAGCGGGAATCTTCATGAAACCAATTTGACCCAAGGTAAAGATATTGCTCACTGTCCAGTAACAGAGCATGCCCATGTGGAAATTGACACAAATGGGTATCATCATCAAGGACAGACCGCGAAAGACATTGATCATCATGGGAGCATTTGTTGGGTTGCTGGCATACATTTGTTCCTTTCCCATTTCGACTGTTGCTAAAAAGGTAAAGAAGCAAACAGCCGGGAGAATATAGTAGGGATCCGTCATGGTCAGATCCGGAAACCACAGCATGCCACCGTTGGCCATTTCTTCGGGGAAATAGTCGGGCATTTTCTTAAGCCCGAAGAACATGCCCATGAAGAATGGGAATTGAATGAAGGGAGTAATCATGGACCGGACCGGTTTCACCTCGTAGCGATTGAACAAGTCTCGAACTTGCTGTCCCAACTTTGCCTTGTCTTCGGTGGTCGGATCGGCAATTTTTTCATATCGATTGCGCAGCATCATCAATTCTGGATTGACGTGAGCCATGCGCGAGGCTGATTTTTGTCCCGAAATTACAATGGGTAACATGAGGGTACGAACAACTAGGGTTGTCGTAATGATGGCAATGGATAACTCGACTCCCATAGCTTCTTGTACTTGAAAGACCAATTGGATGCACTGATCGGCCGGATTGTACCAGGTTGGAACAAAATCAAGACCCGAGGACGCCACCGATTGGGCACCATCGACCCAAGGTTCAGCAGTGCCATCTCCACTGTTAATCACTTCATTTTCCCGAAAGAGTCTTTCTAGGGTGCTGTCCACACTAGGATCTGTTGTAGTATTCGAATTGCTGCCGTTGTCGTCGTCTGCACCGGACGCAAACCCTCGACGACCTCCTCCTGATAATCCTGAGAATGGTGTCTTATTGTGGAAGTTGTTGCTGTTGTTGCTGTTGTTGTCAGAGAATGAATAGCCAATACTGCTGTGGTTGGATGTTGAAGCTGGAGTGTGCAGTCGAAGGGGTTTGAATGTACAAGAGTGAAAAGATCTCGAAGAATTTCTCATGGAATGAATGGTTCTTTGGTTGTCGCTTGCATTATTGTTTTGGGAAACGCTGCTGGGCAAAATCAGGGCCGAGTAGTAGGACGACAGCTCGACAGTGGGACCTTGTCTCGCACTGCTGGTCAACTTGGTGCCCTGCTGTCGCACAATCTTGATCTTGGAGGCAGCTCGAAACATATTGCAGTTTTAACTTTTTTTAAACTGAATAAGAGCGGATGATCAATATATCAGGATCTTTTACTTTTTACTGTAGCATCAAGTGGGGACTCTTGGAATAAACTGTTCTCAACAATAATAAAGCTAGAGTAGACTAGACTACTCAAAACAAGCTAAAATAGCGGGAGATGGTTATGGTTGTAAACGAGGAAGAAGAAAAAATAATAATAATGAGATGATGAGCGGATGCGGTAAGATAGAGCTCATAACCTTGGGAAATCTTTTAATAGTGGTATCCCTAGCTCTACTGTTGATGTTGCTGACACATTTTTTCCAGGAAAGTTCAATCAGTTTTTCAGTTGTTTTTCTCATTTATTTCACACAACAAAGTCAAGAGCCTTGTAGCCATGAGACAATAGTACCCAAGCTTAAGAGGCGTGCAAAGAGAGATTAAGCGCGTATGTGAATGCGTTAGCGTCAGTGAAAGAAAGAGAGACAGAAAAAATAGTTACAGTAGAAAACAAGTGAAATATGAGCTCCCAATATGAATTCGTTTTTGGCTTCGGGTCCATTATGAACTCCAGTACTCATGCTCCTTGGTTAGATTCGTCTACCAATAAAGATAATAGTGACAACAGTAATAGAATGAAGGCACTACCTGGAGCTATTGTTCGGATTCACAACGATTTTGGCTACGAACGACGATGGAACTTTCGATCGAGTACAGGATTTACGGCTCTGGGTGTCAGTCGAGTACCCTCCTCTGCTGCTGATATTGCTGCCAACACGCCTCCCGCACGAGGTATGAACGGAGTTTTGTTTCAAGTCCCATCGTCCATGATGTCCGGATTCGACAAGCGGGAAATTGGTTACCACAAGGTGCAAATACCTCTGGAATATATTGAATTTGTCGAGGAGATGAAACCAACCATCGCTTCACCTCACAAACCAACCTTTCCAGAATTGTCAAAGTCCGATAAGATTTGGATCTACGCTCCACAGGCGAGCCAATGTCGAGAAGCCGATGAAAATCATCCACTTTTACAATCCTACGTAGACACCGTTCTGCAAGGATGTCTCGAGTGGGGAGGAGAGGCAATGGCGGAAGAGTTTGTTCTGAGTACTGGAGGATGGTCGGCCTACTTTTTGAACGACACACCTTCCTCACGGCGGCCCTGGTTGTTTCGTAAGGATTACGACATTATAGATTCTATTCTTCGCAAGCACTCGGCACTCACTCGATACGAGGATAGACGGCACCCCGAAGAATTTGCGTCTACCTTTTTGATGATTCAAAAAATGAGGGGACTATGGAGCTTACCACGCCGGAACCGACATTTTACGGGACGGAGAGGATTTCTAGGTCAGATTCATGCAAAATTACAGAACAAAGATTGCAGCGTTACGGGAGGAGTTACCTATTTGTTTGTCCAGGGAATGGGAGGCGTCGGCAAGAGTTCGATTTGTGTCGAGTATTGTTACAGAAATTTCCCATCCTCCTATGGTCTAATCGTGTGGTTGAACGCCGAATCAACAGATGCGCTCGTGGCTGACTATCGACAGTTGTTGGCAGATCTTGCGGATGGAGCTGATATCAATAGTCATACGGCAAGCAGTGCAAGCAGCAAGGACAATACCGACAATAACTCTACAGATGAAATTATTGCAGAGGTCAAGACTAGACTCTTTCGTTGTCAGGTTCCATGGCTACTAGTATTTGATAATTTGGAAGATCGTAAACTACTGGGCAAATTTGTGCCGCGAGGGGCTGCCTCGGGATCTACGGGCCATGTGTTAATAACGAGCCGCGTTGTGGACATGGAGTCTGGAAGTGGATCTAGTTCTCTAAATTTGGGTTGCTTGAGCCCGGAGGAAAGTCTAGAACTGCTCCGACGATCTCTCGAAGCCAGCAATAGTGACATTGGTGACGACGTCAACAATTTATCTGCTGCCAAAGATATTTGTCAACGCCTTGGTCATTTGCCACTGGCTTTGGGAATGGCAGCGGCATATATGCAACGTTGCGACATTTCTTGTTTGGAGTACCGAGACAGATATGTCAGCTCTGAACAAAGAGGAAAGTCATTGCTTCGCCACGAGGCTGGTAAAGTATTAGATTATTCCTTGACTGTATTCGCAAGTTTGTCGTTGAGCCTGAACGCCATTCAAAAGGAGAGTGAGACTGCTTCAGCTGTTATGAAGTTTCTGTGTTGGTTGGGTCCAGATCAAATCACAAAGTCACTACTTCGAGGATTACTTGTCGCAAAGCGGAAAGCAGACAAAGAACAAAAAGCAACCCCTGCACAAGTGGCGATAAACCTTGGTGATAGTTCAAGATGGGCTATTTTGGGCGGCATTTGTGTCGCTGCTGCAGGCTGTCGTCCCTTTTTCAACGGCAGCACCAGCAAATTGCGCAGTAAGGCAACAATTGCCACAGCTGTGGTTCTTTCTGTGATATCTACGCTAGTGCTGTCAAGACTACCATCAGCATCTATTTCTGAGCCGAGTTCGCATCGAAGCTCCAACGAGCGATTGGCAGTCGATGAGTTTGAACAATCAGATTTAGTATGGCAGATTCTTAAAAGTTTTTCCATTTTGACTGTGAGGGATGGGAAGACGGGATCCCTGCACAGACTCCTCGCCCAATCATTGCGATCTACGCAAAGCGAAGAGGAAAGTTGTTATAACATAAACATTTGTATTGAGGCAATGGAGAAGATCTGGCAGTTTGATCCAAAGAAGCCAGAGACGTGGGAGGGTTCCCTACAAGTCGTGGAGCACCTCAAATCCTTAATATCCCATGTTGCTGACAAAAGGCGGGGTATTTGCCCAATGATTGGATTAAGAGCAGGGTCGTTGTCCAAAGAAGCCGGAGTGTTTTCGGCAATGGCACTGAATGGTTTTCCGGAAGCACAATCTTCCTTAAAGCTAGCACTTAAAATCTTTGAAAGCAGCTCTCTGCGTCAGAGCAAAGTTGACAACTCTAAGCTTTTGAAACTCAAAGCAGAAACTCTTCATGAGCTGGGCCGAGTACTACGGTATCAAGGAAATTTCAAAGAATCCGAGGAAACGTTACTAGAAGCCCTCTCCGTGCGAAATGGTCTTGCAAAAACCGATTATCGTGCAAATCACTTTGTTGCAGATACGTTACATGAACTGGGGGTATTGGAGGTTAAAAAGCACAGCTTAACGACGGCGGAACAATATTTGACAGAGGCTTTAGTTCTTCGGAGAACTTTAGATGAAGATCAAGATGATATTGACGGAGACTGCGCCTCAACGCTTCACCAACTTGCTGCCGTCCATGTCGTTCGAAAGCCGCCATTGTTAGATAAAGCGGAAGCATTGTTGAAAGATTCGCTCCGGCTGAGTCGTCAGGTTGGTCAAAGGGCTGCAACATTGAAGCTTTTGGCTAGAGTGACAATTCGGCAAGGCCTTCTTGACACGGCCGAAAGCTATTTGCGCAAAGCACTAGAATTATACATCGAGTTGTATGGGGAGCGAACGAATCACATCAATGTGGCTGCCGTCAAGTTTCAGCAAGGCGCTCTGGCGACACAAAGGGAACAGCTCGATGCAGCATGGGTCCATTTCTCAGAATGCTTGCGAATGAGGCGAGCAGTTTACGCTTACGCAAAATCTGATCAGTCTGGTGAGGACCCCATCCATTTGGAAGTATCAGTTGTGTTGCACGAACTTGGATGTGTGGCAATCGCCCAGGGTAGGTATACGCAAGCATTGAAGATGTTTCAGTCAGAGCGCCACATCCTCGAAAACATTGAAGTCTCAGTCCATCGTGAACGACTTTATCAAGCTAGACTTACCAACCTAACGTGGTTACGAAAATGCGCCAAGGAAATGGGCGACGAAGAAGCGACCGCCAGGTTTTCCGCGGAGCGAGTAAAGCTGAAGGGCGAATCAAAGGCTGCCGCGTCAAAATTGGTTCCCTGCCAAGAGCAGCATCCAGAATCAATCACATTGCAAAATGAAGCTCTCCGCTGCCGTTTGGCGGTCCGGCAGTATGCATTGACAGAAAAGACCGGCCAAAAGAAGCACGATAAGGACAAAATCTTACAAAGGCTGTCCATATTAAAACAAGAGATTGACCGGTCGCGAGCAAGTGCTATGAAAACTAGGGCACAAGAATTTCATGATCAGGTGGCTGGCTGCTTAGATACAGACTGTGATTCTAAAAGACGGTCAACGATGCTGGAAGCGTGCGATGCGCTTCGGTAAGTCTGAGAGATCTTTCCGTGCCAGTTTAACCTTTTGCTCGCCTACTTACCATTTAGTCTTTCCGTGTTCTGCCTACGCAGAGATGTGCTTCGAGAGCACGGCGAGAAGGTGACTGATGCAATAGCTCCATAAAGGATCGCAATTCTAGCAGGGAGTATCTTGTCCGAGCGTAGAGGCTGCGTGACTACTGATTGTAGAATCATTTGCCGAGGATCGATCGTACTGATCATGACAAAGCAATATAACGTTGTGCGCGACTCATCGCTGGGGCTTTTGGCTAGTAGATTGAAAGTTGCTCTACTGCACAACATACAGGCTCAACGAGACAGGACAGTGTGCCCTATAAAATTTCACAAGACAGCATTTTCATCTACTATATGGCTAACTACTTTCAGGCAGCTGTTGGCTCATCCGAAAAGGCATGCTCACCATTGAAGTGAGATTTAGATAACTTGGGGTAGCAACGCTTGCACAGGTCGTAATCAAAGCAGTCCACGCATTTGTGTATCGTACCAGCAATGCGCTTGCTACAGCCATCGCAGTGGGCAACTTCGTGAAAAGATACGGCGGATGCTTCATCTTCATGCCCGTCGTCACCATATCCGTTTCCTTTGGTTGGTGCAGCACCAGGGAACAGGACAACGCGCTCTTCCGGTAGTTTACAGAATTCCCAAGCATCCGCCTGGAAGGCTTCCGGTTCGGCGTCATCATTGTCGCTGTCCTCGTCATCCTCGGTTTTAGGTTCTTCCCCACTCTTCCTGGTTTGGCGCTCTCGCAAAGATGCCAGTGCTTGGTAGTGGGTCTGATTGTCCTGATCCTCATTGGCCTCGCTACCGAACATTTTTTTCGCCAAGACCCTGGTAACATCGTCGCAGAATCCCAATAGATAGGCATCAAACATGTATTTCTCGCGAAATTCGACATTCTGTTGGTCTTCGTCTTCGCTACCATTACTCGCAGCCCTTTTGATACCAGTGCTGGTCTTGGGGTGAACAATATTTCGATTGATCAAGATCCGTGGAATGTTCGCTGGCAGGTAACTAATCACTTTGGACATGGGTGCACTGCAGATTAATAAAAACACACAACGTGAGGTGGAATTTCTGGCATTCAGCGTGTAGGTACCTCTAATAGAAATTATACGGTCTGTAATACGGCCAGGTAGGAACACGCAACGAATCGCATGCTTACTTACACGGACAATGAAGTTCCCATGACGATCAAAGCATCTACTTTTTCGCGGTCAGATTCCAGACTTTTGCTGACAGTGTCGTGCAAAGCTTCTCCGAAAAATGTAACTCCTGGTTTCAAGACTCCATTGCAGGTTCGGGGCTTTCCTTCCTCTTGTACCGGGTTGAATCCACCGAGCACGGGCCGAGGACGTTTCTTACTTCTGGCAGGCTGCGCCAATCCGATTCTTTGACTCGCAGTGGTACCATTGTTGGTACTGCTGGCTTGTTCTGGCAATAGATGTTGACAAAGAGGAACGGTGCCATTCAAAATAGATGGTTCGATATCTGCAGCTGTTACCTTGCGTCGACATTTGGTGCACGTTGCGAATTGTAAACTTCCGTGAGCATAGACCATGTGCTTGGGTGAAACACCTGCTAGCTGTTCTAAACCATCGATATTTTGAGTGTACACTCGGAGCAGCATCTTTTTCTGTTCTAGCAGCGCCAACAGTTTGTGAGAGTCACTCGGACGGACCCGCTGTGAGTCTCCCAGCGGAAAGTATAGCTTTCGTGCAAATTTGAAAAACGGTCGAGGATCATGCTGGAAAACTTCCCAATCAAATAGTTCTTCCGGATTGGAGAGACCGAGACCCTCATGATCCAGTGTTGAATAGAGACCAGACCCTTTACTTCGAAAGTCTGGAATCCCACAACTGTTTTAGTGAATTTTGGAAACGAATAGAATGATTCCAACATGAGAGAATTTAAATTTGGCATGACAACACTTGCAAGTACAGTAGACTACTATACCACTCTCACGGAAGATTGCAGTTTTCTGCATATGAATTGCACGTACCTAACCGAGATTCCAGCACCAGCTAGCACCATTATATTTTTTCTGCCCCTTAAGAGATTGGCAACCGAATCCATAACATCCGGCATTGTCGAACTTTGGAGCAGAGCAAATGGAGGCTCTGCCTTGATAAACTTGGGTTTGGTACTCTTGCTGTTCGTGACAGCTTTTGATTGTGTTGGTCTGGCCTTTGTGTTGATTTTACCATTATTGTCACTTGTGCTGCCAACAGCTTTCTCTTTCTTTTCAACATTCTTCTTCTTCTTCTTCAACGGTTTGGTAGCGGCGGAAGAACCTTGGCTACTGTTCGTCTTTTTTGTTGTAGTCTTTTTTGTTGTAGTAGTCTTGGTCTGCCTGAGAGCAGACACAGCCTTCTTGACAACGCTAGGAGGAACAGAAGCATCGTCGTCTAGGTACCTCCTTGGAATGCTTACCTCCCGCTTTGCTCGCTTCATGATAGTGGTTGGCTGTTGTTGTTGTGAGATGGATCTGTTCATCTGTTCTACTGCTGATCAGACGGTGAATATAGGTAATTTAGATACAGTACGTTTTATTACTGTCTACTGTAACACTGCACGTTGATCATTGATTGTGATGATCAGGGGGTAGAAAAGAAGAAGACGTTATAGATGTTGATGTGAAACTCTTGCTAGCAATTGTACCGTACTATAGACCTGGCTACAACTAGAGCAGGAGCTGGTAGCCTCTAGGTTTTCGTCATGCATCATCGTCGACAATTCTTAAAAAACACTGCTGAAACTTTGAGGTTGACTACCGTACAGTTTACAGTACTAGTAAAGTACGTATTACTAGTAGGCCTACTAGTAGCTTGCTGTACAGTAGTAGTCTACTAGTACTCTGATGTACCCGACGAGCGAGCGGACTACGGTACTACTAGTACGACCAGTACGAGTGTGTGAGCCAATCGATCTGTCCAGATAAGAGAAGCCCTTGCACGACCCAGAATTCGCGAATGAACTGAAAGTTCATCATTATTAATGAGGCTTTAATAACAAAACCACTGAAATTATTATTTTTGGACTGCTGGACTCCACCTACTAGTACTCTAGACCTAGCTACGTAGCTCTAGTACTGGTAGTAGACCGTGCTGCTAGTTGTACTGCGCCCACTTGTTAATAAAGCAAGATCCAACTCGTCCCTGATCCCTGACATCACCGACTAGTAGTCTACCAGTACGGTAACCACACATCATCACAAAGCTCCTTTGTTATTATCCGTTAACCTTCCAAAACAATAATAATTGACTATCCACAACAACATCCTTTATTGCAGACAGTTCTGTACCAGTAGTCAATAATGAGCAATACAAGCAACAATACGAGACAAGTGGACAGGGGGGCACAAAAATCACTGAGCAATGTCTCGCGTTGGTGTTTACTGGCGGTCACTGTTGTCCTTTTGGAGAGCACTGCTCCTCCTCCTCCTTTATGTTCTGCCTTTACTACTACTAGTATTAGCAAAAACTCTCCATACAGTATTACGAGTACGAGTAGTTGTTTGAATCGACGAGGCTTTGTATCGTCTGTTGTGGCACGACAAACATTTTCACTTTCAGTTTTGCATGCAACTACGAGCTGTGCGAATGGCAAGTATGATCCCGAAGAAGAAGTGAAACGTCGTCTGGCCAGGGCAAAGGAAGTACTAGCAAAATCCAAAGCCAAATTAGATAGCAAGGCATTCGCAGCAGCAGCAGCAGCAGCAGTCGATAAGAAGAAAAGAAACACCAGTAAGGGAGCAGCAGACGACAACGACGACGCCGTTGCAGCCGATGGACCACCATTACCATTCTTCGCTGCACAGACCAAAGCCAAAGATCCTAACCGAAGAAATTCTATCATTAAGAACAAAGACGACAAGACGGGTTTGGTTCAAGCGGACGGAGAGAAAATGGCCATCATGTCCGAAGCAGAAGACTGGGAATTCCGATCACTGCTCGATGTATTTCAAAATGAATTGGTAGAAGATGAAGATGTTAATTCTGCGGCGTCACGACAATTGGCAAACCGGGATGTTGTGGCGTCGATATGGAACCTGCGAAAAGCCATGAAAACGGAAGACTACCTTAAAATCTTTGACAAGAAGAACCGATTCATTGGCGAAGACAATTGAATATCCAGAAACTTCACACAATTATGCTTTTCATATAGTATTTATTATAGTACGTAGTACCAAGGAAATTGCATCGTGGTTGGAAAAACGCATTGGAATGTTATTCCATCATTATTTTTTCTTGGGCTGTTTGCAACACACACACCGCGCGTGCACACAGATCGGATCTCAGGTCGTCAAAAAGAAAAACAGTGTACATGAATGCTCATGATGAATGTTCATAATATGATTTCATGCTACCTCCTGAAGTCATGATAGATTGAACCCAATGAATCCTAATTCTTTTATAGAATGCAGGGAATTTGACGAGAGCGTCTTTTCAATTTTTTGGTTTTGCTTTTCAACAGACCACAGGTTAGGCAGCTACTGTACCAGGTACGCTACCGTACTATTAAGAATAGCTAGTAGTAGTAGACCCGCCTACTAATACTACTAGTAGTAGTTGTACCGTAGTACGAGTTGGCTTATTACCAGGTACTGCCTACTTGTGACACGTATCACTACTCTAGTAGTAGTAGCTAGCTCTATTTTAGGATGTTCGCTGCAAATTTCAAACAGATCAAAACTTCCAACTGGCGTTCAAAACTTCATATTGGCGTTCAAAACTTCAAATTGGCGTTCAAAACTTCAAATTGGCGTTCAAAACTTCAAATTAGCGTTCAAGACTTCAAATTGGCGTTCAAAACTTCAAAGTGGCGTTTCAAACTTTATGCAGTAGAGTAGGTACCAGGGGTACCAGGTACAGTACGTAGCTAGCGTTCAAAAACTTTACGCTAAAGGGTTCGTGTTTGGGTAGGTAGACCCCTACTGTACCTGGTACTACCAATTTACACAAGGATTCGGGATTTTACCCAGTTGGTGCTTCTCTGATGATAGAATAAAAAATACTACTAGTAATACTCGTACGCGTTGGAAGCGCGGATGCACGGTATCGACTGTTGTTAATCGAGTAGTACCATAGTAAAGAAATAATAATAGTAATGCTTAGCAACGCAGTTAAAATTTTCAGTCTTGCCAATTGCTTATTACTGTACCAAGTAAACGTGCGGGGTGTCACCAGCACGAATCGGAAAGCAGGAGGGTGCTCGACAGTACTTTCTGTGGAGCTGAAAAGAGTCCCATACCTGGTACCGTATCATAGTAGCTAGCTACTACAGTAGTAGGGTTGTCATAAAAATCCCAACAAGATTTCTTTTTCTACTACTGGACCTAGGGTTCTAGCTAGCTAGTAGTACTTAGTCTAGTCTACTAGCTAGTAGTAGTACCAGGTAGTACCAGGTAGTACCTGGTAGCCCTCCCGAGTCCCGAGGAGCAGTGGAAATTACTCTATTAAAATTTGTGGATCATCATCATCATCATCCAAAAGGGAAGCAAAATCAAACTGCCTTTTACCATCGCATAGCGGAGGAAGCATTTTATGTCCCTACGAAGTACTCTAGACTAGTACTAGTACTAGTACTACTAGTAGTATTGACTCTGAACCGGAACGAAATCTTTCGAAGGATACCAATGACCATCCGAGATCCGAGTCTCAAGTCTCAAACACTTCATCAAGCTAAAAAGCTAAAACATAACAATACCAGGTAATATCACAGAGTGTTGCTCCAACAACCTGAATGAGTACTCAAAGAATTGAGATTGTTGCGGCACTCATTCAACCCTTCATAGAAGAATCGTTACAGTTTACTGTAGGGGCTAAGCCACTCCTTTACCGGTTTTCTAGGTAAATGCAGGTCTCTGCCTGCATTGAATACAATTCATTTGCTCTCAACCAACCTCTAGGTTTCGTCGTTTTGGAAACATCAAAGATGGACCAGGTACAAAAGGATACAGGCATGGAGGAAGGATCCGAGCATACAGATAATAATATGTCCCAATCCCAATCCCAATCTGCAACATCCCAGGATCAGATGCAAAAATGTAGACAATGGTTAATGTCTATACCTCGGCAGGATGTGGCCGATTTGCAACATACCCAAGAATATCGTGACTTTATACGGGCCTTTGAAAGACTATCAAGTGTTCATAGAAGTGGCGCATTTCGAAACCAGAAGAGACTATCATTGATGGCATTGGAAGAAGGGGAAACAGGAGCAATGGCAGAAGTAGCTGGGCACAACAACAGTACTAGCGAGAATGAATACTATTCTTCACCTACAATCGAAATTCAGCGGGACAAACATTTCTCATTCTTACAGCACATGGCTGACGACGACATCATCATCCGTATGTTTGAATTCCTCGATAGTCAGACCCTCGTTAGAGTATCCATGACGTGCTCTCGGTTTCATGAGCTAGCGCTGGAAAGTGCTGCTCAACGAACCCACGAAATAGCAGAAACTCGACAACTCAACAATGTGTTTCATTTATTGCGAGCACAGGAACAGATTGATGGCATTGGAACTGGATTGCAGGATCGACATGTTCGAGTACCTGTACTATTGCTAGGACGGAGAGTGACAGTAACTGGTGCTGGAGATCCCGAATACAATGGCCTTTATTTCTGTACAGGGAGCAATGGCAACGGATTCATCTTTACCAAACCTAGATTTCCAGAGCGGAGAATTATTCGTGTCCAAGGCCAATTGAGAACAAGAGAGAACATTGCCGACGCAGTCCAACGAGACCGACTAGAACGTGAGGTTGCCCTGCCTGGGAAACAGCTACGATGCATTATTTCCAAGCGCTTTTCCAATGAGGTATGGTTATAATTATTTCAACTGTTGTTGGATACTGGTTTTGCATGCTCATCCGAACCACCTCAATCTTTTATGCACCCATTCAGACAATTTTGTGGTATATGAGTAAGGAAGTGTTGTCTACGGAGACTGCTGAGGGCGACACTAGAGCAGGTGCAGTCACGCAGACCTTTTCGTATTGGTCCAAGCTTATGGTTGTGGGCGAGGCCTCTCCTGACCTTTGCCGATATCCTAGCCAAACGTCTGTTCTCGCAAGGCACAATCAACGCTGGAACACTTTGACGCCTACTCTGTTTACCCGGACTCCCACCGTAGAATTACTGGACTAACAACCTGCTAATCCGCAGACGATTGCGATGTAAAATAGCGCTATAATATACACTATGCTCGTATGCATTTAGCTATTACAGTATACATGAGCAGACACTATTATTGTCTGCACTGCATCTATAGATTGAAGGCCGTGCAACAGAAACGAATATTATAAAAAATAAATTGTCACACCCCACAACTTGAATATCAACATTGTTTTCTGTTTATGTATTGCTATCTATGAAACTATCAACTTGCATGATATTGATTTGATGTTTAAGCTGCTGTCATGTTTTCCTTGTGGATCAGATGGGTGGTAGTTTCCACCAGATGCAAAAGCTTGTCAATATCCGAGGCCCAATCAGTCAGAATTGCCTCGGAGGTCTTCGCAGCCGCAAATCGCACAATGTCCTTGGGCCTATCAATCTTGGCGTAAACACTGCTATCGCTTACCATGGACGAGATTTCCTGTTCCAATCGTGGCCATTCCAAGCCCAAGAGCTGCGCCAATCGAGCTCCGTGAATTCGCTTGTAATATAGAGATACCACTCGCACATTGTGTTGAATGATTCTTCGGTGGAACATCTCGTGCCAGTGAGAGGCCAAATCGCCTTCAGCAAATGCTGGCCAAGATTCCAGCTCTGCTTGGTTGGCCATCGGATACTTGATGATTTCCTTCTTGAGCAACAGTTGGATGGTAGCACTATGAATAGCATGACATTTTTTGATGAGGTCTTAGTAATACCGTAGCAAATACAACATCACCATATAAAGATAAACAGCAGTATGACTTACTCGCAGGCCGGAATCTGTTCTAGGTTTGTATCTTCGCTAATAACGTGCAACATATTCTGTTGTTCCATACTGTAGGGGCTCAGGGCTAGAAACAATACTGTATTTTTCAGAGCTTCACTCCATTTCGTATCGTCCTTGAGAATGTGTGGTGTCGAATAGATGGCATGATAATCTTTGGCCAATTCCAAGGCATCCTTGCTGTGTCGGTGATTGATGGTCATGAGAGAATAAAACTTGACCTTGTATTCTTCCATATTTTCTTCCTTTAAATGTTTGCGAGATATTTTTCCGGCCACAATGGTAGCACGAACGAAATCTCTTTTTGCCAGAGTCAAACGCATTTGTTCGAGAATGAATTCGACCTTGTCACGTTTGGACAAGGATCCGTAGGTTTCTACATGGACTTCTTGCAACACATCGGCGGCCGTACTAACATCTCCCTCTTGTTCCTGTGGTAAAATTTTTTAAAAAAGTCAGTCAAACTTGGCGAAACAAAAAGTATCACAGAGCTCCGTACAAACAACAACAACATTGACGCACCTTGATGGAGGCCAGTGCTCGGGTAAGACGAGCTCGTTCCGTTTCCAAAAAGATTTTTCCGTCGGTAATATCCCGGAGCGCTGTGACCAATTTCAAACGAAATGCTTTTTCAGCATCCGTGGAAGCATCAATGGGAGTGTACTGGTCCGACATGCACCACGGAATGGCAGTACTGACCAAAGCCGAAACCGCCTTGGTCTTTTGGGATCTTCGAGTGGCCAACGTTTCGAGAGTTGACAGCAGAGCTTCTTCGTCACCGGCTTCATGGCAGTGTTTCAAGGACGCCTCACATACTTTGACGAGCGAATCGACGTCGTTTCCTACGCGACACCGCTTTTCGAGAGCGGCCAGCAAGGCCAAGGCTTCTCGCAATTGACCAGCTTGTACGAGACTGGCACTCTGATTGAGTTTCGACTCCGTTTCGGCACCCAAGTCAATGCGTTCTTCGAGTTGTCCACCCGAGGCGGCTCCAGAAGCTCCTTCTGCCATGTTATTGTCGCGTACTTAGTGGATTGCTTTAGCTGTTGCCGTTGCTGTTGCAGAATGAAGAGATATCCAATCAACACAACGTTGAATTTTTTGTTTGTCGGTGTTTTTGGTTTCGTGATTGTCATCGTTGACGAAGCAAGATGAAAGCAAGAGAAGGATTTTTGGGAGAAATGTGCGCACACAAAGTTTCACCACTCTCATTTTTTCTGGCTACCCCGGGCGCATGAAGGTCCCTGTTGCCAACAATATCCAATACAATTGGCACTAGACTACTAGTAGACTAGTAGAGTAATTTTGCAGAGTGCCGCACACAACACACAACACACAACACACAACCCTTACTCTAGCTCGATAGCTAGCTCACACTGTAGCAGAAAGAGGCCAAGCTGCCACAAAAATGCCATCGAGTAAAAGAATGCTTCAGTTACTGAAAGCTCCAGCGATTAGAATTTCTCCACTAATGACGGCTGTTATGGCTAAAACGACACATTTGTTCTTGAATTCACTCCTGCTTTCGGCTTGGAATCCTGTACGGTGTGTCTTTTGGAATACGACATGTTCTGATGACAGTAATAACAACAACAACAACAACAACAACGAAGACGTTGCGTGGATACTGAATTGGTTTGCCTATTCGAAACTGCATTTGGCAATAATACTGGGCTGTTTGGCAACCAGTTCTTTGGGATCACCCCTTATGGAATCCAAGGTTGGCTTTCTGAGCAGTTGTATCCTGCTATGCTATCTAGTCGAAGGTACCATGTCATTACAATACTTTAATGTACCGATGGCAATCTATCAAGCCATTATTTTGGTGGCACTCTTCGTAATAATTCTCTTTTGGATTTCCAAGGAAGAATTAAGACCAGGATATGCGTACTTGGCTGCCGCCCACAACAACCATTCATTCTCGCAGCTGAGTCGACATCGACACAGAATACTCATTCCCTCTGTGACACTGGGAATGCAAACAATTTTTGCCATTTTGCGGGTGGTGGGCACGACGTTTGGTAATAGCTTCCATGGATCCTATCTAGGGAACGATTCCAGTGACTTGTACCAGAACATATCCAATCTGATAGCTTGCGACGCTCTGCTGATAGCAGCAGTGATGCTGTTTGCGCTCATTTTTGGCTCAATGGATCAGCATCGATGGATGCTGCACGGTCACGCCATAATGCTATTTTTATCACTTCTCATGCTCTCGTCTCGCCAAGCAGAAATGATGCCAGCAGATCAGGTGAAATCGGCCAAGATCAGTACGTTTTCCAGCATTGTTCTGACGATGGTGGGGTCCTTGTAATAGACGACAATAAGATGAAGACAGCCCAATCTTTCTGCGGTTTTGCCTGCTTGCTGGGAACATGTCGTGACATGTGACATGAACAGTGACACGTTGTAGGTACATCAATAATCAAATGATAATCTGTGATCAAGACGGCTGCTTCCCCGCATTCAAGAATTCATTTGTGTGTTGTTGCTGATAGGTAGTATGATAGTACAATCAGTCAACTAGGGCGCTTATGAAAAAAATTCCCTCCGTATTCCATTCCTCAACTTTTGCAGGAAGAAGAACAATGCAAACATGTCGGGACGAAAGATATTGAAAGACACAAAATGTTCTAACTAGGCGACGCTTTACTCACCATCGTGGATGCAAGCATTTGTGACGTTCTCGTCAGCCCATTCAGCACAGGCATTTTCGCGGCGACTGTTCTTGGTGGTGATTTCTTTTTCCGGCATGACACAGTTGGAAGGGAAATGCGGGTGCTGAGCTTGACGAAAGTCACGAACGAGATGGAGGCCGCAAACTTCCTCGCGTTTCTTCAAATTGGGGACCCCTCTTGGCCCCGCTATTGGCTAGGGCAGGAGGTCGATGAATGAATGAATGGCACGGGTACTATCGAGGGAGTGGGTGTGTTTGTCACCCATACCATTCAGTAGACAAGCATGGATAGAGAAAAAATGGAGGGAATGCAGCTACTGATCTGTACATACACTAAGCAGCAGCCCATTAAAGAGACAGTGAGTAGGCACAGCCGTGCACCTCACAACACTTTTACGCTTATCCTGTTTTGTTTCCATAGACCCTGCGCCAACGGCACAAAATATGAGTGCCATGGTTTGAACAGTCAGTCAGCAAGCTGCTGAATATAGGCAACAGCTACCTGGCAGAGCCGTTGACGTCAAAGCAGAGACCTAGCTAGTAGTAATGCTCTGAGTAGTAGTAATAAGTAGAGTAGTACTAGCTACTAGTCTACTACCTGAGTAAGGTTGCTATGCCTGGCTCTTGAGATTTTTAGTAGTCGGAATGCTTCATCGGTGGAATGAAATAGCTAGCTCTGCGTTGCCGCTACAAATTCCTAGAGTGACGTCTCCATTTCGTTCTGCATTTAGGATTCGCGGGGTGCACCTTTAATCGTGAAGAAACCGGGACTTGCCTCAATTGTTTTGCTGTTGACGTGGCTACTTCAGCGGATTTCAAAAGTGCGAAAACAATGCAACACTGAGCTGCTGGCAAGTACCACCAGGGTATAAATAGTACTCCGTAGTCTAGTACCAGTAACTACTGTGGCTAGCTAGAGTGCGGTTGCCGACTCATTTTTTAAAGTACTCGAGTACTCTTCACCTACTACCAGGTAGAAACTAGAACTAAAACATTCTTCGAAGATACAAGATACAAACATAGCCATGCCACAGTCACATGCGCACAACAAGTATTCGCTGCGTAGACCATGGCGACGAGTCACCAAAGAGGTATGCACCAACGAGGTACTTTACCTGAGGCGAGAGGACTTGGCATTCGGTCAGCTCTTAGGAGAAGGCGGCTTTGCTCAAGTCTTTGAAGTCACGCGTCACCCGTTATCTCTATTCCGCATCGAAGCCAAGGAAAATAAATATGTCCACGGCAAGATTAAGCTATTCTCCTGTCCTAGGTTTGCCGTGAAAGTAGTGAGACAGGAGCTCTTGCATCACCAAGATCGCTTTCGCAAAGCGGCAGACGACTTAGTGAACGAGGCAAGAATCTTATCCATGCTGGACCATCCGAATATTATCAAGCTACGGGCTTTGTCGAGCCACAGTGTGCGACCGCTCGCTAGTGAAAATCGTTACGACGAGTTCTTTCTCGTCACGGACAGATTAAGGGAGACTTTGGCTACCAGGATAGACCGGTGGAAGAATGAGCGTACACTTACGCAAAGTCTGCTGACTACTCAAAAGCTTTCGTATGCCCTGCAACTTGCGCAGGCACTACAATATCTCCACAGTCGCAACATTTTAATGCGTGATGTCAAACCAGACAATATTGGTTTCATCAACGACCATACACTCCAACTGTTCGATTTTGGCCTTTCTCGTCAGTTATCAACACTCAAAGAAAACTGTAAGGAGGGTGGTTACCAGATAACAATTTGCGGCACCCTTCGGTACCTTCCGAAAGAAGTTCTGGTGGATGGCAGACACACTCTTAAATTCGATGTCTACAGTTTCGCCATGGTCTTCTGGGAAATGCTAACACACGAGAAACCCTTTCATTACATGACTCCAGCTGTCCACAGAATCCTGGTATGCGAGAGAGGAGAACGACCCCCTCTTGGCAAGTATGGCTTTCCACAGCACATTCGGAACCTTTTGAACTTAGCTTGGGCTGACCGTGTGGAAGACCGTCTCAGTATAAATCAAGTATGCGATCAACTTCATTGGATACTTCAAACAAAGGTTGGAGCCTCTACTAAGGGAGGCGATGCTGCGAGCCAGCCACTCGCTTCAAGGGACTGTAACAAAAAAAGCTCGAAGTTCTCATTAATAAATGCGAATCAAAGCTATGAGGAAGGATTAGAGGTTTCTTTGCATGGGGCAGTCACCCCTGCTTTGACGATAAGCTACTAACAAAATAAATTTCGGTTTTATTTCTCGTACGATATTATTCAATGGATGACGTCTAAATTCATGGTACCCGTACATTGAGGAGACTTCATTTTTTTAAATCGTCCTCGACCTGACAGGGTCAACAATGCAAGGCTGGCCGTTGCCTCTTACGGCTTCTACACTCGCTTAATAGTAAGGGACGACTCCTTCCGCCAAAAGATTCACGGACACACGAGACTATTGCAGTCGTCCTTGTTTTGGTATGATTTCAATTTTCAATATACTGTGTAGGACAAGGGCGCTGCGACTGCCGTTCCAGCCAAGGGAGCCAGTGAGGGGAGGCGGGACGGCAATCCCACTTCCAAGACCAGAGGTCACAATCCCTCTCCCACTCAGAAATCAAGAACAGATAGTATGCAAAATTCCATCAAATGTTATTCCCACGTCAGCAATGACCCTTCCAAACAGTGATGAATTTGATTGGTTGATGGAAGATTCAAAGCACTTTCAACAATCTTTTGTTTTTGAAACAATGCATTATTTCTCATAATTTCATAATTTCGCAAAATTTTGTTTTTGATTTGATTTGATTTCTCATAATTTAATAATTTAACCGCCATTACAACAAACAATTACAACATGTCTGAACGTCCTGATATTCTTCTTTCCGATCTTGTGAGACCGACCCAATCCCTGATACGAAACACGAGATACGAGATGGAATGAACCAATGAAAAATAGCCACGTCACTATTTGGCTCAAATGGCCATTTCGTATCATCGGATAGACAGACAGACTTCA